>Ga0310811_10010912_pt1 | contig 11750 bp, 12 predicted proteins | sample YCmetagenome_FD_207642 | JGI IMG/M metagenome (GOLD analysis project Ga0310811, IMG submission 207642) | Soil microbial communities from experimental microcosm in Duke University, North Carolina, United States - YC | ecosystem: Engineered > Artificial ecosystem > Soil microcosm > Unclassified ...
CCCTCAAGGTGCCGCTGACCGTGATCGAGGAGCTCGACGGGCTCAAGGCCCGCAACGACGGGGTCGGCCAGACCGCCCGCGAGGCGCTGCGGCGGATCGAGGCCCTCCGGGTCCGGGCCGGCGGCTCGCTGGTCGAGCCGGTCACCCTCTCCCACGGGGGGACGCTGGCCATCGTCCTCAACGGGGTCAACCACACCTTGCTGGCGGAGCACTACCTGGACCCGGCCAGCCCCGACAACCGGATCATCGGGACCGCCCTCGGCCTCCTGCACCGGTCGACCACCGTCGAGGTCGTCTCCAACGACGCCGCCCTGCGCATCAAGGCGGCCCACGTCGGCCTGGCCGCCAAGGAGTACGTGCCCGTCCCCGCCTACGGCCGCGACGTGGACAGTCCCGGCTGGCAGACGGTCGAGGGGGTCGAGGGGGCGACGATCGACCGGCTCTTCGAGGAGCGCAGCCTGGGCGTGGACGACGTCGGGGTCGACGTCGACCTGTACGAGAACGAGTTCGTGGTCCTGCGGGCCGGGAAGCAGTCGGCGCTGGCCCGGCGCAAGGGCGACCACGTGTGGCTGCTGCGCCAGAACCACGAGGCGTTCGACCTGCGGCCCCGCAACATCGAGCAGCGCCTCGCCCTCGACCTGCTCCTCGACCCGTCGGTCAGCGTGGTCGCCCTGGACGGGCCGGCGGGCACGGGCAAGACGCTGCTGGCCATCGCCGCCGGGCTGGAGCAGGTCTGGAACCACCCCTCGACTCGCCGGTACGAGCGCATCGCCATCTACCGGCCCATCGTTGCGGTCGGCCGCCAGGAGGTCGGCTACCTGCCCGGGACCCTGGAGGAGAAGCTCGACCCGTGGATGGGCGCCATCCACGACGCGGTGGTGGCCATGACCGACGGCCGGCGCAAGGGGGCGGCCGACGAGATCATCGCCCAGATCACCGCCGAGGGCCGCCTCAGCATGGAGTCGGTGACCCACCTCCGGGGTCGGTCGCTGCACGGCGCCTGGATCCTCCTCGACGAGGCCCAGAACCTCGAGCCCAGCATGGCCAAGACGGTGCTTACCCGGGCGGCCGAGGGGACCAAGGTGGTCTTCACCGGCGACACCAGCCAGATCGACGCCCCGTTCCTCTCCGCCCACAACAACGCCATGTCCGTGCTCACCGCCGCCCTCGGTGGCGGCCGGGGCGGTTCGCTGTTCGGCCACATCCGGCTGTCACAGGGCGAGCGCAGCCCGTTGGCGACCTTGGCCGCCAGCCTCCTCTGAGCGCCACGGCCACCTTCGTGCTCATCCCCGGTGCGGGGTCGACGCCCTGGTACTGGCACCGGGTCGTCCCGTTGCTGGAGGCGGCCGGCCACGGCACGGTCGCCGTCGACCTCCCGTGCGACGACGACCGGGCCGGCTTCGCCGAGTACGCCGACACGGTCGTGGCGGCCGTCGGCGACCGGCCCGACCTGATCCTCGTCGCCCAGTCGATGGGCGCGTTCACGGCCCCGCTGGTCTGCGCCCGGGTTCCGGTCCGGCTGATGGTGCTGGTGGCGCCGATGACGCCGTCGCCCGGCGAGTCTGCCGGGGACTGGTGGGCCAACACCGGGCAGGGCGAGGCCATGCGCGAGCAGGCCGAACGGGACGGCATCGACCCGGCCGACCTGGACGATGTCGCCGTCCTGTTCCTTCACGACGTCCCGCCCGACCTGGCCGCCGAGTCGGCCCGCGAGGTCCGCCGCCAATCCGGCACGCCGTTCGAGCAGCCCTGGCCGCTCGCGGCCTGGCCGGACGTGCCCACCCGGTTCCTCCTGTGCCGCCAGGACCGGCTCTTCCCGGCCCCCTTCCAGCGCCGGCTGGCCCGGGAGCGGCTCGGACTGGTACCCGACGAGATCGACGGGGGGCACCTTCCCGCCCTCAGCCGGCCGGCCGAGCTGGCCGACCGCCTCCTCGCTTACGCCGCCGGCGGGAACACAGCTTCGTAGCGGACCTTGCCGGCCTGGTCGAGCACCCGGACGGCCCGGAACTGCTCGGCCTGCAGGTCGACGGTCGTGGCCAGCGACCCGTGGCCCTCGCTGATCGTGAACGTGCCCACGGGGATGGCGTCCTCGCTCCCCTCGCGGAGGGCCTCGACCGAGAAGCCGGCGCTCAACCCGTCGGTGCGGTCGAGGCTGACCACCAGCCGGGTGGGCTGCGTCCCGTAGACGACGACCTGGCACGTCCACCGGCCGGCCGGATCGGTGGCCAATGCCGTCCGGACGCTGGCGATGGGGGCGACCGCGGTGGGGACGCGTCGACCGTTGCCCCCATGCCCCAGCTCGGCCACCCCCACCCCAGACATGGCCGCGACCAGGGCCACCGCGGCAACGCCCAGCCAGACCCGCTGGCGTGACCGACGGGGCCGGAGCGGGACGGGCTCGGCGGCCGCGGCGATCCGGGCCAGGACCCGCGACTCGAAGCCGGCGGGGGGTTCGACCGCGGGGGCCACGAGCAGGATGCTGTCGGCGGCACGAGCGAGCTGGTCGACGAGGGTCCGGCAGGCGTCGCAGCGGGCCAGGTGGGCCAGGGCGGCGGCCCGCTCGGCGCCGCCGATCCCGCCCAGGGCCAGCTCGGCGGCCAGGTCCTCCACCTCGGCACAGGTCATCGGCTGCTCAGCCATCGGTCCCCCGCTTGGCCATGGCCGAACGGACCTTGGACAGACCGGCGCGGATGCGGGTCTTGGCCGTCCCCAACGGGATGGACTCGCTCTCGCTGATCTCCTTGGCCGTCCGCCCGCACAGGGCGGCGAGCACCAGGGCCTGGCGCTGGTCGTCGGGAAGCTCGGCCAGGGCGGCCCGCACCTCCCGCATCTCGGCCGCCGTCTCCGCCATCATTTCCGGGCCCCGGGCCGCGTCGGCCTCCAAGTCGAGCGTGGTCAGGATCTCGGGGTCGACGGGCTGGGCCCGGCGCATGCGCATGGCGTCGATGGCCAGGTTCCGGGTGATGACCAGCAGCCAGGTGTGGACCGACCCACGGCGGGAGTCGTACGCCTCGGCGTGGCGCCACGCCCGCACGAACGCCTCCTGGGCCACGTCCTCGGCCAGCGAGGCGTCGCCCACCATGGACCGGGCCAGGCCGAACACCTGCCCCTGGTAGCGACGGATGAACGCGGTGGCGGCGTCGGAGTCGCCCATGGCGAAGCTGGCCAGGAGGGTGTCGTCGGACGCGAACGGCATCGTGATGGAGGGTACGGCAGCGCGGCCGATTCGGATTGCGGCAATCCGCGCGGCGGCGGCGCCCGTAGTGGAGGGGAAACCGCGACAAAGGGGAACACACATGACCACACGCCGGGAGTTCGGGAACACGAGCGTCAAGCGGGGCCTGCTGGTGCTGGTCGCCGCGACCGGATTGGCGGTGACCATGGCGGCGTGCGGGAGCGACGACAAGCCGACCGTCGCCTCCCAGCCGGCCACGACCGCGGCCACCGTTCCCGTGACCACGACCGCGGCGCCCAAGGCCACGGTGGCCACGACCAGCAACGCCACGTTCGGCACGATCATGGTCGACGCCACCGGCAAGACCCTCTACACCTTCGACAACGACACCTCGGCGACCAGTAGCTGCACGGGCAACTGCGCGGCCACGTGGCCGCCGCTCGTGCTCGCTGCGGGCACGACCGCCCCCGTCGCCGGGACCGGCATCACCGGCCTCACCGCCGTGCCCCGGCCGGATGACGCCACCAAGATGCAGGTCGACTGGAACGGCAAGCCCCTCTACACCTACTCGGCCGACACCGCTCCCGGCGACACCAAGGGCGACGGCGTGGCCGGCAAGTGGCACGTGGCCAAGGCCAGTTAGCGCATACGGCGGAGACAGCCAGGAGCGGACGCTGGGGACCGCTCCTGGCTGTGCGACCGGCGGGCTGACTCTCAGCGAACGGCGGCCAGCTCGGCGACGCGCCTGCGGCGCAGGGCCTCCCGCTCGGCCCGGTCCCGCCGGAGGACCCCGTGCAGCTCGTCGACCAATCCGACGATGTCGAAGGGCTTGCCGAGGTAGCCGTCGCAGCCGAGCGTCCAGCCCCGCAGGGTGTCCTCGGGGAGGCCCTTGACCGTGCACAGGACGACGGGGAGATCGGCGGTGCGGGCGTCGGCCCGCAGGCGGCTCAGCGTCTCCCACCCGTCCACCTCGGGCATCTGCACGTCGAGCAGCACGATGTCGGGGAGGTCCTCGCCGGCGAGCATGGCCAGCGCCTCCTTGCCGCTCGACGCCGCGGTGACCTTGAAGCCGGCCATGGACAGGACGAGGTCGGCCAGCAGCCGGATGTCATGGGCATCGTCCACGACGAGGGCACGCGCCGCGGTCACCTACATCACCCCCCGGGTGAGGACGCCGAACTGGCGCATGAGATCGGTCATCGCCGACGGCTCGACGGCCTCGTCGGGAAGGTTGGCCGCCAGCTCCCCGACCGGCACCATCGGGAGGGCCACGGTGAACGTGCTCCCTCGGCCGACCGCGGTCTCGACGCTGATCCGGCCGCCCATGGCGTCGACCATCGAGGACACGATGTAGAGGCCGATGCCGGTGCCGCCGAAACGGCGGACGTCGGTCGACTCCGCCTGCCAGAACTTGTCGAAGCACCGGCGGGCCTGGTCCTCGTCCATCCCGATGCCGATGTCGCTGACCCAGAACACGATCTGGCTCTTGTCCCGGTCCCGCCGGGCGCCGACGACCACCGGGCCGCCGTCGGAGTACTTGCTGGCGTTGTCGAGCAGGTGGTCGACGACGGTCCGCAGCGCCAGCGGGTCGGCCTGGGCGACCAGCGGCTCGGCCGCGATCTGAAGGATCATGTGGCGGCCGGACGCGTCCTGGAGGGCGTTGGCCCGCTCGCCGAGCAGCGGCCGCAGGTCGACCGGGTGGACGTCGACCTTGACCCGTCCCCCCTCGATCTTGCTGGACAGCAGGAGGCGGTCGACGATCGACGACAGCTCCAGGGCCCGGCGGTGGATGGCCTCGACGGCCTCGGCCCGGCGCTCCTCGGGCATCCCCGGGTAGCGGCGGATCGTGTCGGCAAAGCCGGCGATGACCGTCACCGGCGTCTTCAGCTCATGCGACGCCGTGGCGAGGAACAGGGTCTTGGCCTCGTCGGCCTCCTTCAGCCGGGTGATGTCCCGCAGCGAGTGCACGACCTCGACCCCGCCCTGCTCGTCGCTGACCGCGAACGCGCTGGCCAACAGCGGCTGGCGGCGGCCATCGGGAAGCTGGCGCCAGACTTCCCGGCCCTCGCTGACATCGCCCAGTGAGGCGGCGGCCAGCAGCGGGCAACCGTTCCGGCAGTCGAGGAGGCGCTCGCCCTCCCGGAGGCCCAGGGCCCGGTCGCACGGCACTCCCACTGCCGAGGCGCCCCGGAGCCCGATGAGGCGCTGCCCGGCCGGGTTGGTCTCCAGCACCACGCCCGCGCCGTCGGTGACCACGATGCCGTCGGCCACCCGGGCCAGGATGGTCTCCGCCTTCTGCTGGAAGCGGTGGGAGGTCACCGCCACCCGCCGATGACCGCTGGCGATGCGGCTCACCACGACCACCAGGCCACCCAGGGCCAGGGCGAAGACGACCAGTAGCCCGGCGGCCATGCGCTGGGTGGCCGGTACCACGCTCTGGGCCAGGAGGGTCAGGATCACGCACAGGCCGTAGAGGATCCAGGCGTCGCGGCGGCGCCACAGGGAGGCGGCCAGGCTGATCACGAAGGCGGCGGCCATGAGCAGGAGACCCCAGGCCCAGGGCACGAGGCACTGCGCGGCGAAGATCACGGCCACGTCGCCCAGCGGGCCCCCATAGATGGCCAGCCGTAGGTCCCGCCGGCGCCCCCGCCCCGCCCCGGTGATGGCCAGCAGCCACGCCGACCACGGCAGCCAGACCAGGCCCACGAAGACGAACAGGGCGGTCACGGACCGGTCCCAGCGGCTGGCCAGGGCCAGGCCACCGCCCGCCATGGTGGCGGCGATCACCACCCGCGCCGTCGCCGCCGCCCGCACCGCGGTGAGGTCGGGTGCGGTCATGGTCGAGGTGGCGGGTCCCGGGTCGACCGGAACGACGCTCACGGAGAAGCCGCCAGCTCCGGTACCGCCGCCCACTGAGTCGCCACCATCACTCGGTTCCGCCCTTCGGACTTTGCCCGGTAAAGGGCGTTGTCGGCGGCCAACAGGAACGACTGCACGTCGCCCTCCGCTCCGGCCACCCCTGCGCTCAGGGTCACGACGCTCCCCGGGCCAGGCCGCCCGGGGTGAGCGATGGCCGCATCCTCGACGGCTTTCCGGATGCGCTCGGCCGCCGCCGCGACCCGCCGGACACCAGCGGGCAGGACGACGAGCAGCTCCTCGCCGCCGTAGCGGTAGGCCATGTCCGCCTCACGAAGCTCGCGCCGCACCACCGACGCCACTTGCCGCAAGGCATCGTCGCCGGCCAGGTGGCCGGCGGCGTCGTTCAGGGACTTGAAGTGGTCGATGTCGAACAGGGCCACGCCGAACGGTTGGTGGTAGCGGTCGCGCCGGGACCGGAAGACTTCCAGGTCCTCGCTCATCTTCAGGCGGTTGCCCAGCCCGGTCAGCGGGTCCAGGCGGGCGGTGGCCGCCACCTCCACGTTGGTGCGTTCCAGGCCCCGCTGGCGCTCGGCCAGGCGCCGGTGCAGGTCGGTGACCCGCTCGGCCACCATGAGCCGCAGGCGCAGATCGAACAGGTCGACCGGCTTGACCAGGCAGTCGTCGACGCCAGCGGCGATGCCGGCCATGGCGTGCTCCCGGTCGTCGTGGGCGGTGACCAGCATGAAGTAGACGTACTCCATGGCGTCGCGGGACCGGATCTCCTGGCACAGCTGCAGCCCGTTCAGCCCGGGCATCAACCAGTCGCTGATGACGACGTCGATCGTCATGCGCCGGACGTAGTCGAGGGCGACCTCGGCGGTGTCGGCGGGCAGGGCGACGTGGCCGAGGCTCCCGACCGCCCGGGCCAGGACGAGGCGCACGACCGGGTCGTCATCGACGACGACGACGTTCATGCCCCTCTCCTGGTCAGGGTGACCAGCCGGGCCCGGACCCGCAGGAACTCGGCGTGGAGGTGGCGCATGACCAACTGGGCCTCGTCGTGGTCGCCGTGCTCGGCCGCGGCCCGCAGCCGGCGGCACAGAGCCGCCATCCCCCGGGCTCCGAAGCTGGCCGAACTACCGGTCAGGGCGTGGGCCTGGTCGGCGACGACGGGCAGGTCCCGGGAAGCGAGGGCCTGGTCGAGGGCGTCCAGGCGCACCGGCGTGGCGGCGAGGAAGGCGTTGAGCAGCTCACCCAGCACGCTGAAACCCTCACTGTCGGTGATCGTGGCCAGCTGCTCGATCACCGCCTCGTCGACGGCAGGGTCCCCGGCGATGCCAGCCGCCCCCACCTCCACCGGGGCAGCCTCCGCCGTCGCCGCGCTCGAACCGCCACGCTCATTGCCTCTTTCAGCCGTCACTGGGGCCCCCTGTCGACCTTCCCGGTTCGCCTTGTAGGTATCGACAGGGTTGGCGGCCCACTTGAACGTCGTTCCAATCGCCGCGACGTCCTCATGGCAGGAATATCGGCCGGTCCGCCCACGGGGAGGCCCACCCCAACCCAACCGTTGCCCAACTTCTACCCTGGAGCTGTGACTGCGCATGAGGTATCGGGCGGGCGCATCCTCGTGGTGGACGACGACGAAGCGGTCCGCGTCCTGCTGACCCGCTATCTGGAGATGGAGGGGTTCCAGGTGGACCAGGTCCCTGACGGCGGGGCGGCCCTCGCCGCCATCGCCGCCGGCCACCCCGACCTGGTCCTGCTCGACCTCATGCTGCCGGCCCAGGACGGCCTGGACATCCTGACCCGGCTCCGGCGGGACAGCGACGTCCCGGTCATCCTGCTCACCGCCCGGGGCAGCGAAGCCGACCGCATCCTGGGCCTGAAACTGGGCGCCGACGACTACGTGGTCAAGCCCTTCTCACCTGGCGAGCTCACGGCCCGCATCAGTTCGGTCCTGCGCCGGAGCCGCAACGGCTCCCCGCAGGCCGTCCTGGCCTTCGACGGCCTTACCCTCGACCTGGCCACCCGCGAGGTCACGGCCGGGGACCTGGTGGTGACGACCACGGCCCGGGAGTTCGACCTGCTCGCCTTCCTCGCCGCGTCGCCCCGCCAGGTCTTCACCCGCCACCAGCTCCTCGCCAACGTGTGGGACTCGTCGGAGGAGTGGCAGGACCCGGACACGGTCACCGAGCACGTCCGGCGCATCCGCCGCCGGATCGAGCCCGACCCGGACCATCCCCGCTGGATCAAGACCGTCCGAGGCGTGGGTTACCGCTTCGACCCGTGACGGGCCCGGGAGGGCTCGCTTCTGATCGATTGGGTGAGGGGCCGCCCGTCGTGCTGGTCCACGGCGTCGGGGTCGGGCCGTGGTCCTACGCCGCCGTGGCCGTGGACCTGGCCGCCGACCACCAGGTGGTGGTCGCCCACCGGCGGGGCTACGGGGGCAGCGCGGGGCTGACCCCCGCCGCCTCGCTCGACGAGCAGGTGGCGGACCTGGTCGAGCTGGCCGGCGGCCGAGCCTCCTTCGTCGGCGTGTCCGGCGGGGCGACGGTCGTTCTCGCCCTTGCCCTCACCGCCCCCGAGCTGGTGGCGGCCGCGGTCGTGCACGAGCCGGTCATCGGAGCCCTGGCCCCCGATCTGCACGCCGAGCTGCGGGCGGCCGCGGCGCGGCTCGGGGCGCAGTCGGGGGCACGAGCCAGCGTGGCCTTCGTGCAGGGCCTGGTCGGCGAGGAGACGTGGGCCAAGCTGGACGCCGATCAGCGCGCCGACGTCGCCCGGCGAGGCAATGTCGTCCGGGCCGAGGTTCCCCAGTTCCTGGCCTTCTCGCCCACGTCGGCCCAGCTCCGCTCGATCGCCGCTGTCGCCCTCGTTAGCAGCGTCGGTGCCCGGAGCCGGAGCAGCCGCCACCTCGCTGCAGCCGCCGTCTCCGCCTGTACCCGCACGTCACCGATCGTCCTCCCCGATGTCGGCCACCTCGCGCAGCTCGACCACCCCGCCGCGCTGGCCACCGCGGTGAGGGGCGCCGAGACCCTCGCCCTCCAGCGCCGCCCCCACGGCGACCACCAAGTCCTCGCGCCCGGGTGGGGCGACCACCTGGAGCCCCACGGGTAGGCCGCGCGACCATCCACAAGGTACCGACAGCGCGGGAAAACCAGTGAAGCTCCACGGAATGGCGTTGCGAGAAAGGAGCAGTAGGTAGCGGGCGAAGTCCTCGACCAGTGGGGCGACGATGGGAACGGTCGGCATGACCACCACGTCGTGGTCGGCGAAGGCGGCGAGCAGATCCTCGGCCAGCTGGGCCCGTAGCCGCTGGGCGTCGAGGTACTCGACCGCCGACACTTCCGCGGCGGCGTCGAGCTGGTCGGCCACCTCGTCCCAGCAACGCGACAGGGTGGTGCCCCGGCTGCGGTGGAAGGCGGCCGCTTCGCACCGGCTGACTACCAGGCCGGCGGCGTTGGCCACGTCCAGATCCTCGGCGTTCGGTCGATCCAGGTCGCCGACGACGCATCCCAGTTGTCGGAGAGCGGCCAGCGCCCGGCCGAAGGCGGCCAGCACGCCGGGCTCGGCGCCGTCCAATGCCGCGCCCGGAACGCCCACGCGCCGACCAGCGACCGCCGCCCCGGCCCAGGGGGCCACGGGGTCGAACGCCGGGCGCAGGGCGTCGAGCAGCAGGGCGGCATCGCCGACGGTCGCCGCCATCGGGGCGACGTGGTCCATCGTCCACGACAACGGCACGACACCCCGGGTGGGCACCGTGCCATAGGTCGGCTTGAGCCCCACCACGCCGGAGAGGGCCGCGGGCACCCGGATCGACGCCCGGGTGTCGGTCCCGAGGGAGCCCAGCCCCATGCCGGTGCTCACCGCAATGGCCGAGCCCCCGCTGGATCCTCCGGGGATGCGGGAGGGGTCGTGGGGGTTCCGGCTCTGCGGCGTGGTGACGCCGAGGGCGAACTCGTGGGTCGCGACCTTGGCGAGGATGACCGCGCCGGCGGCCCGCAGCCGGGCGACCGGCTCGGCGTCCGCGGTGGGAACGTCGTGGTAGGCCACCGACCCGGCGCGGGTGGGCGCCCCGGCCACGTCGATCACGTCCTTCACGGTCACGGGAATCCCGTGCAACGGGCCGCGCCACCGCCCGGCGGCCGCCTCGGCGTCGAGCCCCGCGGCTTCGGCTCGGGCAGCGTCGGCCAGGAGGTGGGCGACGGCGTTGAGCTCGCCGTCGTACTTGTCGACGGCCAGCAGGGCCTCGTCCAGCAACCCTCCGCTCGTGACCTCGCCGGCCCGCAGGGCGGCCGCCGCCAGCGCCATCGGCCCGAGCGGCACCCGGGCCCGAGCCCGAACGCCATCCGGTGCTCTGCGGGCCGTCGACCAGGGCGGCGGGGCGAAGTCGGTGGCCGGGCGACGGTCCGCAGGCTCGGGCCGGTGGGCGGCGAGGATGGCCAGGGCGTCGGCCATGGCCTGGCGCCCGATGCTCCCCGAGGGCTTCAAGCGCTTCCCAGCGCGTCGAGCAGGGCGCCGGAGGGGGCGACGGCCCCGAACACGCCGCCCTGCATCTTGACCATGTGCAGGGCGGACAGGTAGTTCCCGTAGTCCGTCGCTCCGGTGCAGTCCTCCAGGAGAAGGCACTCGTAGCCCATGTCGTTCGCCTCCCGCATCGTGGTGTGGACGCACACGTCGGTCGTGATGCCCGTGAAGATCAGGTGGGAGACGCCGGCGACCCGCAACAACAGGTCCAGGTTGGTGGCGTAGAACGCCCCCTTGCCCGGCTTGTCGACGACGAGCTCGCCCTCGACCGGGGCGACCTCGGGCACGATCTCCCAGCCCGGCTCCCCCTTCACCAGGATGCGCCCGCACGGCCCCGAGTCGCCGATCCCGGCGCCGATCCGCCTGGACCGCCACAGCTTGTTGGGCGGGCAGTCCGACAGGTCGGGCAGGTGGCCCTCCCGGGTGTGAACGACCGTCATGCCCACGGCCCGGGCCGCGGCCAGGACGGTGGCCGTCGGCTCCAGGCCGGCCCGGGTCAGCTTGAGGTCGTAGCCCATGGTGTCGACGTAGCCCCCCGGCCCGCAGAAGTCGACCTGCCAGTCGATGCAGACCAGGGCCGTCTTGGATGGGTCGACCGGCCCGTCGTACGGCCACGCGTACGGCTCCGCCTTCACCTGCTTCATGCACACCCCTTGTCTCTGGCGACCGGCACCCGGGTCCTGGGGACCACGCCCCGGCGGTTGTCGTTACTCATGCGAGCAGGAGCTCAAGGAGGTCGGACGTCGTGCCGACGGCGCCGAAGATCCCGCCCGACATGGTGATGCTGGACAGGGCCCGCTCCCCCGCCGCCCGGTCGTGCGGGGCGGCGGCGTCGGCCAGGGCCAGGCACTCGTACCCCCGGTCGTTGGCTGCACCCATCGTCGAGTAGAGGGCGGTCTCGAGGCCCAGGCCGCCGATGGCCAGGTGGTCCAGCCCCTCGCGCCGCAGGCGGAGGTCGAGCGGACCGCCGGCGAACCCGCTCATGCCCGTGCACCGGACCGCGACGTCGCCGGCTTCCCCGTCGAACACCGGCGGACCGGCGCCGTCACGGTGCACGACGACCACGCCGCCCCCGGCGTCGCGGACCACCTTGGCCGCCCGCTCGACGGCTTCCAGCGCCCCGACCGGGTCGACGGTGCGCTCCGCCCACCACCCCTGGGCCCCGACGACCACCAACGCCAGCCGCCGCGGG
>Ga0310811_10010913_pt1 | contig 11749 bp, 12 predicted proteins | sample YCmetagenome_FD_207642 | JGI IMG/M metagenome (GOLD analysis project Ga0310811, IMG submission 207642) | Soil microbial communities from experimental microcosm in Duke University, North Carolina, United States - YC | ecosystem: Engineered > Artificial ecosystem > Soil microcosm > Unclassified ...
GTGCAGTTTGGCGCCGCACGGGCAGGTGCCGCCCCAGACCCGCCAGGTGCGCGTGGTCGCCCGGGCCGCGGGCATGCCGTCGACGACCAGCGGAAACAGGTTCTGCCTGACGGCCACGACCGACGGCGTCATGGTGACGTCGCTGCCCCACGCGCCAACCGTGATGGACCCGTTAGCGTAGATCACCAGCGAGGCGGCCCCCTCCACCAGCGGTCTGATAATTCGGCCTTCCGTGTAGTAGCCGCCATGGGCGTCTGCCATCTTGAAACCGCCGTTGAATGCCGCGACCAGGGTGCCCGCCGCCGTCGGCGAAACGGGCGCGGTGTATTTAAACGGGCCGCCGCCTGGAGACAACGATCCCGAGTACAGCCGCGCGGACAGCAAGTTGGTATTCATCCAGGCGATCCCGGCGCGCTTAGTGCCACCAGGTGGAACAAGCAACGTCTCGTAGATCGCTGCCTTCCCTGCGACGAGCCGTCCAGCCGGGTGCCATACCCCCTCACCGGGGTAGGCCGGCGTTCCGGGAAATGGCCCCAGCGCCGTTGGGCCAGTCAGGGCTACGTTCCTGACGCTGCTCGCGCGCACACCCGGCCCGCCGCTCCCGGCGATGCCCGACGGTGTAACACTCACTTGCCGCGCTTGCGACTGCTTCGGCGCGACGATACTGCAGGCTGCCAGCGCGGTCACAGTCGCTACCACCGCGACAAGCGGCAGCGATCCGTGCTTTCTCAGAGGTGTCCAGGCCACGGCCCCCACGCTATGACCCGTCCCGCGGGCTGGGCTGATGTAGCGCGAGATTCATGCAGAACTCAGCGACAGGTCGTGATGATTTTGCGGCCAACAGGGCATCTGCAGTGACAGGGGATAGGAAGGGGTGCCCGGGGGCGCCCCTGGCAAAGGAGCCACCATGGCACGCGTCAGCACTTACCTGAACTTCCAGGGCCAGACCGAGGAGGCGCTCGCCTTCTACGCCAAGATCTTCGGCACCCAGGTCACGATGCTCAGCCGCTATTCCGACATGCCCGCCGCCGGGCCCATGGCGATTCCCGCCGTGGAACGGGATCTCATCATGCACGCCGAACTGCCGATCCTCGCCGGTCACCTGCTCATGGCCACAGACATGCTTACGTCGATGGGGCAGAAGACCCGAATCGGGAACAACACGACGCTCTGCCTCGAGGTAGACAGCAGGGAAGATGCCGACCGCGTGTACGGCAGCCTGGCCGAAGGCGGCTCGGAAGCGTCCCCGATGGCCGACATGCCGTGGGGCGCGTACTGGGGCGTCATTCTCGACCGCTACGGGATCCGCTGGATGATCAACCACAGCCCAGCATCCTGAGCTGCTGCGGCAGTACGAACGCCGAAGGCACGCCGGAACACACAAACCGGCGCGGCCCGCTGGGTGCGGGCCGCGCCGGTGGGGGCTTGGCCGGGGAAGCGGACCGCTGACGCGGCCCGGTGGCCGGCTAGGCCGCCGGGTGGGCGGCAGGGGTCCCGGCCGTGCCCCGCTTCTGCGAGACGTGCAGGTGGAAGGTGAAGGTGTTCGGGTGGTGCTGGCGGTAGCTGGCGATGAGGCCGTCGGCGCCGATCCAGCTGGAGGTCCGCCACATCACGAGGATGACGATGGCGAACAGGGCGTAGAAGGCGCAGACGCTCGCGGTGCCGGACATCACGTAGGTGAACAGCAGGGCCAGGCTGCCGAGCGCGGCGACGCGGGTGAACAGGCCCGCGACGAGGGCGACGCCGATCGCGAACTCGCCGACCGCGACCAGAACGCCGATCGCGCCGGCGTTCGGGACGACAAACGAGTGGAGGAACGAGCCCCACCAGGAGTAGGCGGGGGTGCCGTGCGTAGCGAACCCGGCGACGCCGGCCCCGTTGTTGTGCAGGAACCCGGCGGCCTCGGCGCCCCATAGCTTGGCCGAGCCGGCCTGGATCCACATCACGCCGAGCCAGACCCGCATGGCGGTCCAGGCCAGCGCGGCAAGCTTGGAGGCCTTCAGCGACTCCCAGACCTGCAGGTTGGTGCGCTTGGCGGGCTCGCCGATCACGGTCGTCACGGTGCTCATCGCAGCCTTAACAGCGGACATTGAGATCGCTTCCTTAATCTCTTCGCGTCCTGCGGACCCCGTTCCCTGGGGTCCGTGAGCCGTTTCCCTTGGCTCACTTAAAGTCTCTTCCGGGAGGCCGCCAAGCGGCCCGGCCCGAAGTCCCCAGTCCGGTCCCTAGGCAATTGGGACCAATGTCCGTTGTGTCACGCACCGCCGTTATCGCCGGTTCGTGCGATGATGCTCCGTTGTGCCTGAGTTGACGTTCTTCACTGGAGCGATGGACAGCGGAAAGAGCACCCTGGCCCTCCAGACCAACCACAACCGGCAGGCCCGCGGGCTCACCGGGCTGCTGTTCACCGCGCACGACCGGGCCGGCGCCGCGAAGGTGTCTTCCCGGCTGGGGCTAACCCGCGATGCGATCGAAGTCTCGTCCGATTTCGACTTCTGGCAGTTCACGGTCGACGCGCTGGCCAGCGGGAAAACGATCGACTACTTCATCTGCGACGAGGCTCAGTTCTACACTCCCGCGCAGGTCGACGCGCTGGCCCGGATCGTCGACGACCTCGACATCGACGTCTTCTGCTTCGGCATCCTGACCGACTTCCGCACTAGGCTCTTCCCCGGCTCCGCGCGGCTGGTCGAACTGGCCGACCGCACGCAGGTGCTGCAGGTCGAGGCCCTGTGCTGGTGCGGCAAGCGCGCCACGCACAACGCCCGCATCGAGGACGGGGTGATGGTGACCGAAGGCGAGGTCATCGTCGTGGGCGACACCGACGAGCAGGCGCGCGTACCGGGGCGGGTGTCCTACGAGGTCCTATGCCGTCAGCACCACCGCCGCGGCCTCACGGCAGTGAACGCTACAGCAGGAACGGGATGAGCATTTTCGTCCTGCTTTGATACTCCGGGTAGGCCGTGGGGAAGGTGGCCGTGAGGTTCCGTTCCTCGACGATCCCGCAGTAATAGAAGTACGCGACCAGCACCGCGACGACGATCAAGCCGATCAGGCTGTCGACGAGCGCGGTGCCCAGCATCGCCGTCAGCAGCCCGGTGTAGATCGGGTGGCGGACGAATCGGTACGGGCCTGAGGTAACAAGTTCCGGCTCAACCCGCTGCGTCGTCGGCATCCCCCAGTTGCGTCCCAGGTGCACGCGGGCCCAGACCGCGAGCGCGATCCCGCAGGCGAACAGCAGCGTCCCTGCCACCCCGAGAACCACGCTGTGCACAGCCAGGCTCCCGTTGCGCAGGACGCCAGCGATTAGGAACACGCCGACTGCGCTGACACCGGTAAGCCGCGTGCGCCACCCGCCGCTGACGCTCTCCTTGCTGTTGGCGGCAGACGCGAGCCAGTAGATCCAGAAGATGATCCAGGCAAAGCTGATGACGAGCTTGAGTGTGTGCATGCTGCTTACTTCAGGCTTCTCGTACGGGTTACCGGGCGAATACCGATCACGGTATGCCCGGCGCCGATCGCTGTCATCGGCGTCCAGGTGGACATGCCTCTCCATCCACAGGTGGACGCGTACAGGCGTCCGCCAAACACCCCGGCGTTATGAAACCGGCCGGGCCAGGTGCTGGACGTTGCGGCTGTCCAGTTCGGACCGGGCTTCGGCGGCGGACGGCCCGGTACCGTCGGCTACGTCCCGCAGAGCCAGCAGGTACGCGGCGTCGCACGCCTCGTCCGCCGGGACCTCTACATGCGGCGCGACGCCGGTGCCCTCCCAGTTGCCGCCGGATCGAGGGCTGAGCGCCTCGGCGACCGGGATGGTCGCCTCCAGGTGCGGGTGGACCACGAAACCCTCGCGGGCGTTCGCGCCGCCGCGCGTCCGCTCGCCTACCAGCGTGGCCCTGCCTAGCTCGCGCAGGTCGAAGCTGAGCTGCTCGCCGCCGGAGAAGGTGGTGCCGCTGGTCAGCACGTAGACCGGCTTCACCTTGCCGAACCGGCGCCCCGGCACGTAAGGCAGCGTCCAGGCCTGAGTTAGCTGGCCGTCTCTCGCTCGCAGGCCGGAAAGCTGGACTGGCTCGGCGTCCCAGAGGTAGCTGATGATGAACGTGACCATGGCCGGGTCACCGCCCAGGCAGTGCCGCAGGTCGAGGACGAGCGCGTCAGTAGTCGCAAGCACGGTCATCGCGGCGGTGACGACCTCCGCGTACTGCGCGGCGCGGAAAAGCACCGGCTGCAGGTCGAGGTAGCCGACATTGCCGCGCATTAGCCGCACGCAGGCGACTCCGCCGCACGTTCGATCGGCCCATTGCGCCAAGGCCGCGGTTTCCTCGGCATCATCGTCGGGCGCCCGGGGCGCGAGTTCCTCCCCGTGGTAGACGAGCCGCAGGTGCTTGTCGCCGTTGATCGACTGAAGATCGTTGGTGACCGCTTCGGCCAGCGCGGCCTCGGCCAGCGGGTACGTGTTCTCGCGCAGCCTCCGCGCCAGGAGTCCCGATATTTCGCGGCCGATGTCGTCAAAGACGTAGTGGTCGCTGACCAACTCTCGGGTCTGCTCGATGACTACGGCCAGTTCTACCTCACGCATAGTGTTAAGAAAAGCATACGCTTGACAAAGCGTCAAGATCTGTTAACACTTACCTGGTGGAGCACGCAACTCCAGTCACCACCCCGGAGCAGTTCAAGGCGCTCGGACACCCAACCAGGCACCGGATTTTGTTCGCCCTCGCCCAGCGGGAGGCGACCATCAGCCAGCTCGCGGCCGAACTAGGCACGAACAAGGGCAACGTCGCGCACCACCTGAAGGTGCTCGCCGACGCAGGTCTAGTCCGGGTGTGCGGCACCCGCCAGGTGCGCGGCGGCACCGAACAGTACTACGAGCGCTCGTTCACCGCGCTGGAGTTCACTGACCGAGCCGCTACCGGGGCCGCGTTCCAGGCGCTGGCAACAGAGATCGCCGCCGCGGATGACCCGTTCCTAGCGCTGCGCACTCTTCGGCTGACAGCCGAGCACGCCAGCAGGATCGTCGCTGTCTTGCAGGACCTCACGGCAGAGCAGGCCGACGGTGATGACCAGCCCAGGTACAGCCTCTTGCTGGGTTTCTACCAGTCCTGACAACCTTCCCGCCCTCCGCCAGTGAGCTGCTGGGAGATCGGGCACACGCCGGCGACCGCTCATGGGCGAGTTCAGGAGGACCACCTGGGGCGTCGGCGGAGTCCAGGGTGTACGTCGCGTGATGGATGGCGTCGTCGGCGGTGGCTGCCAGGAGGATGCCGCGCCTCCCGCGGATGCCAGACATGTGGCGGAGATCATCGGAGACAATGCCGGTACCCCGACCTCCTCGGCGGTCTCCCCGCGAAGGTTGCCAGCGGAGTAATAACCGACGCGGCCAGCAAGTCCACCACGAGGTCGACGTCGTCGTGAGCGGCATCTCCGACAGCAAGGCGCCGTTCCTCGTCATCGGAGAGGCCAAGTGGGACGAGACCATGGGAACCCCGCCACCTAGAACGATTGCGCCACATCAGGGCCCTGATCAGCGGCCTCGGCGAGTACGACACCACCAGCACCGCCCTCATCTGCTTCATCGCGGCTGGGTTCGCCAACGAACTCCTGGGCCGCGCCGCAAGGGACACCAACATCCTCCTCATCAGCGCCGAGGAACTCTACGGATTCCCCGGTCCCAATGAAGAAGGTTCACGCGGTGCCTTACCTCGCGCGCGAGGGGCCGGTCAGCCCGTGAAAGGGGAGAGGGCTGCGCGTGAGGGGTCCGGAGCGTCAGCGCGCGGGTGCGGGTGCCCGGTTTGTCGCATCCGTTCGGCGTCAGGATGCGGGCGGTCACGGAAGCGGACGCGTCCCCGTCCAGTCGTGACCGTCGCAGAAAAACCGGGGAAGGACGGCTTAGGTAGGCGCCTGGCCAGGGGAGTGGCGGAGGTTGCCGCGAAGGTGCGGGTCACCGGTGGCTGGCCGTCAGTGGTACAGGTGCGAGCAGGCGTAAATGTTGGTCAGGGAAGCTCCGACCGGTGCGATGTCGGCCGCCAGCACTCCCCAGCGGGTCTATGCGAGCAGGCATGTGAAAGTGCGATAATGGCACTATGGCAGATGAGCAAGCATGGATTGAGGTTGGCGCCCGCATCGCGGCCAGCCGACGAGCTCGCGGGCTCAGCCAGGAGGACCTGGCGGGCAAGGTGGGCCTAGAGCGCACTGCCATTACGAAGATCGAAGTGGGCCGGAGGCATGTCAACTCGCTGGAGTTGGTGCGATTGGCCGAGGTGCTTGGGCGGCCGTTGCAGTCGCTTGTCTCCGACCCGCCAACGTCGATCGTGAGCCGCCGAGCGGCAGCGTCGGGTGGCCGGGACGATCAGGCAACTGATTTCGCGATTGAGGACGTCGCTCGTGACCTGCAGGTCCTTGTCGATGTCCGTGCCCTCTCGGCTAATCCGGCTAAGGGGTCACTGCGCCCGATCGTGCCGGGAGAAGAGGGGTGGGGGCCAGAGGAAGCCGCGGCGAAGGCAAGGTCGCTTATTGGCGTAGACGCGAAATCGCCGGTCCACCACTTGGCGTCGAAAGTCGAACGCGCCGGTCTCTTTGCGTATTCGCTGGCCTTGGGCAATGCGTCATCTGATGGTTCATATGCTGAGATCGATGGCATCGGGGTCGCGGTCGTGAACGGTGAGATTGACCCCGGCCGACGGCGGTTGACGCTGGCGCATGAGCTTGGCCACCACCTTTTCGGTGACGCGTACTCCGTTGACTGGGGAACGGATACCAGCACAACGGAAAGGGCCCTAGACGCGTTCGCAGGCTTCCTGCTCTTGCCTCGCGCGGGACTGGACGATCGCTGGGAGGAACTGCGGGCAGATTACGCGGCCAGACAGTCGGCCATCATCATTAGCGCGGAATTCCGTGTCAGCTGGGGCGCTGCGCTGCGGCATCTCCGGTACTACGACCGGATCACGCGCGACGAGAAGACACTGCTTGAGTCAAGATCGCCGACTAGGGCGGACTACCTGGAGTGCGGTGTGCGCATATATGAGGAACTCCAGTCGCCGTACATTCCGACCGGCGTAGCGGCCGCAGCCATCCGGGCGTACCGCAGCCACCGGATCTCGGCTGAGCGGGTGATTACCATGCTTCGCGGGCAAGTCCACATCGATGAACTCCCCGCGCGTGATGAGATCCCACTGGAGTCCTTGCGCGGCGACTTGCAATGAACGCCGGCCGCCTGGCATTCGACAGTTCACCGCTGAACTACATCGCGCGGGCTGGGCAGCTTTCCCTCCTGGGAAAGCTGGTGGCTGGCAACGACTGCGTGATCACCCGGGCGGTTGAAGACGAACTTCTCCGCGGCGCGTCCAAGTACGCGCAGCTTTACCAGATCTCAACCCAGGAATGGATCAGGGTCGTCGACGACTCCTCCATGACGTTCTTGGAGCTTTTCTCGGAGTACCACGCTCGCCTCGGCGGCGGTGGCCACAACATCGGGGAATCGGCCACGCTTGCCTATGCCGAACTGCACGGTCTGACGGCCTGCATCGATGACCGCAGTGCCCGGCGTCACGGGCAGGAGCGCGGGGTCAAACTCACGGGAACGCTGGAGCTGGTGTGCCAGGGCATACGCGCCAATGTCGTGGCCGAAGCCGAAGCCGTGCGAGTCGTTGACCTTCTCCGCGACCATGAGGCATTCCTCCCATGCGACGGCTCTGCCTTCCTCGACTGGGCGCGGTCGGAGGGCTTGCTCTCCTGACAGTAAGCCTCGGCGGACGTCCGCCACATATCTAGAATACAATTTCTATATGTTGCCATCTGGGTTTGAGTCGGCGGTCCGTGCCGTTGGCTGGGGCGATCTGAAGTCCACGTACGGGTCTGGGGAGATCGTCCGCGATATCGTCCTTTGCTTGGCGTCGGGTGACGAGGCGAGGGTGCAGTGGGCGTGGGACCAGATGAGCGAGACGGTCCTGCAGCATCAGGGGACGGTGTACCCCGCCACCGCGGCGGCGGCCCCGTTCCTGTGCCAGATCGCCTTGGACGAGGCAGCCCTCTGGCGAGCGGTCCTGATAGCTGACCTTGCCTTCATGGCCACCGGTTATGACGAGCCGTATGCACCGGCTGGGACAGCCCTGGCTGTTCGCGACGGGGTCCGGCCGTACCTCGGGGAACTGTTCAGCACGTGGAGCACCGCTGATCCCGGGCTGGATATGGCACTGGTCGCTCTGTCAGCCGCGTTCCCGGTTGAGGCATCGCCCATCACCGCCCAGTTCACCAGTTGGTTCGGCAGGTCGGAGCCGCCGGTGCGCACAGCTCTCGGCCTGGCGCTTCGCTTCCACGGACTGGAAGATCAGGCGGCCCAGCGGATCGTTGAGGACGAGGTTGGCCAGTCCGTCCGCTGGGTCGTTCGCGCCGGTGGCCTGCTCCTGCTCAATCCGGAACCTGGTCCGGACGGTTTCCCGCGGCCAGAGGCGGAACCATACGTCGACAGCCCAGTGCCCCAGGCGATCCAAGTAGCCGAGCGCTGGCGGGCTGGGACGGAAGAACAGGTGAGCGACCTCCACCAAGTCCGGGGTTTTATAAGCACGTTGATGGAGCTTGGCGCCCACCTGTTGGACTACCCCGGCTAACAGTCGACGGTAAGGGCTTACTCCAGCGGGACTGGCGCACCCGTCTCCGCGTCGGTGACGCTGATCGCCTCGACCGGGCACGCTGCCGCTGCGTCGCGGACGGCCTCGTCTTGGTCGATCAGTTCGCTGACCGGGCGGGAGCGCTGGTCGGGACCGAACGCGAACCGGTCTGGCACGGCGGCGACGCACATTCCGGAGCTGATGCAGAGGTCAGCGTCGACCCGGACCTTCCAGGTCACGGGGCGTCCCAGGTAACAGGCAGTTCGCGCATGCTGGCGAGCAAGTGTCCCTCGCGGAACTCGATTCCATCGAGGGGTACCGCCATCCTTATGCCGGGAAGCCGGGTCAGGAGCCCTCGGAATCCTTCCTGCAACTCCATCCGTGCGAGCTGCGCGCCGAGGCAGTGATGTGTGCCCGCACCGAACGTGACATGGGTCTTTGGTTCGCGGAGCAGGTCGAGCCGGTTCGGGTCGGGGAAGGCCTCGGGGTCGCGGTTGGCTACGTTCATCAGCGGCAGGACGGCTTCCCCGGCGGGAATCGTGACGCCTCCCAGGTGCACCTGTTCCCTGGTAACCCGGGCCGGCGGGATGCTGCCCTTGCCAGCGATCTGGACGAACCGCAGCAGTTCCTCCACCGCCACGGGGATCAGGCCTGGATCAGCGCGAAGCCTGGCCAGTTCGGCCGGATGGCGGCAGAGCGCCACGAACGACATGTTGAGCTGGTTGGCGGTGGTTTCGTGGCCCGCCATCAGGAGACCGAAGCAGAACCGCACAAGCTCGGCCTCTGAGAGCTTGTCGCCGAGGTCTCGGGCGGCGATGAGCACGCTGATCAGGTCGTCGGCTGGATCCTTCCGCTTCCGCGCGACAAGCTCCGCCATGTACCCGTTGATCGCGGCGTACGCCGCTGCCATCTCCTCCCTTGTCCGGCTCCAGTCGGCGAACAATGTGTTCGACCAGCCGTGGAAGGAATCGAGGTCGCCGGGAGGAACGCCGAGCAGCGAGCAGATCACCCTGGACGGCAGCAGGAGCGAGAAGGACCGCACCAGATCGGTCGGCCGCGGCCCGGCGATCATCTCGTCGAGCAAGCTATCGACGATACGGGTCACCTCGGGCCGCAGCGCCTGCATTCGTTTCTCGGTGAACGCGCCCGCGACTAGCTTGCGCAGCCGGCTGTGCTCGGGTGGGTCCATGCCCATGAGCGACTCGGCGAGGATGGACTCCAGGCCTCGCTGCGGGCGGTCCGGAGCGCAGGCGAGAGCGCGCGAGTACCGCTGGTCAATCAATACCTCACGGACCTCGTTGAATCCCGTCACGGCCCAGGCGGTAGTGCCGTCGGGGAGTTCTACCTGGGTCACCGGGCACCGGGCGGCGAGTGCGCGCACCTCGGGTCCGATGTCGTAGGGAACAGGCGACGGCGGGAGCGGGAACTTGACTGCTTCAGGCTGACTGGTCACCGGGCAGGCCTCCGGTTCTTGGCAACGCCTTGTGTCGACCCTACGTCCAGGCGAATTCGCGGGCTATACCCCTAACGGTCAGGGCAACCTATCTCTCCTAGAGGAGCCAGGACGGAATGGTTACGGGTGTTGCCGAGTGAGCTCCGTGCTCCCGGTTGCGCTTGAATCGCAATTGTGTGATTCGCGATTATCCACTGCGGAAGCGATGTCTTTCCGCGGCTAGCTTGCGCTTGAATCATTAGTTATTTTCTTGTAAATAGCTATTCATCGTGATCGTGACTTGCCGAGGTATGACTGTCTCCGCCGAGCGAGCATTAGAGATGGCCGGCGGGCGGCCGCCACCGCACCGGTCGGAGCTCGGGGACTAACATTTGCGCCTGCTCGCGCCTGTACCGCTGACGGCCAGCTACCGGTGACCCGCGCCCTTGCGGCAACCTCCGCCACTTCCCTCGGCCAGACGCCTGCCTAAGCCGTCCTTCTCGGTTTTACTGCAACGGTCACCACTGGACGGGGGCGCGTCCGCGTCCGTGACCCCCAGTACCCCTGACGCTGAACGGATGCGACAAACCGGACACCCGCGCCCGCACGCTGACGCTCGGGACCCTCACGCGCAGCCTTACCGGAGCACATCCCTGCCGAAAGCTCCGCCACTCTAGGTGTGGTCGGCGGTCACGCTGTCAGGCGAACGCGAGCGGGCGAATATGGCGACCCCGCTTCCACAACGGCCGGACGTCGACAGGCAGCGCGCCCAGCACCACGTCAACCAGTGATCCCGCGATGGTCTTGCCAGCTTCCTTTGCTGCGAAGTTCTTCGCGGTGGCGGTGTCCGGGTTATGCTCGGCGTACTCGAAGAGGCGTTCCAGCAGTCCGGCCACAGACCCGATGGCCTGATCGGCGATCGCGTTCGCGAGGCGGATCTCGGCGCCGGACCTGAAGTCGAGCAGCGCCTCCCCGTCCTCGGTGTTCAGCCGGGCGTTGACCAACAGCAGGTCGACCTCGCCGCTATAACGCCAACCGGACTCGGTTTCCACGTACCGGCGCACCTCATCGAAGCCAAGGTCGCTAAACAGCCACTCGCCGTCCGGGCCGTGATCGAGGACTGTCCGGAACGTCTGGTCGATGCCGGCTGAGCCGCCCCGTCGGCCGTACCCGGCACAGAACAGGTCCATAGCCAGACGGGAGCGCCAGTGGAACTGGCCGAGCCGCGGGATGACCTGTTGGCGGGCGAGTGGGGCACCGTCGGGGGCGAACAGCAGAGCCAGCAGTCGGCTGGCCGGGGTTCGGCCTGTTTCCGCCCCAACTTGATTGAAGGTGTTGACGAGCCCAAACCGTAGGTCGGCCACGCTACCGGCCGGCACAGCGAATGCCACCTCACCATTCTGCAGCACCCGCAGCCCGCCGACCACCACGTCCTGCCGTGCGCGCCCATGCCGAGGAGGACCCGGAGACCGTCCTCATCGACACCAACGGTGGTGTCGTGGTCATCACGGCACGAGGTGGGTGCTGAACGTCTCCGACCGGGAAGGCGCATCGGGGACGCTGATGGCCATCACCGAGTACGCCTGCTCGCCGTCGCCGTCGCCGTCGCCGTACGGGACAGGGTCAGTGGCTCCACTGCACCTCCCCGCCTGCTGCTCCCCGAGTAAATCTATGTTCGGGATGCGCGAGGGCGGGAGGCTTTTGTTTGCTT
>Ga0310811_10010914_pt1 | contig 11749 bp, 6 predicted proteins | sample YCmetagenome_FD_207642 | JGI IMG/M metagenome (GOLD analysis project Ga0310811, IMG submission 207642) | Soil microbial communities from experimental microcosm in Duke University, North Carolina, United States - YC | ecosystem: Engineered > Artificial ecosystem > Soil microcosm > Unclassified ...
AGGGACAGGTCAGACCATCCCGGCGCGCTGCTTTGCCCTCGCGATGACGGCCGCCATGGTGTCGCGGTGCGCGCTGAACGTGTCGTCGACGACCTGCAGCGTCGGAATGGCGTTAGGTGAGAGCCCGAGCGTTTCCGTATTGAACCGGCCGAATCCGGACTCGTGCACGCCACTGCTCCCGCGTCCCGGTGCCGGCGCGCTGAGGTGCGAGAAGAAGCGGCTGTACTTCCGCCACGCGCCGCCACCGCCCGCGTGATACACCGGCAGGAACTGATGCAACGCGTCGTACGGCATTTCGCCCACGGCGAGCACGTTCGGATACTTCGCCTTGAGGTTCATCACGAGTCGCTTCGTGCCCTCGTGCATGTCACCGTTCGTGCTATTGACGTGCCCGCCGGCGATGTCGAGAAAGTACGCGTCGACCTTGTATCGCTCGATCATGTCGGCGATGCGCCCCTCGAGGTGATTGCGCCACGAGTCGACGCCGAGATTCATGTAGCCGAGCCATCCGTCCTGGTGCCGGTCGTTGTTCCAATCGACCCAGTTCAGATTGTAGTCGTCACCGTCGATCTTGTGCGTAAGCGCATCGGCGATCGTCGGCCACATCGGAAGCTTCTTGTTCGCCGAGTTCATGCCGAACATCGGCATGATCTTGAAGCCCATCTTCTGTGCTTCGCTCACCAGCTTCGTGAAGCCGGCCACGCCGCCCATGCGATCGTTCGCGCGGTAGATCGGATAGTCCCAATAGTACCGGCCGTCCCACGCCGAGATGAACGCGAGTACGCGCTCGGGCGAAATCTGGGTCGCCATCCAGCGCAGCGTCTCGAGCATCTTCGCGTAGTCGTTGAACATGTAGCCGGTGTAGTGCTGTCCGTGGAGCGTCGTCACGAGCGCGACGTTGCGCATCCACGCCGGGACGTCGGGGCGCGTCTCCCACGTCGGTAGGGAATACGCGCGCTCGACGTGCTGCATGTGGAGCGACGTCGCCTCGTCGGCCGACGCGGCGCGCCCGAGTCGCCAGGTCGGCGTTTGCACGCGACGATCGTTCCTCCAACCATCGTGCTCATAGATCGCTTCGACGCGATAGCTCGTCTCTCCTGGCGCGAGGTAGAACCGTTTGGGCCGCACGCGATCGTCGAGCGACGAGACGTAGAACACGTCCGTGGGGGACGCCTGGATCATGAGCAGCGGCGTCGTCATTCCCGCGTTGGCGCCGGGTCCATGCAGGTCGCCCGCGCCGAAGGTGTAGCCGGCAAGCAGCTCACCGTCGCGGATGTCGGTGAAACCACCGCCTCCCGTCGACACCTGTCCCCGTGGCACACCGCGCACGATCGTCGAAATGGTTTTGATCGGCCGCTCCATCTCGACGACGGCGTCCCACTCTATCGTAGCCCCAGTTCGTTTGAGCGTGGCGACGAGTCGACCCGGCGCCTTCTCCTGTCCGCCGGCCCACACGAATCCGTCGCACGTGATGCGCGCGCCGTCGCTGTTGACCTCCGCTCGCAGCTTCGTGCGGTCGAGGCCATAGGTGTTCTCGTCGGTGAAGACGAGGAAGCCGAAGCGATAGTCGCCGAAGACGACGGACGGTTCGGGGAAGTCGAAACTGAACTTCATGTACGACCGGCCGCGCGGGGGCGTAAAGATCTCGCTCGTCGACGTGAGGTCGACGATGTCGCCGGGCGCGTGTACGGTGCGCGCGAGGAGGGACAGGTCAGGCGTGGCGAGGGCGCCGGCGCTGACGACGCCCATGGTTTTGACCCAGTCGCGTCGGGAGATGTCGGTCATATGCCTCGAAGGATGTGGTTGGGTCGTTTCATCAGCAAGACGCCCTAGCCCGCGCCTGTGGGCAGCATAGACGGCGCAACCCTGTCAGGGCTACATTAGCGCCCTCTCCTCTCCCCGACTCCGTGTCGAACGACGGCGTTCTCACACGACTGACCCCCGGTCTCTCCGACCGCTATCGCATCGATCGCGAGCTCGGTGCGGGCGGAATGGCGACCGTGTTCCGCGCGCACGACCTGCGCCACGATCGCGACGTCGCCATCAAGGTCCTCCACCGGCGGCAAACTACGCCACCGCGCCGTGGGACACGTTCTGGGATGTTGCACCGGACGGCAGCCGTTTCGTCCTCATACGACAGCCCGGGCGTCCACCCGATCGATTGACGGTGCTGACGCACGCGGTTGGCCGCAGCCGCTGAGTATTGCCAGTTTCCATTGTTGAAGCCGCGCAGCGCCTTCAGGCAATCATCACTTCACTCCACGACGCGGATTGACGGCGATCGCGAGATTGAGCCTGGTGTCGTGCGTATTGTAACTGATCTGTAGGTTGTACCCGTTCGGCGTCGTCGTGTGATAACTCTTGAATTGCGCGACGTGAATTTCGGCACCATCGGACGTATCGATCGACCAGGGCAGCCCGCGCTTCACCAGCTCGTCCTTCACTTTGTCCGTGTCCCACGGCGAAATGCCGAACGAGATGTGATCGATCCGTCCACCCGCGCGTGCAGTACCTTGACCGAAGGCGGGATCGAGCGGGTTGCCGCCGCGGATGATGATGTCGCCGACATCGCCGATCAGGAGCTCATTCTGACTTCCCTCATCGTACGTCGGACCCCAGCCTAGCAGGTTGACGTAGAACGAGACGCTGGCCTTGTAGTTCGCGGCGCCATACGACAGATGGTCGAGCCATACGGTTTGCCAGCCCGTCGACTCGAACGGCGCTGGCGTCGAGAACGCCGCGGTCGCCGCGGATTCTCCGCGCGCCCTGCTGAAGCGCTTGCCGTTACCGATCTGCAGATCGAATCCGTCGGGGTCCTTCACATGGAAGCTCTCGAATCCGTTCGGGCCGTTCTCGGCAACGGGATTGAGACCGCGTCTCCTCAACTCCGCCTCAACGGTCTTGGCATTCCACGGCTCGATGTCGAAGCCAAAACCTTCGACGACTGCGCGCACCGGAACAGCATTGGCGCGTCCGGCTCGCGGAGCCGGGAAGGAGTCGGCCGAAACCTGTCGGAACACCGCGGTACCCCAGTCACCCATGTCCATCACGACGCGAGCGCCGTCGTCGCTGCGGACCTTCCAGCCCATCAGCGCGGCGTAGAACGCAGCTTCCGTCTTCGGATCCGCAACGCGGAACGCGATGTGGTCGAGCGCGGTGGTGCGCCAGCCCGTCTTGGCAAAAACCGGTGGAATGGGATCGGTGTTGCAGGCCGGTGTGCCGTACGCGCGAATGCAGCGACCTTGAGACCCAGCGGCAGCTGCCGAGGCGGCGATGGCGACGCCGACGAGAGCTGCCGACGAAAATCTGTGTAAAAAGCTCATTCGTGATTGCTCGTTGAGGGGTCGCCGCCACGATCGGCTGTCTTCACCGTCGACGCGGAATGGGCCACGGACCTGCGAGCTTGCACGGCTCCACATCCAGCGCACGCATTGCCGTCGTGAATCTCTCGTCCGACCAGAGCGGATCGAGGAGCGGGTTGCAACCCAGGAAACCTGCCCCGTTCCAGCGACGCTGACCTGCCGCGGTCGACAGGACGCGCACGAGCGATTCGCGGTCGCCGAGCAAGAACTCCGCAAACGCCACATCGGTCCCACCCGACAGGTCGCCGCCGGGTTGGCGCAGTTCCGCGCGTAGACGCTCGACGTCGGTCCAACGACCGGCGGCGGCGTACGCGAAAAGCAGGAGCTTGCGCCGGTGTGGCACCGTGCGGTTGTAGCGCTCGCTTTGCTCGAGAGTCTGGACCGCGCTGTCGGCCTGGCCACTCATTGCTTGCGCGAGCGAGAGTGGGATGAATGTGAGGGCGAACGTCGAATCGACCGTCAGTAATCGACGCGATTCGGCTATGGCCTCGGGAAACTGCCGCGCGAAGACCAGCGAGAGCGACAACGCCGACCTCGCCGACTTGACAAGCGGATCGAGCCGCACCGCCTCGCGGAATTCGCGAATCGCGTCCTCGGTGTGACTGGTCGCGAGCCGCTCGAATCCATAGCCGAGATGCGCCCCGCCGTTTGTGGGCTCCAGGGCGATCGCCCGCCGATAGTGCGACTCCGCCTCGGGGAAGCGCAGGTCACCGTTGAGCACCAAGCCCATCGCCACGTGTGCGTCGGCCACGGTGGAGTCGAGCGCGACCGCGCGCTGCGCGTTCGAGCGAGCGAGAGGTGGTAGCGAGTCCGTCGGATCGAAGACGTAGGTTCGGAGAACGTGGTATGACGTCGCAAGCCCCGCGTAGGCGCGCGCAAACTGCGGATCCAGTGCGATCGCCTGGCGGAAGTAGTCGACTGAGCGCGTGACGTTCGCTTCACCACGAGCCAGATAGAAGAACTGCCCTTTCAGGAATAGCTCGTACGCCGCCTCGTTGGTCGTTCCACGACCAACGTCGATCCGTTGCGCCAGTGCGGATCGGTCGCCGAGCGACCTCGCGAGCGCCGCGGCGATGGCGCGCGTGAACTCATCCTGCATAGCGAACACGTCCCGAGAACGACTTTCGTAGACGCTATCCCAGAGCACCTTCCCGTCGCGTGTGCTGACCAGTTGGGTCGTCACGCGCAGTCGATCGCCGGCGCGCCGCACTGCTCCCCCGACGATCGCCGCGACATCGAGAGCGCGACCGATCTCCTGGGCCGCGACTGCCTTTCCCTTGAACGCATAGCTCGACGTGCGCCCGGCGATTCGAACACCGGGGAGCTGCGTGAGCGCGTGCGCCAACTCGTCGGTCAGCCCGCTGCTGAAGTACTCGTCGTTCTGGTCAGGTCCCGTGTTTTCGAAAGGCAGGACCGCCACCGTTCGTATCCCGTTGCCCTGACCAGCTTTGCCTTCGGAAGATGAATTCCATCGCCAGGCGGCGTATCCAACGGCACCCGCAATCAGGAATCCGGCGATGACCACGAACGCTCGGCGACGCCAGAGTCGCGGCGGCAACCGAACCGGCGACGTTACTGAAGCGTCGAGCGCCCTCAACACCACCTCGGCGCTCTGCGGTCGAGCCGCAGGCTCTTTGGCCAGCAACTGCATCACGAGGGCGTCGAGCGCCCGGGACATATCTGATCGTTGCTCGCCGAGTGGGGCCGGCGACTCGGTCAGATGCGCCGCGACCAACGCCTGCGGCGAGCGCGCACCAAAAGGATGCGCGCCGGCGAGAACCTCGTATGCGACGACGCCGAGCGCGTATAGGTCCGCGCGGTGATCGGTGTTTCTATCGCCGATCGCTTGCTCGGGCGCCATGTACGCCGGCGTCCCGACCGACACACCCGTTCCGGTCACTCCGGGAGTGGGTGCCGAACCGTCCTGTGTTGCCGCCGACAGCGCTTTTGCGATGCCGAAATCGGCGATCACAGCATGGCCACCCGACAGCAGCACATTCTCTGGCTTCAAGTCGCGGTGTACAACCCCGCGCGCGTGCGCGTACGCGAGTGCGTCCGCCAGCTCGCGGATGAGGCGCACTGCATCGCTCAAAGGCAGTGCGCCGTCGCGCCTCAGTCGCGCACGCAGCGTCTCGCCCTCGACGTACGGCATCACGTAGTAGAGAAGCCCGTCGGATTCGCCCGAGTCGTGGACGCCGAGTATGTGCGGATGCGTGAGCCGCGCAGCAGTGCGGATCTCATGCAGGAAGCGCTCGGTGCCCCCCGGCGCTACGACGTCTCGCACCATCACCTTCACCGCGACCGCGCGGGCATGACGGAGATCTCGTGCGAGGAAGACGGTCGCCATCCCCCCGCGTCCGAGCTCCCGCTCGACATCATAGTGCCCCGACAGTGCACCCCGCAGGGCGGCGGCCAGCGCGTCGTGTACAGCGCCAAGCTCGGGAGATGTCATCGTGGAAGGTGTGGGCGGCTGGCGGCCATCGCAACTCTCACGCTAGAAGGCCGGCCCGTTACCCGCTTGTTTTCTCCCGTCGGTCGGACATCTTCGAGGCCATGCACTCCCTTAGAAATGGCAAACTCTGATTCTCGCGTTACGATCCACATGGCGGCGAGTCTCGACGGCTTCATCGCCCGAAGGGACGGAAGCGTGGACTGGCTGGAGACTTCGGACGAATTCGAGGGCGGGGACATCATGGACCCGGACTTCGTCGCGTCTTTTCTCAATACGATCGATTGCTACGTCATGGGATCGCGAACGTATGAGACTGCCCTGGGGTTCGAGGCGAAGGGCCAGGGGTGGGCCTACGGCGACAAGCCCACGGTCGTTCTCACTCATCGGCAACTGCCGCGGATTCGAGACACCGTCGGGTTCTACTCGGGCGATCTCGCGCAGCTCGTGAAACAGCTTCGCTCCAGATTCCGATCCATCTGGTTCGTTGGAGGGGGTGCGCTCTCCGCCGACTGTCTGCGTCTCGAGCTCGCCGACGAAGTTCGCTATTCGATCCTGCCAGTTTTAATCGGCGATGGCATCCGCTTCTTCGAGCAGCTCGATCGCGACGTCGCCCTGCATCTGGCCGAGGTCAAAGCCTACAGGAGCGGCATGGTCGAGCTTCGGTACGAGGTCCGAAAATAGCAGCCGCCGTGTGGCGATACGCCGGGCCACGTCGCAGTTTTCGTCCTTTCGCCCTGCTGAGCTGCCCAACAAATGATGCCCAATCTTCGCGACAGCCTTCAAACCGCGCTCGGTGATGCGTACCGCATCGACCGCGAGCTTGGGGGCGGCGGAATGTCGCGCGTTTTCGTCGCGGAAGAGACACGCTTCCATCGTGATGTCGTAATCAAGGTGCTCGCGCCAGACCTCGGCGCATCTCTTTCGGCGGAGCGCTTCGAGCGCGAGATCCAGCTCGCGGCACGGTTGCAGCATCCGCACATCGTGCCGTTGCTCTCCGCCGGCGACGTGAACGGGCTTCCATACTACACCATGCCGTTTGTCGCTGGCTCGTCGCTGCGCGAACGCATGCTTGCTGGCCCGATTCACCTGCACGACGCGCAGAACATTCTCCGCGACACAGCGAAGGCGCTCGCTTACGCGCATCGCCAAGGCATCGTGCATCGGGACATCAAGCCCGAGAACATCCTGCTCAACGAAGGCACGGCGATGATCGCCGATTTCGGCGTTGCACGCGCGGTGCAGGCGGCATCGACGCTTGCTGGAAACAGTACGAGCCTGACCCAGACCGGTACACAGATCGGCACTCCCATGTACATGTCGCCGGAGCAGGCGGCGGGTGACCCCTCCGTGGATTTCCGCGCCGACCTGTACGCCTTTGGTGTGATGGCGTACGAGCTGCTCGCCGGCCAGCATCCCTTCGGCAGTCGCAAGACCGCCCACGCGATGGTGATCGCACACATGACGGAAACGCCGACGCCAATCGTCACGCACGCAACGACGGTGTCGCACTCCATGGCGAGCATCGTCATGCAGTGTCTTGGCAAGGATCCGGCGGAGCGGCCACAGAGCGCATCCGACATCGTGGCTGCGTTGGAGGCCGGTGCGGCAACGCCAGTCCCGATGCCGGCGGTGGTTTCCACGCCGGTGCCACCCGCGGCCGTCGCGGTTCTGCCGTTCACGAACATGAGCGGTGATCCGAACAACGAGTATTTCAGCGACGGGATCACCGACGACATCATCATGGCGCTCACGCAGGTGAAAGCACTTCGCGTGGCTGCGCGCACATCGTCATTCGCCTACAAGAATAAGAACGAGGATCTCGCGACCATTGGTCGCACGCTCCGTGTTTCGTCCGTACTTCAGGGCAGCGTGCGTCGCGCTGGCAATCGTGTGCGTGTCACGGTCCAGCTCATGAACGCGCGGGACGGGTTCCAGCTGTGGAGCGAGCGGTTCGATCGCGACCTCGACGACATCTTCGCCATTCAGGACGAGATCGCTCGGGGCATCGTCGATCAGCTGCAGGTGACGCTCGGCATCAAGCAGGCGACGTTGCCACTCGTCGCTCGTCCCACCGATGACCTGGAGGCGTATCAGCTCTACCTGAGGGGGCGCGAAGCGTCACACCTCCGTTCCCCGGCTTCACTACGCCGCGCCATCGAGTACTTCAGGCAAGCACTCGCGCGCGACCCGAACTACGCGCGCGCGCATGTCGGACTTGCCGAGGCGCACATTGGGCTTGGCGTCTACCAATACGTTCCGACCCTCGACGCTGCGCGCGAAGCGGAGAAGTCGTTGCTGGCGGCGGAGAATCTGGAGCCGAATCTCGCAATCCTCCACATGCTGTGGGGACAGCTCAAGCTCTACCTGCGTCCCGATTGGCACGAGGCTGGACCGCATCTCGAGCGTGCGCTCGCCATCGATCCGCACGAGCCGGTCGCCCACGCCTACGTCGCGTTCCTCAACGGGATGCTTGGCAATCTCGAGGAGAGCAGGGCCGCCGCAGCGCGTGCGGTCGCCGCCGATCCGCTTTCCCTCTTCGTGCGCGCGGTGAGCGTCATGGGCTTCCCCAGGCATGGCATTCCCGGCGCGGACTCTGCGGCCGCACTCGCGTCGCATGAAGAGGCACTCAGAATGGATCCGAATTCCGTGATCCATCTCTGGATGTCCGCTATACGCTTGTCAGACCTCGGGCGCAATGAAGAAGCACTGCCGCTCGTCTCGCGCGCGGTCGAGCTCACGCAGCGCGGACCGCTCGTTCTCGGCATGTACGGACGGGCGCTCGCACTCTCCGGACGCGTCGAGGAAGCGCGCAGGATTAAGCAGGAGCTGCACGAGCGGGCGCAGCGCGAGTACGTCGGCCCGGCCGCGAGGCTCATGCAGATCGGCCTCGACATCGACGATGAGGCAGCCACAGCGGCACTGCTCCGCGAGAACATCGAGGCGATGACCGGGCCGACGGCGATATCGACCACGGTAACTCGAGAGCTCGACCCGTTGCTCGATCATCCAAGACTCGGCCCGCTCGTTCGACAGCTCACGTTCTGGGCAACAGCACCCCGGCGTTGACGGCATGGGCATGGGCCGTATCTTCGCGCAATGGAAAGCGGCGCCACTGACTCGCTCCGCCAGCGTCTAGAGCAAACCCTGAGCGGCGCGTTTCGCATCGAGGGGGAGCTCGGCGGCGGTGGAATGTCACGGGTCTTTCTCGCCGAGGATCAGAGTCTCGGGCGCCGCGTGGTGGTGAAGGTCCTTCCAGGCGACATCGCACACGCCACTTCCGCCGAGCGCTTCGCGCGCGAGATCAGATTGTCGGCGGGTCTGCAGCACCCGAACATCGTGCCGGTATTGAACGCCGGAACCGTCGACGATGCCCCGTACTACACGATGCCATTTATCGCGGGGCGGTCGCTTCGCGCTAGCCTCGATGCACTCGCGAAAGGAGAACGACTCCCGCCCGCCAAGGCGCTGGAGATTTTGCGCGACATTGCCCGCGCTCTGGCCTACGCGCACGACGCGGGCGTCGTGCATCGCGACATCAAGCCGGAGAACGTGCTCCTCGCGTCCGATGCAGCCGTCGTCGCCGATTTTGGTGTCGCGAAGGCGATCGCCGCGGCAACGCGCGATGGAGCCGCGGCCACCACGCTGACGCAGGGTGGCGTGGCGCTCGGTACGCCGGCGTATATGTCTCCAGAGCAGGCCGCGGCCGATCCGAGTGTCGATCAGCGCGCTGATGTCTATGCATGGGGGCTCATCGCGTATGAGCTACTGGCGGGCGCGCACCCGTTTGGCGACAGACGTTCCGTGCAGGCATTGCTGACCGCGCATCTCGTCGAACACGCGCGCCCCCTCGCGGACGCGGCGCCGAATGTCTCGGCGGAGCTGAGCGCCCTCGTCATGCGTTGCCTGGCGAAGAACCCGGCGGACCGACCCGCGAATGGCCGCGAGATTGTCGACGCGCTTTCCGACGCGACGAGCGGACGCGTCGCGAGAGGCTCGTCGATCCCGGGGAAGCGGCGCTTGCTCGGGTTGACCGTGGCGATACTCGCGGCTAGCGCCGCGATGGTGTTCTACGTTGCTCGGTTCCGGCGCGAAGTATCGCCGTCGGCGCCCGCTGGCAAGTCGACCGCGGTGGATGCGTATCTACGCGGCAAGGTCCGGGTGAGCAGTGAAAATCGCGACGACAACGACGCGGCGATTGCCGCGCTGCGGGAGGCGATCGCCGCCGACCCATCGTTCGCGCCGGCGTACGCCGAGCTCGCACGCGCCTACACCATCAAGGTTTTCTACTACGCGCCGGATTCGGCGAAGAAACGCCTCTCGGAAGACGCCGAAGTCGCCGTGGAGAAGGCGCTCGCGCTCGATCCCAACCTAGGCGAAGCGTATTTCGCGCGCGGGCTCATGCTGTGGACGCCGAGCCGCCGGTTTCCACACGAGCAGACAGTGCAAGCGTACAAGCAGGCGATCGCGAAGAATCCAAAGCTCGACGAAGCGTATCATCAGCTCGCTCTGGTCTACCTGCATGTGGGCCTGCTCGACGAGGCGCAGGCGGCGATCGATACGGCGCTGGCGATCAATCCGTCGAACACGCTCGCACGCTTTCGCTATGGCGTGATCGACCTCTATCGAGGCGACTACGCGCACGCCTACACGATCTTCAACAGCACGCCGCTCGACAAGAACCCGTCGCTCTGGGCATTTCAGACCGCGACAGCGCTCTTTCGCCTTGGCCGCGAATCCGAGGCGTCCGCGCTGATCGATAAATTCCTTCGCGATTATCCTGCGGATGAAGGCGGCGTCGGCACGAGTGTCCGCGCGATGATGCTTGCGAAGGCGGGTCGCAGGCCCGAGGCGGAAGCGGCCATCGCCAAGGCGATCGCGACCGGACAGGGCTTCGGCCACTTTCACCACACCGCGTACAACATCGCCTCCGCGTACGCGCTGCTCGGCGACAATGATCACGCGATGCAGTATCTCCGGAGTGCGGCCGAAAACGGATTCCCGTGTTATCCGCTTTTTGAACGCGATGCACTGCTGGATGGCATCCGGCGCGATCCACAGTTCATTTCGTTCATGAAGCAACTCCGCGGCGAGTTCGAGGCGCGCAAGCGCCAGGGATAGGCGCCAGCGCGCGCGTGCTCAGGCGAGATCCCGCTCCGCTCGCCGGACGGCTTGCAGAATCGAGCTTTCGTCTGTTTGGCTGAGCCGGCCCGCCACACGCCACTCCGACGCGGTGCGCTGAACGGCCGCGACCAACTTGCCGTGATCGCTGAACGGCGCGCCTGACCACACGGCGTCGAGGAACGTGGCGCCGTCCTCGCGCTTTCCGTTCGCGACGCCGGAGTCGATGCTGCCGAACACAATCGTCGGCTCGTGTCGCCGCACGTACATGTGATAGGGCTGCGGCTGCCCCGGCTGCGGATCGGAGACGAAGAACGGCGCCAGCGTCTGCTCGCCGAACGCAAAGTGCAGCGGCTTGCCCGCCACCGGCGTCATGGCCGCGGCGAAGTCGCCGGACAGCTTGAAGTTCCTGTATAGCGAGACGTTGAGGAGGCCTGTGTCGAAGGTGTCCCCGATCGGCGCGGCTTGCACGGCCAGGAGCGTCGGTCCGTAGTAGATCGACTGAACCGCAGGATCGTCTATCGTCGCCTCGGCGCGGAACGACATCGGCATCGAGATCTCGACCCTGTCGCCCGTGCGCCACTGACGGTCGATCGTGACGTAGCGCCCCGGTGTCGCGGTGATCTGTTGCGGCGTGCCGTTGATCGACACCGTGTAGCCGCGCCGTACCCAGGTCGGAACGCGGAGCATGACGGCCAACTTCCCGTTGCCCTTCACGGTCAGCGTGCTCGCCCCCTCGAACGGATAGCGCGTCGTCTGCTCGATCGTGAATCCCTTCTCGCGCCACTCGAGAGTAGAAGGGATGTACAGATTCACG
>Ga0310811_10010915_pt1 | contig 11748 bp, 6 predicted proteins | sample YCmetagenome_FD_207642 | JGI IMG/M metagenome (GOLD analysis project Ga0310811, IMG submission 207642) | Soil microbial communities from experimental microcosm in Duke University, North Carolina, United States - YC | ecosystem: Engineered > Artificial ecosystem > Soil microcosm > Unclassified ...
AGATACTCCGCATCGATGCCGGCGACGACCATCGCGCGCGACTCGGTCGGATTGCCGCGGAGCGCCGCCGCCACGAGCAGGTAAGGACGCCGATCGAGCGAGACGGCACTGCGATCTGTGTGTGAGTCGGGCCATGCGCGAGTTAGTCGCGAACGGAGTTTGGCCGAATCGAAGCGCGGGTTGCCGACAGAAACAACACAGGTCGCGCGGCACGCGTCCGTCCCCGCGGCGACGAATGAGATTCTGCTGTCCGTGCCTCGGAAGCGCGCGAGTCGCAGCTGTGCATCCGGCGACCGAAGCCCGAGCGGGTTTCGCGCGAGGGCGTTGGCGAGCTGTCGAACATCGGCGCCGTGATGCTCGGCGAGCTCACGCAACCCCGTGTGCACCACCCCAACGGTCGCAACGGTTGCGAGGATGGCAAACCCCACGGCAAGCAGGGCGACCGTTCGCAACGCGAGGACCGTCGCGATGCCGCGCGACCTCCGACGAGACATGGGAAGAACCACAGCGATGATGATCAGCGGCGCCAAAATGGCTAACCCAAGCGGGAGCCAGGCTCGAACTGGTAGCGCCAGGTGCATCAACCAGAGGTTCATGGGGAAAGTTTCGGCAGCGGATGCGTCGCGCTGAAGCCGAGCCCGTGCGAGGGCGAATGAGCACTTGGGCCAATGTCACCCCCGCGCGTCGCATCGAAGATTCCCTGCCTTCGACAACTATCGAGACCGGCACCATGACCTGGGCAATCCGAACGTCGATGGCGGCACTGCTCGCTGTGTCATCCTCGCTCGCAGCTCAGAAGCCGACGACCGATACGTCCAGCGTCGCGCAGTCGGACACGGCGACTCGGTGGGGGGCCATCGATCCCGGAACAGGTTTCACGCTGGCAAAGACAGATGTGGGAACGCTCGGGATCAGCGTCTATGCGCTGTGGCGCTACATCAATCAGCTCCCGCCCAGCGAGCAATACCGCGATCATCTCGGAAACCTCATCGACATCCACACGCGAAACGACTTCAACTTCCATCGAGTCCTCGCGTCGATCAAAGGCTGGATCTACCTGCCGAAGCTCAGCTATGTGGTCACGATGTGGACGGTCAACGCGACGCAGCAGATCGCGATCGTTGGAAATCTTCAATATGATTTCGCGAAACAGCTCACGATCGGCGGCGGAATCAACGGACTTCCGGGAATCCGGTCGCTCCTCGGATCGCACCCGTACTGGCTCGCCACCGATCGGTTCCTGGCGGAGGAGTTCTTTCGTCCCGGATTCACCGGCGGCATCTGGGCGACCGGCGAGATGTTTCCGCGCCTCTACTACTCCGTGATGATGGGCAACAACATCAGCCAGCTCGGAATCACGGCGTCGAAGGACACGCGTCATTACGCGTTAGCCTCGAGCGTGTGGTGGATGCCGACGACCGGAGAGTTCGGTCCCCGCGGCGGGTTCGGCGATTACGAGGATCACCAGCACCCGGCGATACGGCTCGGCACGTCGTATACGCACAGTCGCGAGAACCGGTTCAACCAGTTGACGGAATTTTCGCCCGACAACACGCAGATTCGATTGTCCGACGGCGTGCTTGCGTTTCAGACGGGCGCGATCGCTCCGGGCGTGACACTGATCGACGCCACGTATCAGCTGAACGCGTTCGATGCCGGCTTGAAGTACAAGGGGCTGTTTCTCTTCGCTGAGGCGTACATGCGGCGCCTCAATCGCTTCGCGGCGGACAGCGTGCTTTCAATCTCCGATATCTTTGACAGCGGGTGGGAGCTCCAAGCGTCATACATGGTCGTGAAGAAGAAGCTCGAATTCTTTCTCACGAACTCGGAGATCGACGGCCAGTTCAATCGCGCATGGGAGGTGGGAGGCGGTCTCAACTGGTTTCCAGACAACACCCGGAACTTCCGGATCAACCTGTACTTCACCGGGGTGAACAGATCGCCGGTGGGTAGCACCTTCGGCTACTACGCCGCCGGGTTGAGGGGGAACGTCGTCGCGTTGTCGACGTCGATCTTCTTCTAGGCGCGGTCGAGCAATCTCGGCCCAGCACTCACAACCATGGCATTAGCCGTGCTGATCCTCGAGGCCCGGAGGAGCCTATGACCGACCCACACGCGCACTGCACCTTCTGCAACCTGATCCACGGTTCGGCGGAGGTGTCGATCTGCTACGAGGATGTCGACGCCCTCGCGTTCATGGACATCCAGCCGGTGAACAACGGGCACGTGCTCGTCGTGCCCCGCGAGCACCACGAATCGCTTCTCGAGGTGCCGGAGGAGCTGGGGCTGCATCTGTTCAAGGTGACGATGCGCCTGGCGAGCGCGGTGCGCCGCGTTTCCGGATGCGAGGGGTTGAACATCGTCGTGAACAGCGGGCGGGAGGCCGGGCAGGATGAGCCGCACTACCACGTGCACATCATCCCGCGGCGCGCCGGCGACGGCTTCGACATTCCGCTGCCGTTCGACGGCTCCCAGATGCCCGATCGCACCGTGCTCGATGCATACGCCGCGCGCATCATCGCGGAGCTCAGTGACCCAATGCGGGCAGGGCCGGAGGATGCAGAAGGCATCGCCGCCGCACGTCCCGAGCGCCTCGTCAGAGTGCCGACGTTCCGCGAGTCACCGCCGCGATCTTCGACTCCGTCTCGCAACGCGGACGACACCATGCTCGAGGATGACGGAACCCCGCGCGAGAGGTGGCGTATCAACGAAGGAGCGCACGGCGAGCTGCGATACGAGCCCAAGCCGGACGCCGACGATGCCGCCTGAAGTCATTGTTGCTGTAAAGGCTCTTGCGCGTCGGGAAAGAAGGATGCATTTGTACGACACGCGCGAGCACACACCGCGCGCCTCATCGGAGGCTGATGAATCCACTCGTCCGACATCGAGGATCATGTCGAGCGCCGCGACCAAAACCGCGACGCACGAGTTCGAGTCTCCCACCTAGCCGCCAGACATCACTGATCGGCGCGACACCCCGCCACGGGAATCTTCCCGTCGCGGGGTGTCGCCTTTTTAGCGAGGTGACATTGTCACGACGTCGGCACTTTCACCGTGTATCCCTCCCCCGCGCTCCCCGCGTCAATCGCCGCGCCAAGCCGATCCAACCCGGCCCTCAAAAACGAGCAATCAAACGCGCAGCCATGCGCGACTGCGGCCGCAGATGTGTGTATTGCGCCGCCCCGCTCGAGTTCGATTTTGCGACACTCGATCATGTCCACCCGCTCTCGCACGGCGGCGCCCACGTGCCGGGCAACGTCGTCCTCGCGTGTGGGCGGTGCAATCGCCTCAAGGGCGACCTCCTGCCGACGGAATTCTTCGCCCGATATCCCTGGGCCGGCCAGAACTTCATCGCCTACGCGCGCGCGGTTCACCGCACGCTCAAGCGCTGCGCGCGTCGGGCCGTCAGCCTCGCCTTCGCTCGGGCCGCGTAAACCCTAGTAGCGCGAAGACACTGCGGTCCCCTGCAGTGCCTTCGCGCGCCTCAGTAGTCGACGGGACGCAGATAGCTCTCGCCGATTGCGGTGGAGCTGAGCATGGCCACGGTCGGGAGACGGCGCTTCCAGTGCGTGCTCTCGACGCGCTTTTTCACCAGGTCGATCTCCGCGGGATCAAAGCCGCGCGCCTCGAGCTCCGCTGGCGAGTAGCCGTAGAGCAGCCAGTTGAGGATCGCGTCCGCCTTGGCGTACGTGATGCCGAAGTCTCCCTCGTCCGTCTGACCGGCCACCAGATCCGCCGTCGGCGGCTTGTCGACGATCGCGCTCGGGACGCCGAGGTGACGAGCCAGCGCAAGAACCTGTGTCTTGAGCAGATCGCCGATCGGATTGATCGGCGGCGAATCGTCCGCGTGCCAGGTGAAATAGCCGAATAGCCGCTCGGTCTTGTTCCCCGTGCCCAACGGGACGCCGCGAAGTTTGGCGGCGAGATCGAATAGCGTGATCATGCGCATGCGCGCCATGACGTTGCCACGTCGCCCGGGCTCGGCATCGGGTTCATTCGCCAGATAGCCATCGACGGCAGGGCTGATGTCGATGGTTCGTGACTGAATTCCAGCCCCGTCGATGACGAGCTGGCCGTGACGTAGGCTGTCCTGGCTCGACGTCCGATACGGCATACGCACCCCGAGCACGTTCTCAGGCCCGAGCGCGCGCGCCGCGAGATACGCCGTGACCGCGGAGTCGACGCCGCCGGACACGCCGATCACCGCTTGTTTGAATCCCCGACGGTTCATCTCGGCGCGAATGAACTCGACGAGCCACTGTTCGGTGAGCGCTGCATCGATCTCCATCGGCGCTGGCGGTGGATCGCACGACGGCGCTACGCGGACTACCGGGAGCGGTCCCTTCGACGGCGTGACCTTGTCCGTTTGGGGGCTGCCGCGCGGCGCGTCGATCGCGGCGGGGTCGTACGCGAGCGTCGTTGGCGCTCCGTCCATCACCAGGTCCAGACTCTCGCGGAGGTGGGGCACCATCGTCTCGAGGTCCGCGATGAGCGGCATGTCGGCACGCGCTCGGGTGACGTCCGCGAGATCCACCGTCACCGATAGAATCGCGTCGTCCCACAGCGGCGCTCGACCGCGCGTTTCACCTTTGGGGCCCGCGACGAAGGATCCACCCGGAAACACCTTGCCACCCTCGCTGCCGACGAGGCTCGTGAGCGTGATGTACAGGCCATGCTCGTCAGCCATCTCACGAATCAGACGGTCCCACCGGCTGATACTCGCCGGACCAGGAACGTCGTCGGGCTTGGGCCAGGGGCCGCGCGCCGGAGGCGCCGCGCAGACGAAAATGATCTGAGCGCTGTCCAGAGCGGCGATCGTACCCGTGAGGCTATGCCATGCGTCCTCGCAAACGAGCATCGCCGCCCGCCCCCAAGGCGTGTCGAACGCTCGAACCTCGCGACCGCGTTCGACAAATCGCTCTTCGTCGAACAAGCCGTACGTCGGCAGGAACACCTTGCGATGGACGTGACGAATTTCCGGGTCGCCTGCGCCGAGCGTCACATACATCGAGCTGTTGTACAGCGTATTGTTCCAGATCTCGTAAAACCCAATGACCACGTCGAGCGGCCGCCCCGAAGGGACGGACTTTCGATATACCTGGTCGAGGTCACGGGCGAGGGTTCCGGCCGTCACGGCGTTGTCCCGGACCCCTCCCTCGAGGAAGTACCCGGTGAGCGCACTCTCGGCCAAGGCCAGGACCATTGGCCGGGGAACGAGCTCGTCCAGCTGTGCGAACACCGGACCGAGCCGTTCCAGATTGCCGCGGTAATCGCCTTTCCGCGGGCGAAGCTGCGCCAGAGCAAGATGAACGAGCGGAGCCATGTTCCAAAGCTAGTCGTGCCAGGCCGCGTCGACAGCGGCTTGGCGCCAGGTGGCCGGTACTCGCCTGGATCGTCCTTTCGGCACCCGGGTATTTTTCGACACGCTATGCCAACACGTTCTCTCATTGTCGCGGCCGCTATCGCGGTCGCCTCGAGTCGCCTCGCGACAGCACAGGACACAACCCGCCGAACCGGCGAGGTGTGGCAGATCGTGCCGCTCCCGCAGTCGACGCTCGTCTTCGCCCGCGACAGCTCGCCGATCGGTGAGATCGGCCGTGAGCAGCGCACGAGTGTGCCGCTCAAGTCGTTGCCGGCATACGTCTCACAGGCGTTTATCGCCGTCGAGGATCAGCGCTTCTACGATCACGATGGCGTGGATGTGAAGGCGGTCGGCGCTGCCGTCGTCTCGAAAATCCTTGGAAACAGCAAGCGCGGCGGTGGAAGCACCATCACGCAGCAGCTCGTCGGCTACATGCACCCCGACATCATCGATCGCCGCGAGGTCAGCGGCGTGTCGGGCATGAGCCGCAAGTACCACGAGCAGCAAGCGGCGCGCGAGATGGAGAAGCACTACACCAAGCAGCAGATCCTCGAGGCGTACCTCAACCAGGTCAACCTGGGGCGCGGCTGGTACGGTGTGGACGCGGCCGCGCGCCACTATTTCGGTCATCCGGCGTCGAAGTTGACGCTCGCGGAGGCAGCAACGCTCGCGGGTCTTCCGCGATCGCAGCCCCAGTACGACCCGATCTCTCGCCCCGCGGCCGCAAAGGGACGTCGCGATGTGATTCTCGGTCTGATGGCCGAGCAGAAATACATCACGCCCGATGTCGCCGAGAAGACGAAGGCACTTCCGATAGTCACGGCGCCGAACGCCGGAATGTCCGCGCAGGCCGGCTACTTCGTCGATGCGGTGAAGGCTCAGGCCGAACGCGCGGGCGTGAAGGTGTCGAACGGCGGCTATCGCATCTACACGACACTCGATCCGGCGCTGCAGCGTCAAGCGGTCGACGCGATCGTCGAAGGCACGAATCGCATCGAATCGCAGAAGGGCTACAAGCACCTGACCCAGGCCGGGGCGAAGGGCAACGAGACGGACTACTTGCAGGCCATGGCGGTCGCCATCGATCCGTTCAATGGCGACGTGAAGGCGCTCGTCGGCGGACGCAACTACGCGCGGGCACCATTCAATCGCGCGATCACGGCCGTCCGCCAACCCGGCTCGTCGATCAAGCCGATCCTGTACGCGAAAGCGATCGAGGACAGCATTCCGGCCAACACGATCGTTCCGGACACCGCGTTGACCATCGAGCTTCCAACGGGCGACATCTGGAAGCCGGGTGAAAACGACAACAAGTTCGACGGCCCCATGACCATGCGCACGGGCCTCATGCGGTCGCGCAACATGGTCGCCATCCAGCTCGGCATGCGCGTCGGGATGGATTCGGTGGCAGCGCTCGCGAAGCGCATGGGAATCGCCACGCCGATGGATCCGGTTCCAGCGAGCGCCATCGGTGCGTCCGCGCTGCATCCGATCGAGTTGATCGCCGCCTACACGGCGTTCGCGAACAACGGTCAGGTGGTTCAGCCGCGCTTCATCACGCGCATCGATTCGATCAACGGACGGACGCGCTACGAGAAGCCACCCTCGACGCCGCAGCAGGTGCTCGATCCGCGGGTCGCGTTCATCATCCGGGACATCATGAAGGATGGCGCGGAGCGCGGCACCGGAACGCAGGCGCGAAAGGCAGTGCCCGACGAGATTCCGATCGCCGGCAAGACGGGTACGACCAACGACAACAGGGACGTGTGGTTCGTCGGCATGACGCCCGAGATCGTTGCCGGAGTCTGGCTCGGGTTCGACAAGGAAAAGACGATCATGCCGGGCGCGGTCGGCGGCGGCTTGGCCGCACCGATCTGGGGACAGATGATCGGTCGGTACTATGCCGGCCGCTCGTCGAACGGGTGGGGTACGCCGCCGGACGGGTTGGTGTACGCCGAGCTGGATCGCGACAGCGGCTTGCCGGCCACGCCTACGACGGCGTGGGACAAGCGATACGTGGAGTACTTCCTTCCGGGCACGGAGCCGACGGCACTGCGCAACAATCCGTGGAAGACGCCGCAGTGGGGCCCGCTCTTCGTGCCACCGAAGGTCAACTCGACGCCGACACATCCATAGCACGGTAGAGAAGTGACGAAAAGCGCCATCGCGGAGATCCGCGATGGCGCTTTCGTTTGTTCGTAATACCTACGCGACCTTGGTCGTTTCCTTCTGCTCGTCACGCTCGAGCAGCGTTGGCTGCTTGGCGGTCGGAGCTTCCGCCGCGGGAACGAGCGCGATCGAGAATACCTCGTCGAGCGTGCCCACGCAGTGGAACGTCAGCTGCTTGCGGACATCTTCCGGGATGTCCTCCATGTCCGCCTCGTTGTCCTTCGGGATGATGATGGTCGAGATGCCGGCTCGATGCGCGCCCAGCACCTTTTCCTTCACCCCGCCGATCGGCAGCACGCGACCACGAAGCGTGATCTCGCCCGTCATCGCGACATCCTTCCGAACCGGACGCCCAGACATCGCGCTCACCAGCGCCGTCGACATCGTTACACCTGCCGACGGACCGTCCTTCGGAATCGCACCCTGCGGCACGTGGATATGCACTTCGATCGAGCCGAGACGGTCTTCCGGAATCTGGAGGGTCGACGCGTGCGTGGCCGCATAGGTCATGGCCGCGCGCGCTGACTCCTTCATAACGTCACCAAGCTGTCCCGTCAGAATCAGCGAGACATTGCCCCATCCGCTGACCTGCGTCTTGTCGTCGTCCGTGGAGCGCTGCCCGTAACCGAACAGGCGTCGGATGGCTGCTTCGACGAACATGATGTCGCCGCCCGCCGGCGTGTAATACATGCCGGTCGCAACGCCGATCTCATTCTCCTCGGCTGCGTGCTCGGGGTGCACTTTCGGACGACCGAGCAGCTCGCGCACCTCGTTAGCGTCGATCTTGCCGTCCTCGATCACCTTGGGATCGCCCATCGCGATTCGACGCGCGACTTTGCGAGCAACAGCGCCGACCTGACGTTCCAGCTGTCGAACCCCCGCCTCGCGCGTGTACTTGCTGATCACGGCCGCGACCGCATCATCAGTGAACGATACGTTCTTGTCCGAGAGACCCGACTCCTCGAGCTGACGTGGAATCAGATACTTCTTCGCGATCTCCGCCTTCTCACGCTCCGTGTACCCCGCGAACTCGACCACTTCCATTCGGTCGAGCAGAGGGCCGGGGATATTCTGAATGAAGTTCGCCGTCGCGATGAACAGCACTTCGCTCAGGTCGAACGGTATTCCCAGATAGTGATCGGTGAAATTGTCGTTCTGCGCCGGATCGAGCACCTCGAGCAGCGCGCTCGCCGGATCGCCCTGGAACGACACGCCCAGCTTGTCGACCTCGTCGAGCAGGAACACGGGATTCTTCGCCCCACCCTGCTTCATGCCTTGGATGATTCGGCCCGGCATGGCGCCGACGTACGTGCGACGGTGGCCCCGAATGTCGGCCTCGTCGCGAGCGCCGCCGAGTGCCACGCGAACGTACTGGCGTCCGAGCGATCGGGCGATCGACTTTGCGATCGACGTTTTACCGACGCCCGGAGGTCCGACGAAGAGAAGGATCGGTCCCTTTGCCATGGCGCGGGACTTCGCTTCCTTCGCATCGGTGATGGGCTTCGGCTCGTGGTTGGTGTTGATCCCGATCTGCGGCGTCGCGTCTTCCTTGGCGGTGCGCAGTTTCGCGATCGACGTCTCGCCGGTCTCCTTGAGCTCAGCCTCCAACTGCTGAGCGCGCAGCTGGCGAACCGCGAGGAACTCGAGCACGCGGTCCTTCACGTCGGGCAGGCCGTAGTGATCCTCGTCGAGGACCTGCTGCGCGTTGCTCTGGTCGAGGTTGTCGTCGGAACGGTTGTTCCACGGCAGTTCGGCGATCCACTCGAGGTAGGTCCGGATCACCTGAGCTTCCATCGACTCGCGACCCGATCGCTCGAGGCGTCCGAGCTCGCGCTCGACTTCCTGTCGCGCTTCCTTGGGCAGGTCGAGCTTGTTGAGCTTCTCGCGCAGCTCGACCATCTCCTTGGACTGGTCGTCGTCGCCCAGCTCTTTCTGAATCGCTTTCATCTGCTCGCGCAGGTACATCTCGCGCTGCCGCTCGCCCAGCTCTTCCTGGACCTGCGACTTGATCTCCTCCTGCATCTCGAGCATGCCGATCTGTTTCTGGACGTGCACGAGCACGCGGCGGAGCCGCTCTTCGACGCTCAGGGTCTCGAGCAGGCCCTGCTTTTCGGGGGGCTGCAGCTCGATGTAGCCCGCGACGAGGTCAGCGAACCGGCCGGGGTCGGTGACGGCGTCGAGCACCTGGTGCACGACCTCTTCCGGCAGTCCGCGGCGTTCGCCGAGCTCGGCGGCGCGCTCACGCAGCTCCTTGTGGAGGGCGACGAAGGCGGGGTCGTTCTCGTTGACCGGCTTCATCTCCTCGACGGGCATCACTACGGCGCTGAGGTAGCCTTCGGTCGTGTTGTACTGGAGCGAGGTCGCGCGTTGTTCACCCTGCAGCAGGAGTTGCACGCCGCCGAGGCCGCGCTGGATCTGTCCGATGCGGGCGATGACACCCATCGAGTAGAGGATGTCGGGCGTCGGCTCGTCCGTATTGTCACGCTGCGCAACGGCAAAGACGAGCCGCTCTCCTTTGAGCGCTGCCTCGATGGCGCGGAGCGTGCCCGGCCGACCTGCGGCTATCGGAGCAGTCAGTCCGGGGAAAATGACAGTTCCCCTCAGAGGGAGAACTGGCAACGTCTGGCGGTTAGCCATGATGGATCTCGAAGAAGGTGGAACGGTGGAACTGTGCCGTTCTCGCACAAGCCATTCCATGTAGCTCAGGGCCCGGCTAAACGATGGCAGGCCTGGAGTTACATGGAGCGCTCAGCGATGGCCGTCAAGGTTGCACATTACGGACTCACCCAAACACGTCATGCTGGCAGCATTCTCGAGCATCGGTGCCACCTTCATCTACGACATACTGCCGCTCCGGCGGTCGTCCTTTCCGGAAGTATAGACACATGCTAAAATGCGGTATCCCGCCCACTTGCCCTAGATACGCGAGCGACTCGATTGTCGGATCCTGCCGTTCCTAATTCGGATTCCGAGCTGCGCACGCACGTCGAGCGGGTGCTCAGCCCGCACTACGAGCTGGACACCGAGATCGGCCGTGGCGGGATGGGCGTTGTCTATCGGGCGAAAGATCGGCGGCTGAAGCGCACCGTCGCCATCAAAGTCCTGCCCCCCGAACTGGCGTTCCGCAGCGAGATCAAGACGCGCTTCCTGCGCGAAGCCGAAACCGCTGCCCAGCTCAACCATCCGAACATCGTCGACATCTACGCGGTCGACGAGGCCGAGGGCATCGTCTACTTCGTGATGGCGTACATCACGGGCGACAACCTGGCCAAGCGGCTGCACGACCATGGCGCCCTGTCGGTGGACGAGACGCGCCGCACCATGCGCGACGTCGCCGACGCGCTGGCGTACGCGCACGAACGAGGCGTCATCCACCGCGACATCAAGCCCGACAACATCCTCATCGACGCGCAGAGCGGCCGCCCAATGGTGACCGACTTCGGCATCGCGCGCGCGATCAGCGAGGGCGATTCACGCCTCACGGCGACCGGGATCGCGATCGGGACGCCGACGTACATGTCGCCGGAACAGGCCGCTGGCGAACGCACGATCGACGGGCGGAGCGATCTCTATTCGCTCGGCATCCTCGGCTACCAGATGCTGACCGGCGAGCCGCCGTTCATTGCCAACAGCACGCCTGCCATTCTCGTCAAGCACATCTCCGAGCGCCCCATCCCCGTCGAGGAGCGACGCGGCGACGTGCCGCAGGAGCTCGGTCGCGTGATCATGGTGCTGCTGGAGAAAGATCCGGCGAATCGATTGCCGTCGGCGAGCGCGGTGGTAGCAGCGCTCGACAGCGGCGTGGTTCCTAACATCCCACGATCGACGACGCAGACGGCGGAGGCGCAGCTGCCAGCCCGACGCACGACGACGCCGTATCCGGGGGTGCGCCCGGAGGATCTCTACACCCCGGCGGGTCCGACGGCAGCCGAGTGGTCCCGTTGGGAAGCGCCCGAGGTGGTGAAGTTCAGGAAGAAGCTCGCACCGTACCTGTTCGTGAACGGTGTGATCGTCATCGCCGCAGTGGTTGGCGCGAAGGACCTGATCTCGTTCACCGTCCTGTGGTCGATCTACCTGGCGTTCAAGTACGCGAAGCTCTGGTCCGAGGGATACGACTGGCGCGACGTGTTCCGCCAACCGCGCGACCGCGATCTCATCGACGTCGCCGACGACACGCTGGTGTACATCCGCGCGATGTTCAACCGGAACGAGCGCCA
>Ga0310811_10010916_pt1 | contig 11748 bp, 5 predicted proteins | sample YCmetagenome_FD_207642 | JGI IMG/M metagenome (GOLD analysis project Ga0310811, IMG submission 207642) | Soil microbial communities from experimental microcosm in Duke University, North Carolina, United States - YC | ecosystem: Engineered > Artificial ecosystem > Soil microcosm > Unclassified ...
CCCGCATAATGACGGTGGTAAGCAAATGCTTGAAAAATTAGAGCATAGTAAACCATAATGTAATTTTTTTTAAAAGATCTAATAAAAATGCGCTGATAAAAATGAAAATATTTTTTTCAGGCTTGTAGGCAATTTGTCAAAAAAGATTGTCCTTCCATCAAACCAGCATTTTCGCAAGCCAGATGGTCAACGAGAGATTTATTCAGTTACTTACTAAAAAGCTTTCAGATGAGATAGATGAGAGTGAATTGGCTGAATTGAACTATATGCTTGCCAACGATGAAGAATGCCTTCAGCAATATAATTTCTTCAAAATTTACTGGACACAAGACCAGGAAAAATACTCGAATGAAGGTTTATTATTTCAACGTATAAGAAGCAGGCTTACTATTCCTGATGATGTTGATGACACAGATTCGAAAAAAGGCTGGATCAAAAAATTTCCATTTTTCTGGCGTAGCCTGGCCGCAATTGTGATTTTAGGAGTGGGTTTATTTGCTTATCGTTATTCACACAGTGCATCAGGAATAAGCAAAAAAGGGAATATTTCCATTACTAAAACCCCAAGCCGGGCAAAATCCAAAATTTATTTAAGTGATGGGTCGGTTGTTACCTTAAACTCAGAAACTGTTTTAAAATACCCACCGTCATTTGAAGGGCCTACGAGGGAGGTTTACTTGAATGGAGAAGCCTTTTTTAATGTTTCCAAAGATCACACCCATCCGTTTATAGTACATGCGGGTAAGATGAATATTAAAGTATTGGGTACTTCGTTTAATGTGAAATCGTATGCCAATGATAAGAATACTGAAACAACCCTTATAAAGGGAGCTATTGAAGTAACCTTGTCTGACAGGCCATCCGACAGGATCATATTAAAACCCAACGAAAAACTAATTCTAAATAATAAAACCTTTAAAAAATTCGGGCAGAATACCAATTTACTAGCTTCCGAAGACAGCGGCACCAATTACGCTTTAACAAACCTAACTCACCTCAGATCAAATGACACCACTATAGTTGAAACTTCATGGGTAAACAATGAACTTGTTTTTAAGGACGAAGCTTTCAGCGATCTGGCCAACCAGATGGAAAGATGGTATGGTATTAAAATTAAGTTTAAAAACTCAGGCACGAAAGATTACCGTTTTACGGGAGTCTTTGTGAAAGAAAATATCGTTCAGGCATTAAACGCCCTGAAAATGATAGAACCATTTAATTACAAGTATAATAACGAGACAGTATCCATTTATTAACCCTAATTAACTTAAAAATGCTTATGGATTGAAAAAAACTTACTCACCAACCAAAAAAAACGGGAATCACCCTGCAAGGCGACCCCCGGAAAAGATGAACATCCGTTAATTAATTATGCTACTTTCTCTGGAACAGAAATGTAGCGTGTTATCATTCACCTTAATCAAGTAAAAATATGAAATATTTTGGACACCTTAGGGGTGTAAAAAATAGATATCGGCTAATCAAGTCTATATTAATAATGAAATTGATATTAATATTTTTGGCAATTTTCAATTTGCAAGCATTAGCTAATGTCTATTCGCAGCAAAAAGTAAGCCTGAACTTAAAGTCGGCTGACTTCAAGAAAGTTATCACTGCTATTCAAAAGCAAACTAACTATCATTTTGTGTTTAGCGAGCGTAAAATACCGCCTGCTAAAAACATTTCGATCAATGTTCAGAACGAGAATGTTACCTCGGTTCTTGACCAGTTGCTGGCAAATACAGAGTTTACCTATACGCAACTGGACAATAACCTGATCGTTATTACCGGCAAGAACGACGTAGTCGTAAACAAAGTAATTACCGGTAAAGTAGTTGACGAAAAAGGTATTCCACTTCCTGGTGTATCCATCAAGGTAAAAGGCACCGGAACGGGTACAGTTTCTGATATTAATGGTGGTTTCTCCATTAATGTTGCGGACAACGCGGTTTTGGTAATCTCTTTTATTGGGTATGACACACAGGAAATATCAGTTGCTGGCAAAGCTTCTATTAATGTAACTTTAGTAAGCTCAAGCAAAAACCTTAACGAAGTGGTTGTTACCGCATTGGGTATTAAGAAGGAAGAAAGAAAATTAGGTTATTCAGCTACTACCGTAGGTGCAGAAGATTTCAACAAAGTTAAAGAAACCAACGTTGCTTCTTCACTGGAAGGCCGCGTTGCAGGTTTGCAAATAAACGGTACTAATGGTGGTCCAGGCTCGTCTGTACGTATTATGCTACGTGGCGTAACCAGCCAGTCAACCGGCTCATCATCACCTTTATTTGTTATTAACGGTGTGCCGATGGACAATACACAACGTGGTTCATCAGGCGAATGGGGTGGTGCAGATTATGGTGATGGTATAGCCAACATTAACCCTGACGATATTGAATCGATGACCGTGTTAAAAGGTCAGTCAGCATCTGCTCTTTATGGTTCACGTGCTGCCAATGGCGTTATTCTCATTACTACGAAAGGTGGCAAGAAGAACTCGAACTTTGGCGTAGAGTACAGCATGAACTATCAGATGGACAAAGTGCGTAATGACCTTGATTATCAAGATATCTACGGTCAGGGAACATTAGGTCCTACAGGGGTACAGGGAGTAAAACCTACCGATGCTGCCAGTGCGATGAATGACGGTAGTTTGGCATGGGGCCCAAAACTGGATGGTTCACAAGTAATCCAGTTCGACGGGAAAATGTATCCTTATTCAGCTGTTCCAAATAATATATTGTCGTTCTATAACACAGGTCATACATTTACCAACACTGTTGCTTTCACTGGCGGTGGAGATAAAGGTTCATTCCGTTTTTCAGCGTCAGACCTGAACAATGCGGGCGTGGTGCCAAATAGTGGCATGGACAGAAAGTCATTCAACCTGAATACTACGCAGTCTGTAACAGACAAACTGGACGTAAACCTGGTAGCTAACTACATAGTTGATAATGAAAAAAACAGGACAAGCCTGAGCGACGGTCCTGGTAACCCGAACAACGTATTGTTCCTGGCACCAAACGAGGACCAAAAAATCCTTGCTCCTGGATATGGCCCAACCGGGGCAGAAACACAGTTTACAAATGATAACTATGTAACCAACCCGTATTTTGCCGCTTATAAATTCTCAAGTACTACCAGCCGTGCTCGTTTAATTACTTCAGCATCTGCCAAATATAACTTCACAACCTGGGCTTACGGACAGGTGAGATTGGGTTATGATATCATAAACGATAAACGTGTTGATATTACACCAACCGGTACAGGTTATAATGCAGCAGGTAACATGAACCAATCAAACGGACAGATTACCGAACTGAATACGGACGTATTGTTTGGCGCTAAACATGACCTGATAAAAGATTTACTTAACTTAGACTTGTCAGTAGGTGGTAACATTCGTAAAGCAGGTGACGAAGGAACAGGTGTTAGTGGCCAAAACAACTTCATTATCCCTTACTTCTATAGCTTGTCTAACTTTTCAGGTAGATCAGGAAGTCAGTATTTCCACTCACGTCAGACCAATTCGGCTTATTACACCGCTGACTTTTCTATAAAAGATTACCTGGTGTTAAGTACCACTGGTCGTTATGACGCCTATAGTACTTTACCTTCTAACAATCGCGGCATATTCTCGCCTTCTGTTTCAGGAAGCTTTATCTTCTCTGATCTATACCATGTTAATGGTCTGGATTTTGGTAAGTTGCGTTTATCTTATGCACAAACTAGTGGAGAACCAGCTAATCCATACACGGATGCGGTATACTACGGTTTGAACAACTCAATAAACGGAGTACCGGCAGCTTCTTTCAGCCTTAACTTGCCGAACTTGTTTTTGAAGCCTTATACATTGACTGAAATCGAAGTTGGTACGGAAATGAAGTTCTGGGGTAACAGATTCGGATTTGATATATCTTATTTCGCAAGAAAAACTAAGAACGAAATTACCCAGGCCCAACTTGATGTTTCGTCAGGATACAACTCTTACTACGTTGGAACCGGATCCACTCAAAACCGTGGTATCGAAGTAGAATTGCATGGCACACCGGTTAAAATTTCGGACTTTAGCTGGACAACATCTTTCAATTTCACATACGTTAAAAACAAGATCTTGAAAACTGATGTGAATAACAGTATTGAGGATTTAGGCCAGCATTTCCGTCCGTTTAATGGCGCCCACATTGCATTTATTCCTGGTTTGCCAGGTCCGCAGATCTGGGCTAGCGATTACCTGCGCAATTCTTCCGGCCAGATCGTGTATGATTCACAAGGTTTGCCGCAAGCAGGCCCTTTGCAAGCTATGGGAAGTACAGTGCCTAAAATTTACGGTGGTTTCAACAACGAGTTAAACTATAAAGGATTTAATTTATCATTCCTTATAGATTACCGTTATGGCAACAAAATACTGTCTGCTACCCAATACTACAGTATCTACCGCGGTTTGAACCAAATCACACTTCCTGGTCGTGAAACCGGTGTAGTAGGTCAGGGTGTTACTGCTTCAGGTGCACCAAATACCACAAATGTTCCTGCACAAACTTATTACCAGGCTCTTGCAAGACAGGTTTCCGGACTGGATGTGTTAGATGGAAGCTTTATCAAGCTGCGCCAGGTAAGCTTCGGGTATTCTATACCTAAGGCACTTTTGTCCGCTACTCCATTTAGCGCAATTAATGTCTCATTAGTTGGCAGAAACCTGTGGACGATCATGAAACGTAGCGACAACATTGACCCTGAATCTGGTTTTTCACCAAATGTGGGCTATGCAGGTATCGAAGGTACCAGCATTCCGGCAGTCAGGACCTATGGGTTTAGTGTAAACTTTAAATTTAAAAATTAACGGACATGAAAAAAAGACTTATATACAGTTGCCTGGTATTAGGCGCTACTCTTTTCGCGGGCTGTACCAAGAATTTTGATAAAATAAATACGGACCCGAACCAAACTAATGCGGCGTTAATCAACCCTAACTTCTTTATGTCCCAGGCTCAGATACAATTTGCTAATGCGGGTTATCGTCAGCTTTTATTCCAGAGCTGCTGGATACAGGGCCTGGCGAGTACAGAAGGTTATTACACCAACGGCGATAAATATGTATATGGCGGCAGTCCGCAAACGTATATACCAATGGTTTGGCAGGATTGCTATGGAGCCGGTACCCTGGTTTATGAAATGAAAAACCTGATCAAGGGTAATGCGGCTTATTCAAATCTGGATAATTGCGGCACTATTTTGATGGTGATGTTCCAGCAACAGATAACCGATACATACGGCGACAGCCCTTATTCTGAGGCTTATCAGGCAAAATCACAGGTTTATACGCCTAAATTTGATAAAACCCAGGATATCTATACCAATATGTTAAGCCAGTTGGCTACTGCTACTGCAGCTTTGGATGCAACTAAACAAGGCCCAACATCAGATCTGTTTTATGCTGGCAACGTTGCACAGTGGAAAAAACTAGGTTATTCTCTGATGTTAAGATTGGCAATGCGTTTAACAAAGGCTGACGCCGCAACCGCACAAAAATATGCTGAAATGGCTTATACCGGCGGTGCTATGGCAAGCATAGCAGATGATGCTAAAGTATATTGCGACAATGCTGATAACAATCCTAACTCTAGTGCGAATACATTTTTAAATAACGTACCAGATTGGCAAGGAGTACGTTGGGGCAACACGCTGCTTAGCTTTATGAAAGCTAACAACGACCCACGTATCCCAGCTGTAGCAGAAATAACAATTGGCAACGGTCTGGCTGCAAATGCTGCATATGTCCCAGGTGATAATACAGCATCAAAACAGGTAGGTATGCCAAATGGCTATGATATCGGCGGGCCTTTTGATGTCTCAAAAGCACCAGGTTACCCCGGCGCAACACCGGCCAACCCTGCAATAAATGGTGACGGTGCTGCCGAACAGGGCCTTTATTCACGCCCAAGGTTCGCAGTATACCTGGATCGTAACAGAGCCAACATACTTTTGACATACGGTCAAACAGAACTACTATTTGCTGAAGCCGCTTCGAGAGGATGGGCAACCGGTGTTGCAGCTACGCATTTTGCAAACGCTCTGGCTGCTGATATGCAAGAGCTTGCAGAATTGAATTCAACCCCACAAGCGGTAGTTGACCCGACTGCGATAGCAACATATGTTGCAGCTCATCCATTGGTTCCGGCAACTGCGCTACAACAGATTAACATGGAATACTATGTTGAGACCTGCACCAGCTTCAACTTCATCGAAGGATGGAATAATTGGAAAAGATCTGGTTATCCAGCTTTAACTCCTGTTGTATATCCAGGACAGTTTACCGATGGAAGCATTCCGAGAAGAGTTATATATCCGGCAAACTTGTCTGGTGCTAACCCTTCTGGCTTAGCTTCAGCAATTGCTGACCAAGGGGCAGACAAGTTCGAAACAAAAGTTTGGTGGGATAAATAATTTCCCTAACCTAATAATGCAGGGAGACAATATTTGTCTCCCTGCTTGTTTTATTACAATTATAAATCGCTATCTTGAATGATGGTGATTCCGAATATCCCGATTTGATTTAGAATGCGCAGGGTTAAAATATTGTCCATCAGAAAAGAAATTAAAGCACTTTCCTCTGCTTTAGCCTTTACTTGTCTTTCCACAGTTTCTGCTTTTTCGCAACAGCCGTTATTTAAGCTTTTATCTGCGAAAGAAACCAATGTTAAGTTCAGCAACGATATTAACGAGACAGAATCGTTGAATGTATTGTCTTACGAGTATTTCTATAATGGAGGGGGAGTAGCTGTAGGCGATATTAATAATGATGGCCTGCCGGATATCTTTTTTACCAGTAACATGGGTTCAAATAAATTATACCTGAACCTGGGGCACATGAAATTTAAGGATATCACAAAGGAAGCCTGCCCTGGCCTTGAAGGTCGTTCCGGTGCCTGGAAAACAGGTGTAACTATGGCTGATGTAAATGGTGATGGTCTGCTGGATATCTATGTTTGCTATTCGGGCAAAACAGACAATGACACACGCAGAAATCAATTATTTATTAATCAGGGAAATAATAAATTTAAAGAGGAAGCTAAAGAGTACGGATTGGACGATCCGGGATATAGTACGCAAGCAGTATTTTTTGATTATGACAATGATGGTGATCTGGATATGTTCCTGTTGAATCACAATATAAAAAAGATTGATAATATGGAGTTGGCCAGGTACAAGGATCAAACCGATGATCTGGCAAGTAATAAATTATTTAGAAATGATAACGGGCATTTCATTGATGTTTCTAAAAAATCAGGGATTGTTCAAAATCCACTTACTTTTGGTTTGGGCGTTGCTATTGCCGATGTAGATAAAGACGGCTGGCCGGATATTTATGTAACTAACGATTACAATGAGCCGGATTATTTATACATTAATAATCATGACGGCACATTTACCGAAAAATCCAAACAAATGTTCAGGCATCTTTCTCATTTTTCGATGGGGGTAGATATTGCCGACTTCAATAATGACGGTTTACCGGATGTGATGACTTTAGACATGCTCCCGGAGGATAATCACCGTCAGAAATCACTTCAACTGGAAGAAAACTACGAATCCTTTGCACTGATGCAATCACAGGGACTGTATAAACAATATATGCGCAATATGCTGCAATTGAATAACGGCGATGGTACTTTTAGCGAGATAGGTCAGCTGTCCGGGGTTTCGAATACCGATTGGAGCTGGTGCCCGCTGATTGCAGATTTTGACAACGATGGATATAAAGATATTTTTATAAGTAACGGCTATTTAAGGGATTATACCAACAAAGACTTTTTGCGTTACTGGGGCGATTACAAAATTAAAAAGGCAATGGCTGGCGAGCCCTTTTTGTTGATGGATTTGATAAAGGCAATGCCATCGACAAAAGTGCCCAACTATATTTTTCGAAACAACCACGACCTGACTTTTAGTAATAAACAATCTGAGTGGGGCTTGGATCAAGCAACAATATCGAACGGCGCAGTGTATGTTGATCTGGATAATGATGGAGACCTGGATCTGGTTGTTAATAACATTAATCAGCCGGCGTCTATTTATCAGAATATGAGCCGCGAGAATAGTAATACTAATTACCTCGCTGTGAAATTAAAAGGGACAGCTAAAAATACGAATGCTATTGGCGCAAAAGTTTATGTATATACTCCCGGCAATATGCAATACCAGGAAGTAAACCCGAACCGGGGCTATCTGTCATGCGTTTCAACAACATTGAATTTTGGTTTGGGCGATAATAAAGACGTAGACTCTGTGCGTGTAATCTGGCCCGATCAAACTACAAAATTAATAGCATCTGTTAAGGCAAATCAGTTGTTGAGTATTGATTATCCGGGTACTTCAAAACCGTACGTTGCAACTGTTCCATCAGTAAAGCCGGTGTTTAAACATAGCGATCCGATTATTGACTTTAAACCTGAAGAAATAACCCTTAACGATTTCAAACGTCAATTGCTGATGCTGTTTATGTACTCTAAAACAGCACCTGTTATAGCTAAGACCGATGTAAATCATGATGGTTTAGAAGACTTGTTTATTAGCGGAGATCAGGACAGTCCGGGTAAAATATATTTACAGCAGCCGGGCGGAAAATACGTCGCTACAAAACTGTTCAGGGGCAATAATGATAATATTGGCACCACATCGGCAGCAACCTTTTTTGATGCAAATGGGGACGGTCAGCCTGACCTTTATATTGCAAAAGGCGGGTATTCATTATACGAGCCTAATACCCCTGACTTGCAGGACGAATTGTATATAAATAATGGAGGTAACTTCGTGTTATCACCCAATGCTTTACCGGTTGTTAATGCAAACAGTAAATCCTGCGTGCGCCCTTGTGATTTTGATGGCGACGGCGATATCGACCTTTTTGTAGGCGGCAGGGTAATACCCGGTCAATATCCAGTTAATCCTGAAAGTTATTTATTGGTAAATGATGGTAAAGGAAAATTTACTAAAGCCAAAATATCTTTCGATAAAATAGGTATGGTAACCGACGCCCAATGGATCGATCTGAATAAAGACGGGCGTAAAGACCTGGTGTTGTGTGGCGAATTTATGCCGGTAACCGTATTGATCAATACACCTGAAGGGTTTAAAGATAAGACATCCGATTATTTTGATGCACCACAAAACGGCTTTTGGTCTTCAATAGCATTTGCGGATGTAAATGGCGATGGAGAGCCTGATCTGATAGCCGGCAACCTTGGCTTGAACTCACAAATTCATGCATCAGCAAAAGAACCAGCTGAAATGTACGCTGCTGATTTTGATAATAATGGCTCTATCGACCCATTCTTTAACTTTTATGTTCAGGGTAAAAGTTATCCGTTTGTAAGCCGTGACGAGTTGAATGAGCAGATATACCCAATGCGCAGAAAATTCAGCTCCTATGCTGCTTATGCTGACGCAACAATGGCTGAAATTTTCAGTCCGGCAGATCTGGCCAAGGCTCAAAAGCTTACGGTCAACGAAACTAAAACCATGCTGTATATCAATCAGCATGGAAAATTCAAGGCTGCTGCTTTGCCACTACAGGCACAGTTTTCAGTCGTGAGCCAGATTCTAACCGGAGATTTTGATCATGATGGTTCAATAGATATTCTGTTGCTGGGCAACCATTCAGATAACCGGCTTAAGCTGGGAAGCTTTGATGGTAATTATGGCTGCCTATTGAAAGGTGATGGAAAAGGTGGGTTTAAGTATGTGAACCAAACAGCTTCCGGTCTTTCTGTTATTGGCGATGTAAAGTCTGCTGTTGAAACAAAAATTAATAATGTCCCCTATCTGTTAATCGGTTTAAGTGATGGGCCGCTACAGTTTTACAAAGAATGAAAAGCTACTTTAGATATTTACTGATACTGTTTTGTTCAGTGGTTATAAAACCTTGTTTAGCGCAAACCAGCAAGGATGTTTACCCTGATTATTTGCAACCCGATCACGCTGTTAATGCCATCACAATGGTAATGGTGCACGATGTAGTTAGTCCGCCGGTTGCGGCCCGTTACTATGCCTATTGTACACTCGGGGCTTATAATATTGTATCATCAAATAACAAAAAAATACCTCCTTTACAGAGCTTCATAAAGTCTTACAAGGCAAACGGCTTTTTAGATACCATCAATTATGCTTACGATTACCGTATAGCAGCATATTACAGTATGCTTGAGACAGCAAAGCTGATGCTGCCATCTGGCTTTATGCTGAAGGATGATGAAGATGCTTTTGTGCAATTGCTGCAAAAAACGCAGGTTCCTCAAAAAACAATAGATAATTCGATAAAAGTGGGGGTTTTGGCTGCTAACGATATCGTAAGTTTTTCAAAAACAGATCACTACGGTCACTTGAGCGCTCTCAAAAGGTACACCCCGCTGAAAGAGGAAGGCAAATGGTACCCAACGCCTCCTGGATATTTTGAGGCTGTTGAACCCAACTGGAAAACGATACGCACAATGGTGATCGACACATCAAACCAATTCAAACCAAGACCCTTGATCCCATTCAGCAAGGATACGGCTTCTGCATTTTATAAAGGAGTAAAGGAAGTGTATGATGCCTCCAAACATTTAACACCTGAGCAGATCAACATAGCTTTGTTTTGGGATTGCAACCCATTTGCCATAACCACATCGGGACACATGGCGATAGGTTATAAGAAGATCAGTCCGGGGGGGCATTGGATGCATATCACAGGTTTGGTTACACAGCAGGCCCATTTAAGCTTTGATAATTCGGTAGTAGCAATTGCACTGGTTGGCACTACATTAATGGATGCATTTATCAGTTGCTGGGAAGAAAAATATGATAGCAACCGTATTAGGCCAGAGACTTATATAGACAGGTATATGGACGTGAAATGGCAGCCTGTTCTGCAAACTCCGCCGTTTCCGGAATATACAAGCGGTCATGCAGTTATTTCAAACGCATCGGCTGAGGTGCTCACTTATTTACTGGGTGACAACTTCGCTTATAATGATAATACTGAAATCCCTTTCGGTAGTGGACAGCGTTCGTTCAAATCTTTTAGAGAGGCGGCCGCAGAAGCTTCCATATCCAGATTTTATGGCGGCATTCACTATATTGAAAGTATTACAAATGGCAATAACCAGGGTAAAGCTGTAGGGAATGACATTATATCAAAAATTAAAAAAGCGGGTATTTTACCTTTTGAGCATAACTAATAAACCGGATCAATAAAATCCAACATGACTTATAATTGAAAAAGCGCATTAATTCACCTAATTAAGCATGTTTTTTGCTTTTAAATAATTAAATGATGCCAAAATAGCTTAAGAAATGGTATGTTTTGGAAACTAATTGATCGCGGTTGATAAGTATAATTGTAGGATTGCTTAATTCTGTCTAAAATTCTGTCAATCAGTAAGATGATTAAAAAATATATAATTACCTTATCAATTCTGTTAGCAAGTTTATCGCTCACTGCCTCTTACACGTTTGCGCAAACAAACTACGCTCTGATACCGTACCCAAAATCCTTGGAGGCCGGTAAAGGTAGCTTCTATATTACCAAACAAACAATTATCAGTTCTGCTTCGCAGGAAAAATTCAGTAGCGAAATAAAGCAACTGAATGAACTGCTTTTTAAGTCTTTGAAGGGCAATCTAAAGATATTGAAAACCACTCGCCAAACTAATGTTATTGATGTGGTTTATGATCCTGACATAAAATCGGCTGGTGAATACCGGTTGAAAG
>Ga0310811_10010917_pt1 | contig 11747 bp, 7 predicted proteins | sample YCmetagenome_FD_207642 | JGI IMG/M metagenome (GOLD analysis project Ga0310811, IMG submission 207642) | Soil microbial communities from experimental microcosm in Duke University, North Carolina, United States - YC | ecosystem: Engineered > Artificial ecosystem > Soil microcosm > Unclassified ...
CGAAACACTAGCAACGTTTCTTGGCAGCAATCTCGAAGGATTGGAATATCAACATCCATTTTGCAATCGCACGGGCGAAGCTTTTCCTGCTGATTTTGTCACCGCCGACACCGGCACAGGTTTCGTTCACATCGCGCCCGGACACGGCTTGGACGACTACAATCTTGGGCGCCAAAATAATTTGCCAATTTACTCGCCCGTCAACGACGACGGCGCGCTTGCATATTCCAACGAATTGCCCGTTGAACAGCAAATGCCTGCCGGAATGGTCGGCAAATCCATCCTCGAAAAACACGGCAAGAGCGATGCGAACGAAGCCGTGCTGCACGAGCTTCGCGTCCGCCACGCGCTGTTGCATCAGGAAAATTATCATCACAGCTATCCGCATTGCTGGCGCAGCAAGACGCCCATCATTTTTCGCGCGATGGACCAATGGTTCATAAAGATTGATTGGGAAGCAGCAGAATTTCAAAAAGCAATGCCAGACGCCCGCGTCTCAGTGGCCCAAAAAGACGGCTCAATTGTTGAAAGACCCGGTGTGCGGCTGCGAACTCGTGCAATACATGCAATCAACCGGGAGGTTGCTTGGGTTCCTGATTGGGGCCAAAATCGTATTTTGGGTGCGGTGCAATCGCGACCGGACTGGTGCATCAGCCGTCAGCGCACTTGGGGTGTGCCGTTGCCTGCATTTTACGACGCGAACGGTGACGCGATTCTCCACAAAGATGTTATCTGCAAAGTTGCCGATCTTATCGAGCAGCACGGTTCAAATATCTGGTTCGAGAAATCCGCCGCTGAACTGTGGGCGCTCGTGAAACCCGCGAATTGGGCCGGTGCCGAAGCCGTTGTCAAATCCAACGACACGCTCGATGTATGGATCGATTCCGGCAGTTCTTCGCGCGCTGTTTTGATGCGCCGTGCCGAGTTGAACCACTCAACTCTCAACTCTCAACTCTCAACTGATTCCTGGCAGGCCGATGTGTATCTGGAAGGCTCCGACCAGCATCGCGGCTGGTTTCAATCGTCGCTGCTGCTCTCGCTGGCGGGCAACGGCGCGGCGCCGTTCAAGACCGTGCTGACGCACGGCTTCATGGTGGACGCCGACCGCGAGAAAATTTCCAAGAGCAAGCAGGGCGCCTACGAAAAACCGCAGACCGCCGAAGCCTACGTCAAAAAATACGGCGCAGACGTCGTGCGGCTGTGGGTTGCGTCGCAGGATTACCGCAGCGACATTGTCGTGAGCGAGGAACGCATCAACAAAGTCGGCGAGACCTATCGCGGCATCCGCAACGCAGTGCGCTACCAGCTCTCGAACCTTTACGATTTTGATCCGGCGAGCCACAGCGTGGCGGACAAAGACCTGACCGGCCTCGACCGCTGGATTCTCGGCGAATTCGCGAAGCTCGAAGCCGAAGTCCTCGCCGCCTACGACCAATACGAATTTCACGTCGTCTATCAAAAGCTCAGCCAGTTCATCGCCGTGGAACTCTCGTCGGTCTATCACGACGTCATCAAAGACCGACTCTACACCGACGCCGCGAATTCGCCGCGCCGCCGCTCCACGCAGACCGCGCTGCACCGGCTGGTGACCGGCCTGTGCCAGATGCTCGCGCCGGTCCTCGCCTTTACGGCGGACGAAGCGTGGGAGTTTGTGCCGGGCAAACCGACTGGCTCGGTGCATGAAGCGAATTGGCAAGCGAAAGATTTTAAGCTTCTAAATGCCGAAAAAACCGAATGGCAAAATTTATTGGCGCTACGCGAATATGTTTTGCCTCATTTGGAAAAAGCTCGCCAAGACAAACTTATTGGCAAAGCGCTTGATGCAAGATTAAAGCTTAAAGGAAAAGGTGAAGATGCCCATCACTGGGGGAAAAACTCAGATGTGCTGCGGGAATTATTAAATGTTTCACAGTTCTCGTCTGAAGTAGAATCAGTTGACGCATTTGAAGTTCCAACCGGTGAAATAGACGTGCGGCTTCGCGCTCCGCTCAAAATGTATTTCAAAGAATTGGTCGTCGAGGTTGCCAAGGCTGAGGGCCAGAAGTGCGAGCGTTGCTGGCATTGGGAAACGGATATCGGCCAGAATACCGAGCATCCGACCATTTGCGCGCGTTGCACCAAAGCCGTGCTGGAATTTCAGGCGCAATAATTTTGCCTTCGTGCCGAAGGCACAACCGGAAATTAGCCAGATACGCAGTGTCTAGTGTCCGTGAAAAGCGAAACCGTCCTGAAAGGACGGTGGAAATAGGCGTGATGAACATTGTGTCTGAATTATTTCCTTCGTCCCTTCAGGGCGGAATTTTTTCGTGACGCAGACCAGACACCTTGTGTCTGGCTAATTTCCATCGTCGTTCCGCGACTTTGATTTAAACAACCAAGGAACGAAGGAACAAAGATTTTTTAACTTCGTTGCTTCGTTGTTCAAAATTTCCCGTTGAATTTCCCTCGCCGCTACGCAAACTCGGTTCATGGAATCATCCAGCTTTCGCGCGGCCATCGTGGATTACATCCGCGAACAGGCGAAGCCCGTGGACAAGTTCAGCCATCAAGTGCGGCTTTACGCGCTGACCAAGGAAGTCGGTGCCGGCCAGACTTACGATGACGACGTGGTTTTCGCCGCCGCGTGGATGCACGATCTCGGCGTATTTATCGGCCATCGTCCCGAAGATTTGGCCGCGCTTGCGAAATGGGACATGATTGCTTACGCGGTTGAACGCGTGCCGGGGTTGCTCAAGCAACTTGGTTTTCCTAACGAAAAAATTCCCGCCGTCATCGAAGTCATCCGCACGCACCAGCCGCATTACGATCCCAAAACGATGGAAGGCATCATCATTCGTGACGCGGATATTTTGGAACAACTTGGCGCGGCCGGCATTTTGCGCACGGTCAGCAAAATCGGCCGTGACACGCGCTTCCAAATTTTCCCCGATGCACTGCGGGTATTGCAGAAAAATGCGGACACGCTTTTCAGTCAATTACGATTGCCCGCCGCCCGCCAGCTCGCTGAACCACGGTTGCAAGCGCTGAAAGAATTTCTTCGCGCGGCAGAAGCGGAAGGTTGTTTGGCAGATAATTGATTAAATGATCACACCGGCTGCTGCTGCGTGAGGCAGTGCAGCGAGCCGAAGCCCCAAACCAAATCCACGGCGTGAATGCCGACAACGGGCCGGTCGCGGAACAGTTCGCTCAAAATGCCGAGCGCAATGCGGTCGTTCGGGTCGTTGAAGGTCGGGACGATGACGGCGGCATTGCAGATGTAAAAATTCGCATAGCTCGCCGGCAGCCGCACGCCGTCAAAATACAGCGGCGCCGGCATGGGCAGTTCCACGACTTCGGGCTTGGTGCCGTCTTCGAGGCGGAAGGATTTGATGCGCTCCCAATTTTCCGCGAGCGGTTTGTAATTTTCGTCTTTGGGATTTTTTTCCTTCACCAACACCAGCGTCCGGGCGTTCACGAAGCGGCAGATGTCATCAATGTGACCGTGCGTGTCGTCGCCTTTCGGGCCTTTGGCGAGCCAGAAAACATTCTTCACGCCGAGATAATTTTTCAGCGTCGTCTCGATTTCCTTTTTGCCGAGGCCGGGATTGCGCACCTGAATTTTTGGATCGAGATAACATTCCTCGGTGGAAATCAACGTGCCGCGCCCGTTCAGTTCAATGCCGCCGCCTTCAATGACAAAATTGCGGCTCAATCCGGAGGGACGAGTTATACGAGTCCCTGATTCGCTTTCGATTTTTGGGACTCGCGGAGCTTGTCCCTCCGAAAAACATTTTGCACGAAATAACCGCTTACCGAGCAGTTTCGCGGCGGTTTCAGGAACTTTCGTATCCTTGCGCCAGTTATCGTATTTGGCCCAGCCGTTGAAATGGAAATGCACAATGGCGGTTTCACTTCTCCGCTTAACAAAGATCGGCCCGGTGTCGCGCGTCCAGCCGCGGTCCGTCGGATGTGTCACGAACCGGATCTTCCGCAAATCCACGCCGACATGCTTGAAAACGCGGCGCGCAAAAGCCTCGTCCTGCTTGTGTCGGATGACGAGATTCACTTTCTCACCGGCGGAAATTTTCCGCACCATCTCGCCGTAAACCCACGGAATGACCTCGAATTTTCCCGGCCAGTCGCTCGCGTTATGCGGCCAGCCGAGCCACGTCGCCTCGTGCGGTTCCCATTCAGCGGGAAAAGTGTAGCCGAGTTCGGCGGGGGTGGTGGCATTGATGGTTTTCGTTTCGGACATAAACTTCACGCGCAGCATAAACAGTTTCCAAGGAACCCTGAAATAAAATTCAACCACATGCGGAACGGACAAATTTTTTTCAGGAACATGGTTTTATTTGTTGGAAATAGTTCTGAAATGAGTGACATTAGGGCAACCCCAACTGGTCATAAGACCTTATTCTGCATGAATACTCGTTTTCATCAGTCCGGGCTGGCGGGAAAATTTTTCAGGCCGGCTTTGTGGCTCGCTTTGTTGTTGTTTGCCTTCAACGGCTGGGCGCTTTCTTTCATGTCGTTTTTTCATCATTCGCCGGTGGTGGTGATGTTGTCCACCAATGCCGGCAGCCAGAAGATTCAGGCGGCGCTCGATCAACTGCCGTCGCGCGGCGGCGAAGTGGTGTTGCCGGCCGGAGAATATGTGGTCAGCGAGCCAATTGTGCTGAAGCGCGATCATCAGACTTTGCGCGGCGCGGGCGACGCCACCATTTTGCGGCTCGCGACGGCAGCGAACTGCCCGGTGATCATCATGGGAGAACCGGTCAACCATCCCAAACGCACGGTGAAGCATTTATGCGTGAGCAATCTGTTCATTGACGGCACCCGTCGTCAGCAGGAACGCGAGTGCTGGCGGCTCACGGGCGAAGGTTCGCAGATCCACAACAATGGCATCACAGTGCAAGGCGTCAGCGATTCGCTGGTCGAACATGTGACATGCGCGGACTGCCGGTCAGGCGGACTGGTTACGACGCGCAACGTGCGCCGGTTGACGGTGCGGCAACTGACGGCGTTCGACAACCAGTTTGACGGCCTTGCGTGTTACGAGACGGAACATTGCCTGTTCACCGACCTGTATCTGCATGACAATCCGTGCGCCGGCATCTCGCTGGATCTTGCTTTCAATCACAACGTCATCAGCAACGCCGTGCTCGTTGCGAATGACCTGGGTGTTTTTATGCGCGCCAGCCGGGATAATCATTTTATGGATGTCTCCATCCGCAGCAGTCATCATTTTGGCGTCTTCATGGCACAGACTGAAACGCAAACCACGGATGGTTGGAAACCGGTGCCGCAGACCGAATGCACGGACAATTTGTTCACCAACCTGAATGCCGTCCGCTGCGGCAGCGCGGCGTTTCGCGTCAACAATGTCACCTGCATCAACAATGTCATCGTCCGTCCCATGTTCGTTGGCAACCTCAAGGGCGGCCTTTCGCTAGCCAGTCCCAACTTGGTGATGGTCGAGTGACGGTTTGCAGTGCTGCTTCAACTTCTTCATTTGCGGAAATTGAGATTGGATTTCGCCTCCGCTCGCGTATCGTTTGTGGAAATAATTTTTTAATTTTATGGCCAAGAAAAAAACAACCAAGCCCACTCCGCTCACCGGTGGACCCGTTTCCCGCTTCATCCAGCACCACTACCGCCACTTCAACGCCGCGTCGCTGGTGGACGCCGCGAAAGGCTACGTTGCCCACCTCGACAAGGGCGGTAAAATGATGATCACGCTGGGCGGTGCCATGAGCACCGCAGAACTCGGCCTTTCACTGGCCGAAATGATCCGGCAGGACAAGGTGCATCTCATCACCTGCACCGGCGCAAATCTCGAAGAAGACGTTTTCAATCTCGTTGCGCATGACTACTACGAGCGCGTGCCCGGCTACCGTTCGCTGACGGCGGAGGACGAGCAAGCTCTGCTGGAACGCCACATGAACCGCGTGACGGACACCTGCATTCCCGAAGGCGAAGCCATGCGCCGCATGGAAAAGGCCATGCTCGAAGTCTGGACCGATGCCGACAAGAAGGGCGAACGCTATTTCCCGCATGAATTTTTCTACAAAGTTCTGCTCTCCGGCAAATACGAGAAGTATTACCAGATTGATCCGAAAGATTCCTGGATGCTCGCGGCGGCGAAAAAGAATTTGCCCATCGTCGTGCCCGGCTGGGAAGACGCCACGCTCGGCAACATGTATGCCGCAGCTGTGATTCGCGGCGAGATCAAAAACGTCCACACCGTCCGCACCGGCATCGAATATATGACGTGGCTCGCGGAGCATTACACCAAGACAGCCACGAAAAAGAGCACACTCGGCATGTTCCAGATCGGCGGCGGCATTTCCGGCGACTTCCCGATCTGTGTCGTGCCGATGCTGCATCAGGATTTGCTGCGCACGAACGTCCCGCTCTGGGGCTACTTCTGCCAGATCAGCGACTCGACCACGAGCTACGGCAGCTATTCCGGCGCGGTGCCGAACGAGAAGATCACCTGGGGCAAGCTCGGCGTGAAGACACCGAAATACATCATCGAATCGGATGCGACGATTGTTGCGCCGCTGATTTTCGCCCACGTCCTCGGCTGGTAATCGCCTATGAAGCCCAGTGATTTCTCCGATGCGCGTATCCTCGTCACGGGCGGCGCGGGCTTCATTGGCAGCGCGCTGGTCTGGGCGTTGAACCGGCGCGGCTGCGACAACATCGTTGTCTGCGACATTCTCGGCACGACGGAAAAATGGCGCAACCTCACGCCGCTGCGCTTCGCTGATTACGTTGAGGCGGATGAGCTACTGCCGCGTCTGCAATGCGGGGCGCTGGGAAAGTTTGATCTGGTGTTGCACATGGGTGCGTGTTCAGCCACGACCGAAAAGGACGCGAGTTATTTGATCCGCAACAACTATGAATTCACCCGTGATCTCGCCGGGTGGTCGCTCGCAAACAAGGCGCGGTTTGTTTATGCGTCGTCCGCCGCGACTTACGGCGACGGCGAACAGGGCATGGAAGATGACGAGACCAAGCTCGACACGCTGCGTCCGCTGAACATGTATGGTTACTCGAAGCATCTGTTCGATCTGCACGCCAAACGCGCCGGTTTCCTGAACAAGATTTGCGGCCTTAAATACTTCAATGTCTTCGGCCCGAACGAAGATCACAAGAGCGACATGCGGTCGCTTGTCCATAAAAGTTTCGCGCAAGTCCAGAGCAAGGGCGTCATCCAGTTGTTCAAGAGCTACCGCAAGGATTACAAGCATGGCGAACAGAAGCGCGATTTTCTCTATGTGAAAGACTGCGTGGCGATGACCCTGCACCTGGCGGCGACACCGAAGGCAAATGGTCTGTTCAACATCGGCAGCGGCGGGGCGAGGACATGGATTGACCTGTCGAATGCGGTTTTTACCGCATTGAAAAAGAAGCCAGTCATCAAGTTTATCGAAATGCCGGAAGTGATCCGCGAAAAGTATCAGTATTTCACGCAGGCCAACCTGCTGCGCTTGCGCGGGGCTGGCTACACGGCACCGGTCACCTCGCTGGAAAATGCCGTCCATGACTACGTCCGCAAATATCTGGTTCTGGACAAACGGCTCGATCCGGCGGTCGAATAATTTTTCAGTAACGTTGCTTGCCGTTTGGCGCGTCTGGTTTCATCATCGAAACCATGAACGAAAGCCGCTTCAACTTTGTTGCGATCCCGGTGCTGATATGCGCTTTTACCTGCCAGCTTTTTGCCGACGGATTTGATTCAACTTCCGCCACGGTCGGGCGCAAAGGTGATGAGTTGGTCACCCCGGCCAATCAAATCGTCAGGCCGGTGGGGAAGTTTATTGAACTTCCCGGCATGCGGCCGCAGGCGCTGGCGTTGAGTCCGAATGGCAAGCTTCTGGTCACTGCCGGACTCACCCATGAACTGGTCGTGATTGATCCGGCAACGGGTAAAATTTCGCAGCGGGTCGCTTTCCCGTCCGACCAGGCCAAGGAGCAAACGGCGGTTTCATCGGAGATCCTTTCGCCGGACGGCAAGGCGCAGTTGAGTTTCACAGGCATCGTTTTTTCGCCGGATGGCTCACGGATTTATCTCTCAAACGTCAACGGCGACCTCAAAGTTTTTGAAGCGGGCCAGGACGGAAAAGTTTCCCCGCTATTTTCGATTGCGCTGCCGCCGGCCAAGGCACCGAAGCGGGATGCGGAAATTCCCGCCGGCCTCGCGGTTTCACCGGATGGCAAAATCCTTTACGTCGCGGGAAACCTGTCCAACCGGCTGCTGGAACTGGATGCGGCGACGGGAAAAGTTTTGCGGACCTGGGACGTGGGCTTTGCGCCATTTGATGTAGTTCTCGGCAAAAATAAAATTTACGTCAGCAACTGGGGCGGACGCCGGCCCGACGCCGACAGCGTCACCGGTCCGGGAGGGCAGGGAACGCTTGTGCGCGTGGACGAGCGGAGCATTGCCAGCGAAGGCTCGGTGACGGTGATTGACCTGGCCGGCACCAATCAAACGGAAATTCTCACGGGTCTCCACACTTCGGCGATGACGATTTCTCCCGATGGCCGCTATGTCGTGGCCGCCAACACCGGGAGCGACACGTTGAGCGTCATTGACACACATAATGATAAGATCGTGGACACGATTTGCGCGCGGCAAAATCCCGGTGATTTGTTCGGCGCGCAGCCGGATGCGCTTGCTTTTGACAAATTAGGCAAAAAACTTTTTGTCGGCAACGGCACGCAAAACGCCGTCGCGGTGGTCCAGTTCAGAATCAAATCCAGGTTTCTCGGATTGATTCCCTATCATCATTTCGTGCCGGGCCAGACCGAAATGCTGGGACTCATCCCGGTCGGTTGGTTTCCGGGCGCGATCGCCTACGACTCGCGGCACAAGCAGATTTGCGTGGCCAATATCAAGGATATCGCCACCCAAACGCAGCGGGCCAAACAAGGCGCGACTGGCTATGGCTTCAACACGCATCAATATGCCGGATCGCTCTCGTTGGTCCCGGTTCCGAAGAAAAAGGAACTCGCTAAATTTACGCAGCAGGCGCTGGCTAATCTGCGTTACCCGCTGCTGGCCCAGGCGAAGTTGCCGCCGCGCGCCGATCGTGCGCCGGTGCCGGTGCCGGAGCGCGTAGGCGAACCCAGCGTGTTCAAGCACGTCATTTATATCATCAAGGAGAACCGTTCCTACGACCAGGTGTTCGGCGACGTGAAGGAAGGCAACGGAGCCGCTGATCTCTGCATTTTCGGCGAGCGCGTGACGCCGAACCAGCACAAGCTGGTGCGGGATTTTGTGTTGCTCGACAACACTTATTGCTCCGGCATTTTGAGCGCGGACGGGCATAATTGGGCGGACAGCGGCATCGCCACGGATTATCTTGAGCGCGAATTCGCCGGCTGGCCGCGCAGTTATCCGAGCGGCGGTGACGATGGCTCGCGCGATGCGCTGGCCTATTCGCCAGCCGGGTTTATCTGGAACGACGCACTGGCACACGGCAAAACGGTGGCGGATTTCGGCGAATTTACGACGGCGGTGAACCATTGGCGGGATCCGGCGCGTAAGGGGAAGATAACATTTCTCGATGCGTATCACGATTTCATCGGCGGTTCAAATGACATCGTCTATGCTTGCGAACCGGACATCGAAGCGTTGCGGCCTTATCTGATGACGAACACGCTTGGCTGGGATCTGAACGTTCCGGATGTCTGGCGGGCGGCACAATTCAGCAAATCGCTCAAGCAATTCGAAGCCGCGGACAATTTGCCAAATCTGGTCATCGTCTGGCTGCCCAACGATCACACCAGCGGGACGAAAGCCGGTTCACCCACGCCGTCGGCTCAGGTGGCCGATAATGATCTGGCCATGGGACAGATTCTCGAGGCTGTCAGCCACAGCAAATTCTGGAAAGACACCTGCATCTTTGCGATCGAGGACGATCCGCAGAATGGCTGGGATCATGTCAGCGGATACCGCACGACCGCCTACGTCGCCAGCGCCTACACGAAACGCAATGCCGTCGTCAGCACGCAATACAACCAGACCAGCCTGTTGCGCACGATGGAACTGATCCTTGGCTTGCCGCCGATGAACCAGATGGATGCCACGGCCACGCCGATGTTTGACTGTTTTGCCAGCACGCCGGACTTTGCAGCGTTCAGCGCCGTGACGAATCAGGTGCCGCTGGATGAAATGAATCCCGCGCCAAAACAAATCAAGGATGCCCAACTTCGCAAGGACGCCGTCGTGTCGGCGCGTTTGCCACTGGACAAGGCGGATCAATGCAATGAAGACGTGCTTAATCGCATCCTTTGGCGGGCGACGATGGGCATGAAGCCGTATCCCGAATGGGCGGTGAAAGCCGGAGACGACGATTAGTCGGCCAGGATTTGGAATCAGTCTGACTTTTGAGCATCAGGCTGCTGGTTTCTGCTTGTCGCTGGACAAACCGGGATTTTATCCACATGCTGAACCTGCTTAAACCACGGATTCAATATGGAAACTATTCCGCCCATTCCTGCCGCAGAACCTCAGCCATTGCCGACCTCTCTCTGGTCGCGCTTGCTCAATGTGTTCGCCGCGCCGGGCGAAGTTTTCGAGGAAGTCAAAACCAGCAAGCCTTCCACCGGCAACTGGCTCGTGCCGGCCCTGATTTTAATGCTGGCCGGGATGGTGTCCTCCGTGGTCATTTTTTCGCAGCCGGACATCGTTCAGCAAATTCATGAGCAGCAGCAAAAGGCCTTCGACAAGCAGATCAGTGCCGGGAAAATGACCCAGGCTCAAGCGGATCAGGCAACGGCGGTGGCGGAAAAATTTTCTGGGCCGACCATGTTGATGATTTTCGGTTGCGTGGGCGCGGTGATGACCAGTTTTCTTTCGCTCGTTTGGGCCGCGTTTGTGCTGTGGTTGATCACCCGGTTTTATCTGAAAGTCCCCCTCGGCTATGGAAAAATGTTGGAGGTGGCTGGACTGGCGTTCATGATCATGGCCTTGGCGGTTGTGGTGAAAACACTGCTCATCGTTCTGACCGGCAATTTATACGCCGCCCTCAGTCCCGTTCTGTTCGTGAAACATTTTGATCCTCGCAGTCCGCTACACAATCTTCTGACGTTGCTGGATGTGATGACGATTTGGCTGCTGGCTGTCCGCTCCATCGGGCTCGCAAAATTGACAGGAGCCTCCTTCGGCAAGACGGCGACGGCGGTTTTCGTTGTCTGGTTGGTGTGCTCCGGGCTGATGATCGGGTTCAGTCTGGCCATGCAGGCCATCTTTGCAAAATGAACCGAAATCACGCGGCCGACAATTCTCTCGAAAGACATCATGGCAAACTCAAAAAAACGTAAAAAGCTGGTCATTTTTTCCCTCATCGGCGTGGCCTTGGTGGCACTCATTGTGACGGCTATTTTCAAAAAGAAAGCGCCGGTCATCACGGTGCAGACGGAAAAAGTCTCGCGCCACAGCCTCACCAACCTCGTCGTGGCCAACGGCCAGATTCAACCCGTTGTGCAGGTCACCATCAGCCCGGAAGTGAGCGGCGAAATCGTGGCTCTGCCGGTTAAAGAAGGACAGATCGTCAATAAGGGCGATTTGCTGGTGAAGATCAAACCGGATGTTTATGTCGCGGCGGTCAGCCAGGCGCGGGCGAGTTATGCTTCCTCGGTTGCCGGCGCAGCCCAGTCCGCCGCCAACGCGGAGAAAGCCGAGGCAGATTACGAGCGCAATCTGGAATTGTTCAACCATAAGCTGCTTTCGGATTCAGATTTCATCGCATTCAAGG
>Ga0310811_10010918_pt1 | contig 11746 bp, 13 predicted proteins | sample YCmetagenome_FD_207642 | JGI IMG/M metagenome (GOLD analysis project Ga0310811, IMG submission 207642) | Soil microbial communities from experimental microcosm in Duke University, North Carolina, United States - YC | ecosystem: Engineered > Artificial ecosystem > Soil microcosm > Unclassified ...
GCCGCCTCCTCAGGCAATTGATTGAGCGCTGCCACCGCAAGCGGCTCCCACAGCCAGTCGCGGATTCTTCCCTTCTGTCCATACCGCGTCAGCCACTGTGCGACCGTGGAGCTTGACGCAGATCCAGCGGACGTCGTCCCGCTGGACCTCGAGCGCGCGCTCAGCAGAGCGGGCGCCAGACGCACCGCGCGCAGACGCTCACGATAGGGCAGCGCGTCCCACGTCATTACCCCGGCGAGAAGATGCAACGGCGAGGGAAGCCGCGGGCATCGCAGGACGCTCCGCACACCATCGGGGCCGATGAAGGGAACGGTCAGGGACGGTTGAATCGTGACGTTGGATTCAGCGCCGATGCGCCGCAGAAACCGGAACGTCTGATGGTAGCAGCCGAACAGGACGTGCTGGCCGTTGTCCACGCGTTCGCCGGTCTCGCGATCGACAAACGCGGTCGCCCGGCCGCCGAGTTCCCCGCGCGCTTCCAGGACAATGACCTTGCGGCCCCGTTCGACAAGAGCGCTTGCAGCCGACAATCCGGCGACGCCGCCGCCGATCACCGCGACGTCGAACCCGCTCTCACCCATGGTCACAGCCGCACGAGCGCGCGCGCCCACGTCGAAGCGGCGATCCACGCACGACGCGGACGCGGGATGCGGATCACGCCGCTGAACACGTCGTAGTCGGCGGTCTCGATGCGGCCGAGAATCGCCAGGTAGATCGCGCCCATGATTTGCGCGGCCGCCATGCGGCGGGCGTCCTCCGAGGGCAGCGCCGCGCCGGCGCGCGCATAGTACTCGCGTGCGCGCTGCGCTTCGAACGCGAAAAGCCGCTTCACGGCCGTCGAACGGATGCCGCCGCCGTGCTGCTCGGCTTCCCGGCGGAGGTCATCCTCCGTACATCCGTGCCGCGCGAGATCGTCCAGCGGCAGGTAAAGGCGTCCCCGCGCGAGATCGACCGGCACGTCGCGCAGGATGTTGGTCAACTGCAGCGCGACCCCCAGGTTGAGAGCGTACTGCCGCACGCCCGGATTTCGATAACCGAAGATCTCCACGCACATCAAACCGACGGCAGACGCGACGCGGATGCAGTATTCATACAACTCGTCGAACGTCTGATACCGCTGCCGGTGCAGATCCATCTCGACGCCTTCGATCAGCGCGTCGAATGCGCTGCGTGGAAGGTTGAACGTGCGGATATACGGCTGCAAGGTCCTGCCCTGCCGGGTGTGCGGTACGCCGGTGAAACATCGGTCGAGTTCTGCTCGCCACTCCGCGATTTGCGCCGCTCCCTGATCCCGCGTCTCCGCCTCGTCCACCGCATCGTCTACGGCGCGGCAGAAGTCCCACACCGCGACGATCGCGTTGCGCTTCCGCGCGGGCAGCACGAGGAACGAATAGTAGAAGTTGGTGTCGCGGGCCACGTACGTGCGTGCTTATTCCAGCGCAGGTCCCCGCCGCCACGTCAGCATCCGCCACGCGATGCCGATCGCGTCCGATGCGCGCAGGACCGGGCGATGGGCGAAGACGTCGTACTGCACGTCCTCAAGCTTATCCAGAATGCGGGTGCCGCCAAGCCAGGTCGCGCGAAGTTCCCACATCAGGCGTCCGCGAACGCCGTCGCAGACGGTCCGGCCCGACGCAAACAGCGTACGCGTGCGGCGCGCGCATTGCTCGAGTGCCGCCCGCCACTCCGGCGTCAAACTGGCGGCCGCGAGATCTTCCTCGCGGGCCGAACACGCCGACAGGACTTCCGCCGGCACGTAAAGCCGTCCCTTTTTCGAGTCGATTTTCAGGTCCTGCCAGAAGTTGGTCAACTGCAGCGCGGTGCATACATCATCGGACGCGGCATCGAGCGCGGCGTCGCGGTATCCGGCGATCCGCAGAACCAGACGGCCGACGGGGTTGGCGGACCGGCGGCAGTAATCGAGCAGCGACGCCCACGTGGCGTATCGCCGGACGGTCACGTCCTGCCTGAAGGCGCTGATCAAGTCAGTGAGCAGCGTCGTTGGGAGATCGCAGGCACGGACCGTCTGTCGGATCGCTTCGAACACCGGAGCATGCGGTCCGCCGGGATCAGGCCGGCCGCCGGTCACGGCAACGAGGCGCGCCTCCCACGCATCGAGCGCCGCGAGTCTCTCGGACGGGGCGAGATCGCCTTCGTCTGCCATATCGTCTGCGATCCGGGCGAAGGCGTAGATCGCCGCAACGTGCGGACGCATCGCGGCGGGCAGCAGCCGCGAAGCCACCGGAAAGTTTTCGTAGTGTGCGCGCGCCAGCGACTCGCAGTACTGCTGCGGCGTCACCACTCGAGCTCGGTTGCGCCGCTCCGGTGGTTGGCGGCCCTGGCCATTGTGAACAGCAGGTCCGACAGCCGATTGACATAGACGAGGAGGGGCGGATCGAACGCGCCGGCGCCCAGCGTGTGCTCCAGGGTCACCATCGCGCGCTCGGCGCGACGGCAGACGGTGCGGGCGACGTGCAGCGCGGCGCCGCCCGGCGATCCTCCCGCGAGAATGAAACGCCGGAGCGGCGGGAGATCGGCCTCAAGCAAGTCAATCCACTGCTCGAGCCGCGCGATGTCTTCGGGAGCGACGGCCGCCGCCTTCGCTACGCGGTCGGCGATTCGATGCGCAGGATCCGCGAGGCGCGCACCGATCGCGAAGAGGTCCCGCTGGATGCGTTCCAGCATCGATCGAATTTCGGGGTCGTCCAGCGACGCCCGCGCGAAACCGAGCCAGGCGCTCAGCTCGTCGACGTCGCCGTAGGCGGCGACGCGGATGTCGTTCTTCGGCACCCGCGTGCCGTCGAAGAGTCCCGTCTCTCCGCTGTCCCCGGTCCTGGTGTAGATTTTCACCTGCTTTGAAGAGTATCAAAGGTGCCACGCACGACGTGCCCGCCGCGCGCCGGCGTTTTCGGCGCCGCCTGCTTGGATGGTATCGGCGCAACGGCCGCGACCTCCCGTGGCGTCGGACGCGGAACCCGTATCACATCCTCGTCTCCGAGGTGATGCTGCAGCAGACCCAGGTGGACCGGGTGATCCCGAAGTACCACGAGTGGCTGGGCAAGTACCCGACGTTCGAGGCGCTCGCCGCGGCGGAAGAAGCTGACGTCGCCGAGACGTGGCGGCCGCTCGGATATAACATCCGGCCGCGGCGGCTGCAGTCGATCGCTCGCGAGTCGGTCGCGCGCTACGGCGGCGAACTGCCGTCGGACCACGACACGCTGCTCTCGTTCAAAGGGATCGGCGAGTACACGGCGGGCGCAGTCCGCAGCTTTGCGTTCGGCCAGCGTGCCGCGATTCTCGACACGAACGTTGCGCGGGTGCTCTACCGCGTCTTCGTCGGAACGGGAGACGCCAAAGCACATGCGATGAAGCGCCGGCTGTGGGACATCTCGCACGCGGTGCTGCCGCGCACCAACGTATTCGATTTCAATCAGGCGTTGATGGACTTCGGCGCAACGGTGTGCACGGCGCGCAATCCGAAGTGCGACGCGTGCCCGATGCGGCCCGATTGCGCCATGACGGCTCGTCGCTCGCCTCGACCACTCCCGAATGGCTGAATCGCTGGTCGTCACCGCCGCGGTTGTCGAACACGACGGTTTTTATCTCGTGACCCGGCGCCAGCAAGGAGTACACCTCGAGGGCTATTGGGAATTTCCAGGCGGCAAGTGCGACGAAGGCGAATCGCTGGATGCGTGCCTGCGGCGCGAGCTGAACGAGGAGCTGGGGACGGACGCCGAGGTGCTGCAGGAGCTGCTCTCGGTGACGCACGAATACGGCGATCGCACGATAGAGCTGCACTTTATCGCGTGCCGGCTGCTCCGCGAGCCGCGCCCGCAACTCGGGCAGCAGATGCGCTGGGTCGCACGCGCGGACCTCGCGACACTGCGCTTCCCGCCCGCGGACGACGAGCTGATCGACATGCTGATGCAGCGAAAGTCCTGAGTGCGTCTTCGCGCTTCTGCCGGCGCGTCAATCGTGGGTCCGAACCGTCGCGCGCACTCCGTCGACGGTGAGCGCGGTCCCACCCGCGGCGAACTCGCGGCGGACGTAGCCGAGGGCGATGACGCAGTCGAACCGCGGGGAATAAACGGCACTCGTGATGTGACCAACGTCGCGGTCTGCCGCGTGCAGCGTGGCACCGTGGACCGGCACAGGGGCGCCGGCATCGAACGCGAGCTGGACGAGCCGCCGCGCGACGCGGCCCTGGCCGCGATCCAGCACGCGCACGATCACTTCCTGGCCGACGTAACAGCCTTTCGTCCGGGAAATCGCGCGGTCTTCGATGCCGGCCTCGAGAGGAATCGTGTCCGTGTCCATATCGACGCCGAATCGCGGGACGGCGGCTTCGATGCGCGCGATCTCGAACTCGTCCGTCGTTGCATCGACCGCGCCGGCAGCAGTGAGACGGTCCACAACTGCCTCGACTTCGTCCGTGCCGATCACGAGAGCGACGCCAGGCAGATCGTCAGCAGCGAGCCGCAGCGCGCCCGAGGCCTGCGCCGCCACCTCCGCCGCGAGAGGTCCGTAGATCCCGATCTGCGCTTTGGCGCTGCTCACGTCCGATATCTGAACGTCTTCAGCGAAGATGAACCGGTCGAGGTGCTCGCGGATCTGCGTGGTCAGCGCGACTGGCAGGCGCAACAGCATCGCTTCGCCGATTTCGTCGACGTACATGTCGCTGATCATCCGACCCTGCGCGGTCAGCATCGCGGCGTAGCAACCATTACCCGGCGTCAGCGCGGCAACGTCGTTCGTGAGCAGCCCTTGCAGATACGCGCTGCGATCCTTGCCGCTTACCAGGAGCCGGCCGACGTCGGACCGCCGCACGAGCGCCGCGCCGTTCGAAAACGCCTCGTATGCCCTGCTGTTATCCTTGGTCAATGCACTTCAATTGTACCGCCGTGGCAGCGGCACTCCTCGCTGCGTTGCCGGCTTTCGCGCAGCCGCCGGCGGCCACGCCGGCGACGGGCGAGGCGACGTTCGACATCCTGATCCACGGCCAACAGATCGGGCGGGAGACGGCGTCGCTGAGTCGCGACGGCTCCGGCTGGATCATCACCTCGACCGGGCGCGTCGACCCGCCGATCGACCTCACGATCACCCGCTTCGAGATGAAGTACTCGCCTGACTGGCAGCCGCTCGAGCTGCTCATCGCGGCAATCCAGCAGAAATCGTCGATTGCGCTGACGACCTCCTTCACGACGACAACGGCCATCAACGAAATCACGCAGCAGGGAAAAACGGTCTCGAAAGAAGATCAGATCAGCGCTCGCGCGATTGTGCTGCCGAACAACTTCTTCGCATCATATGAAGCGCTCGCGGCGCGGCTGTCGACGAGCGGCACCGGCGCGGTCCTCCCGCTCTACGTCGCGCCGAACGCCGAAGTCAAACTCACGGTGAACGCTGTCGCACCGCTGACGCTCACCGGTGGCGGCGCGACGATTCACGCCAGGAAATACGACGTCACGATTGCAAACATCGGCGCGAACGTTCCCGCGACGGTGCTCGTCGACGATCGCGCGCGGCTGGTGCGGTTCGAGATCGCGACTGCTGGTCTGGTCGTCGTGCGAGACGACGCGGCGAGCGTGGGGATGCGCACCGAGACGGCGAGAAATCCAACCGACGCCGACGTGCGGATCCAGGCAAACGGCTTCTCGCTTGCAGGTACGGTCACGACGCCTCCGACCGTCGCCGGACGGCTGCGCTCGCCCGGCATCGTGCTCATCGGCGGCTCGGGGCCAACGGATCGCGACGAAACCGTCGCGGGCATTCAGGTTTTCGCCCAGCTCGCCGGCGCGCTCGCGAAAGACGGCGCGGTGGTCCTTCGGTACGACAAACGCGGCGTTGGCCAGAGCGGCGGCCGGACCGAGAGTGCGACCCTCGAGGACTACGCCGACGATGCGATCGCGGCGGTGAAATGGCTGGCCAGGCGCCCGGACGTCGACACGCGCCGCATCGTCGTCGCGGGCCACAGCGAAGGCGCCGCCGTGGCGCTGCTCGCCGCCGCGCGTGAAAAGGAGATTGACGGTGTCGTCTCGATCGCCGGACCCGGCATCAAGGGGGAGGATCTCATCCTTCAACAGCAGAAACACCTGCTGGACCTGTCCGGCGCCAGCGAGGCCGACAAACAGGCGAAGATCGATCTCCAAAAGAAGATCGAGGCCGCGGTGTTGGGCGGCACCGGCTGGGAAGGTATCCCTCCCGAACTCCGCAAGCAGGCGGACACCCCGTGGTTTCGGAGCCTGCTCGCGTACGATCCGGCGCGTGTGCTCCCGAAGGTGAAGCAGCCGATCCTCATCATCCAGGGCGATCTCGACACGCAGGTCTCGAAGGACCAGGCGGACAAGCTCGCGGATCTGGCGCGGGCGCGCAAGAAGGCCAAGCCGCCCGAGGTCGTGCACATCCCCGGCGTCAACCACCTGCTCGTCCCGGCAACTACCGGAGAAGTATCGGAGTACGGATCGTTGAAGGACAAGACGATCAGCCCGAAGGTCGCCTCCTCCATAACGGATTGGATTAAGATGGCGCTGCCATGAAGGTAGGAGTTCCGAAGGAAACGTTGCGCGGTGAGACGCGCGTCGCGTTGATTCCGGCATCCGTCGCCGCACTGAAGAAGGCGGGCCTCGATCTGCTCATCGAGCGCGGTGCCGGCGCCGCCGCCGGGTTCATCGATTCGGCCTATGAACTGGCAGGAGCGACCGTCGCCAACCGGGCCGACCTCTTCTCGCAGTCCGACGTCCTTCTTCAGGTACGGGCAATTCCCGCGGACCTCGAGGCGCTTCGTCCGGGACAGGTCGTCATCGGCTTCGCCGATCCGCTTGGTTCGCCTGACGACGTCAGGCGGCTCTCTTCACGCGGCGTGACCGCATTCTCGATGGAACTGATGCCGCGCATCACGCGCGCGCAGAGCATGGATGCGTTGTCGTCCATGGCGACCATCGCAGGGTACAAGGGCGTGCTGCTCGCGGCGGACCACCTGCCGCGCATGTTCCCGATGCTGATGACGGCGGCGGGCACTGTCTCTGCAGCGAAGGTGTTCATCGTCGGAGCGGGTGTCGCCGGCCTTCAGGCGATCGCGACGTCGAAGCGGCTCGGCGCAAGGGTCGAGGCGTACGACGTCAGGCCCGCCGTCAAGGAGCAGGTGCAGAGCCTCGGTGCCCGCTTCGTCGAGATGGAACTCGACACCAGGAATTCCGAGGACAAGGGCGGCTACGCGAAGGCGCAGGACGAATCGTTCTATCAGCGCCAGCGCGAAATGATGCTGCGCGTCGTCGCCGCAACCGACGTGGTCATCACGACCGCGCTGATACCCGGGAAGAAGGCGCCGATTCTCGTCACGCAGGAGATGGTGGAAGCCATGGCGCCCGGTTCCGTCGTCGTCGACCTTGCCGCGGAGCGGGGCGGCAACTGCGCGCTGACGAAGCCCGATGAGACCGTCATCCACAACGGCGTCACGATCATCGGACCGTCGAATCCGCCGGCGCTCGTGCCGTACCACGCGAGCCAGATGTACGCAAAGAACATCACGACGTTCCTTTCGCATCTGCTCGGGAAGGACGGCGCGAAGAAGGCCGCGCTGGAACTGGACCTGAACGACGAGATCACGCGCGAGACGCTGCTGACGAAGGACGGCGACGTGGTCCACGCTCGCGTTCGGGAACTGCTCGGCGCCGCTGCCCGCTGATGTGGGTCCTGACGACGGAAGACGGAGCGGAGATTCCGTTCACGTTCCGCATTCTTCCAGGCAACATCAAGACCGTCGGGCGGGCGCCGCGCGCTGACTTCATCGTCGACGCTCCGCTCGTCTCGCGGCTCCACTGCCGGCTGACCGCCGGCGCGGCGGAGCTCGAGGTCGTCGATCTCGAGAGCACCAACGGCACCTACGTCAACGGCACACGCGTCGAACGCGCGACGCTGCGAGGCGGCGAGAAGCTGGGCGTGGGTCGCGTCGACCTGGTCGTGACCCGCTCCACGATAGCCACAGCTCTCGATCCGAACGACAGTAACAGGGGATCAGAAAATCAGGAGTGATCGGAGATCAATCCTCAATCTGCAATCTGCAATCTGCAATTCACCCGCTCGCCGCCAGGAACGGGTTGGTGCGCCGTTCCTTCCCGATGGTCGTCATCTCTCCGTGTCCGGACCAGACCGGCGTTTCGTCGGGATAGCTGAAGAGCACCGTCCGAATCGACCGTAGCAGCGTGTCCAGGTCGCCGCCAGGAAGATCGGTGCGGCCGATCGAGCCCGCAAAGAGCGTGTCGCCGACGAACAGTGTGACCGCCTGCTCCCCTTCGCGTGAGATCGCCAGACAGACGCCGCCCGGGCAGTGCCCTGGCGTGTGCTGCACGCGCGCGAGGTACTTCCCGAATCGAATCGGCCCCTCCCCGTCGTAGAAGCGGTCGACCGGCGGCTGCGCCTGAACACGGAAGCCGAAGGCGAGCCCCTGCTGAACGATGCGTTCGTACAGGAAGTTGTCGTCCGCGTGCAGCCAGACCGGCGCCGACGTCGCGGCTTTCGCGCGCCCGACGCCCGTGATGTGGTCGAGGTGGGCATGGGTCAGGAGGATGTTCGTAACCGTCAGGCGATTGTCGCGGACGGCGTCGAGCAGTGTATCCACCTCATCGCCAGGATCGATGATGACGGCTTCGCGAGTATCTTCGCAGCCGACCACGAATCCGTTCTTGAAGAAGGGCTCAACGGCGGCCCGTTCGAAAATCATCCAGATAGCCTATCGCGTGAGCCGGTAGGTCCGTCGTTTTCGCCTTCAGGGACATGGAAGTCACTCATGTGCCGGCAGTGCGTATCCAGACGAACGTGCTCGCCTCGGCAGAGAAGCGGGTGCTGCTGGCTCTAGCCGGCCGGCTGCCGCCGTTCATCGGGTCCGACCACCTGACCGCGCTCGGCGCGGCTGGCCTGCTCGGCGTGGGCGCCGCGTTCTGGGCCGGCGGGAGCTGGCCGTCAGCGCTTTTGCTCGTCCTTCCGTTTCTCGCCCTGAACTGGTTCGGCGACAGCCTTGACGGCACCATCGCGCGCGTTCGCCATCAGGAGCGTCCCCGCTACGGCTATTACGTCGACCACGTGCTCGACGCGCTCGGGTTCGTGTGGCTGATGGGAGGACTCGTCCTCGGAGGGTGGATGTCGCTGGCGATCGCGCTCGCGTTCCTCGCGTCGTATTACCTCCTCGTCATCGAAGTGTCGCTGGCGGTTCACGCGCTCGGGAAGTTCCAGATGTCGTTCTGGCGGGTCGGCCCGACCGAACTGCGCATCATCTTGGCGCTCGGCGCGCTCCAACTGCTTCACTCGCCAAGGCTCGCTGTGAACGGGTTCTCGTGCCGGCTGTTCGACATCGGAGGAATCGTGGGCGCCGCCGGCCTGCTCGTAACATTCGTCGTCTCCGCGATCCGCAATGGCGTGGCGCTGTACCGTCAAGAGCGCCTTTAGAGGGAGGGGGCGAGGCGCGAGGCGCGAGGCGGGAGGCGCGGAAATTGAGGATTTGAGATTTGAGATTTGAGATTTCAGATTTGGGAATGGGGAATTGGGAATTGGGAGTTGGGAGTTGAATTGGGAGTTGGGAATTGGAGGTTGGGAGTTTTGTATGATGACCCCATGATCCTGGCCGCCGTCGACGATCTTCTTTTCCGCTCCAAGATTCGCACAACCGCGAAGCAGGTCGGCGTCGACGTGACGTTTGCGCGCACGGCCGACGAGGTCCTGACCCGGATCAGGGAACTCGAGCCATCGCTCGCGATCTTCGATCTGAACAGCGACAAGACGGATCCCGTGCGCATCATCCGCCTCGTCAAGGCCGAGAGCAGCGTCCGCACGATCGCGTTTGCGTCGCATGTCCATGTCGACCTGATCGACGCCGCGAAGGCGGCTGGCGCCGACCAGGTGCTGCCCCGCTCCGCCTTCGCCGCACACCTCGCGGATATCCTCCGTTCGGGCCAACAGTCCTGATCGAGATCCCTGCGGTCCGAGCGGCGGCGCGCCGGATCGGGCGCAGGGTGTTCCGGACGCCAGCGCGACGATCCGACTGGCTCTCTGGACTCACCGGCGGCGACGTATACCTCAAGCTCGAAATCGTCCAGCCGACCTCCTCGTACAAGATTCGCGGAGCCTTCAACGCGTGCCTGCGAGTCGTCGAAGAAGCGCCAGGAACGCGACTCGTGACCGCGTCCGCGGGCAATCACGGGCGCGCGATGGCTCACGCCGCGCGGGAACTCGGCCTGCCACTCGTCGTCTTCATCGCGGCTGACGCGCCGCGCGCCAAAGTCGACGCGATCCGGGCCTGCGGTGCCGACCTCCGGCCCTGCCGTGACTACGACGACGCCGAGAGGCAGGCGAAGGCATTCGCCGCCGCCGGCGGCGGGCTCTTCATCTCGCCGTACTCGCACCCGGACGTCATCGCCGGTGCGGGCACCATCGGCCTCGAATTGATCGAGAATTGTCCGGCGTTGGACTGCGTCGTCGTGCCGGTCGGCGGCGGCGGGCTGATCAGCGGCATTGCCGCCACACTGGCGGCGACCTCACCCCGGACGGAGGTATTCGGCGTCGAGACCGCCGCGTCGACGCCATTCGCTGCAAGCCTCGCAGCAGGCCGCATCGTGACCATCGACGTCGGCGCGTCAATCGCCGACGGGCTGACGGGGAACCTCGATCCGGACACGATGACATTCGACGTCGTACGGCAGCTCGTTCGCGGCATGAGCGTCGTCGACGAAAAGGCGATCCTCGACGCGCTCGCGGGTGTGGTCGCCAAAGAACATGTCGTGTGCGAAGGTGCCGCAGCCGTTGCTGTCGCGGCTCTCACGTCGGGTGCCGTCGACGTCCGCCGCAAACGCGCGGCGGTGATCCTGACGGGTGCGAACATCGATCCGGAACGGTTGAAGGAGGCTGCAGAAAGAAGCAGCCTCAATGGCGAATGACAAACGCTGAAGTGCGCGGTCGCTTACCGATGGGCGAGATACCACCAGACCAGCGCGGCTGCGATTAACGCAACCGCAAGCGCCGCGAACAGGACGGTGGTTCCCTGCCGGTCGGGTTCATCGTCGAGCGGCAGCAGTTCGGTCGAGACCCCTGCGTCCCCCTCGCGCACGTCGAGCATCGTCGCGATCGTCCGTAATCCGGCGGCAAACGATGCAGCGTTCTGGTGCCGCTCCTCGATGTCTCTCGACAGCGCGCGCGCGATGATCCCGTCCACTTCCGTCGGGACCCCGCCATGGACGTCGGATGCCAGGGGAATCGGTCTCTGGATCACATTCACGACCGTGTCGGCCGCCGATGCGGCAAGAAACGGATTGCTGCCGGTCAGCATCTCGTACGCGAGCGTGCCGAGCATGAAAACGTCGCTGCGCAGGTCGGTCGCGGCACCCACCGCCTGCTCCGGAGAGAGATAGGCGACGACCCTGTTCGCGTCGTGCGACAGGCGGTCGGGATCCTGTGCCGCCTGAACTCGAATCGCGCCCCCGTCGGTCCACGGCGAGAGACCGCATTCCAGGATCTTTGCGCTGCCCTTTGCGGTCACGACGATCGTGTCCGGGCGCAGGTCGCCATGAATGACGCCGCTGGCATGCGCGTCCGCGAGGCCGTCGGCGACTTGCAGGATGAGATCGAGCGCGCGGCGCGGGTTCATGGCCGCGCCTCCGATCTCTTCCGAGAGCAGGCGGCCTGTCGCGAACTCGTGCGCAAGGTACGGATGCTCGATCTCTTCGCCGACGTCGAAGAGCGTGGCGACGTTGGGATGTGA
>Ga0310811_10010919_pt1 | contig 11745 bp, 12 predicted proteins | sample YCmetagenome_FD_207642 | JGI IMG/M metagenome (GOLD analysis project Ga0310811, IMG submission 207642) | Soil microbial communities from experimental microcosm in Duke University, North Carolina, United States - YC | ecosystem: Engineered > Artificial ecosystem > Soil microcosm > Unclassified ...
CCCCGGGCGGCAGGATCGAGGAATTGTTGATGCGATCGACCAGTTCCTCGACCCGCGCGATAGTGGGCGAGCTCTGCTCGCCGCGCCGCATCAGCACGATGCCCTGCACGATGTCGTCGTCATTGTTCTCGCCGGCGATGCCGAGCCGCGGCTGGTAGCCGACATTGACGGTGGCGACGTCCTTGACCAGCACGGGCGTGCCGTTCGGCGCAGCGATCATGGTGTTGGCGAGCGCGTCGATCGAGCGGATCAGGCCGACGCCGCGCACGACGGCCGATTGCGGGCCGATATTGACGGTGTTGCCGCCGACATTGATGTTGGAATTGCTGACCGCCTGCAACAGCTGCGGCAGCGTCAATCCGTTGGCGACCAGCTTGTTGAAATCGACCTGGATTTCGTAGGTCTTGGTCTTGCCGCCCCATCCTGTGACGTCGATGACGCCCGGCACGGTGCGGAAGCGGCGTTGCAGCACCCAATCCTGCAAGGTCTTCAGATCGAGCACCGAATAACCGGGCGGGCCGACCAGCCGGTAGCGGTAGATTTCGCCGATGGGGCTGAGCGGCGAAATCTGCGGCTGGGCGTTGTTGAGGAGCGGCGTCATCTGCGCCAGCCGGTTCAACACCTGCTGCAGTGCCTGCTCGTAGGTGAAGTCGAACGAGAATTGCAGTTTCACGTCGGACAGGCCGTAGAGCGAAATCGTGCGGATGACGTTGAGATTCTTCAAGCCGGCGACCTGGGTCTCCAGCGGAATGGTGATGTAGCGCTCGATTTCCTCGGCCGACAGGCCGGGGCTCTGGGTGACGACGTCCACCATGGGCGGCGTCGGATCGGGATAGGCCTCGATGTTCAATTGCTGGAACGCGACGAGCCCGCCGATGATGATGGCCAGGAACAGCCCGACCATCAGGAACCGGCGTTCGACAGCAATGGAGACGAGGCGGTCCATTTCAGGCCATCACATCAGGTGCCGGAGGCCGCGCGGTCGATGAACAGGCTGCCCCTGACGACCACTTTCTCACCCGCCTTCAGGTTGCTGCGGACCTCGACATAATCGCCGTTGATCAGGCCGGTCTGGACTTCGCGAAGCTCGAGCGTCTTGTCGTCATTGGCAACCCACAGCCGCACGCGATCGCCCTCATAGATCAGCGCCTGCTTTTTCACGCCGACCGATTTGTGGTCGCCACCGGAGTAGACCGTGACATTGGCGAACATCTCCGGCTTGAACAGCCCCTCCTTGTTGTCCAGCGTCGCGCGCACCATGAGGCGGCGGGTCGTCGGGTCGATCGCGGCGGAGACATAGTCGATCTTGGCCTTGAAGGTGCGGCCCGGCAGCGCCAGCACCTTGAAATCCATGTCCTGCCCGATGCGCACGTCGGCCGCTTCGCTCTCGCGCACGAAGGCGGTCAGCCACACGGTCGACAGATCGCCGATGACGAACACGGGATCGCTGGCGCCGGTGGAGATGAACTGGCCCGGTCCGACCTTGCGCTGCACGACGGTGCCCTCGATCGGCGAGTAGATCGGGGTGTCGGCGCTGATCTGCCGGGTCTGCTGGAATGCCGCGATCTGCTCTTCCGAGCGCCCCAGGATGCGCAGGCGGTTATGGGTGGCTTCGAGCGCCGTTTCGGCCGCGCGCATGTCGTTCTGCGCGGTGGTCAGGTCGTTCTGCGCGTTCTGCCAGTCCTTCAGCGGAACCGCCTTGCCGAGATAGAGATCGTTCTGACGTTTCTCGTTGATCTCGGCCAGATTGAGTTTCGACTTGGCGCTGTTCAGCGTGGTCAGCGCGGTGATGAAATCATTCTGCGCCTGCACCGTGTCGGTAGCCTCGATCACGAACAGTTGCTGCCCGCGCTTGACGGCGTCGCTCGGCTTGACCAGCAGCTTCGACACCCGGCCCGAATAAGGCGAGAAGATCGGCGTCGATGAGTCCTCGTTGACGGCGATCTTGCCCTCGGTGATGTGCTCGGCGCGAAACTCCATCTCGGTTGCCGGCTCAAAGGAGAGGCTTGCCCACACGGCATCGCCCGGCGTGAATCGGCTCGAATCCCGCTTGGCGACCGACGCCGGCTCGGGCGGTTTGCTGCGCTGGGCGAACATCCGGCTGGCCGTCATGACGGCTCCGACGGCCACGAGCAGCACGACGAGCGTGAGCACCAACCGCCGTCCGGTCCAATCGCCGAATGTCATCTGGCTACTTTGTGCATGAAGTTACGCGCCCGCCGCCTATCCCGCCGACTCACGCGTACTTTTGCGGTCCCGGTTCCCGTTGCCCCCTCATATTGGTGATTTCCGGCTGCCGCAATAGCGCTTCGGCCACAGTTAAAACCGCTGGCAACAGAGCACTTCTGGTAGATTCTCAGAAGGCGTTCCGGTCGATTGATTCGGCTCGAGGCAACGCCCCTTTGGCTCGCACGAATGCCCCATGGCCGCCCCGATTCTTACGTCAACCTTACACCACTTTCGCCGGTGTCGCGGGCCTTCGGAAGAACGGTGGTACGGTCCTTCGGATATGCCGCCGCTGGCGAGCAGAGCTGCTCCTGTCTGCAAGGAATCCAGGATTTGGCGATACGTCTCGCTGCCCGACTTCACGGCCACGATCATGGGCGTCGCTTTTGATCGCAGTACCGGTATCGCGAAAATCATGTGGGGCGCGTTTCTGTACTCGACAGCGTTGGCAGGCGGGTGCCTGCGTGGCGTTCTCATAAACCGTCCCGCTTACACTCGCCTTACGGAACGGCCCTTCCCGCACCCGAATGTTAACGACAATGGCCTCCCCGTTCCGGCGATACTTGCCTAAGCTTCCAAATCGTCCCATGGCTTTACGGGAAACCGAACCGTCGGGTGGCCGTCATGCGGTTATTGATCGTCGAAGACAATGAAGAGCTCGCAGAGCTCGTCGCGAAGGGGCTGAAGACCGCGGGCTATGAGGCCGACGTGCTGTCGACGGTCGAGGAAGCGCGCGCCGTTCTCTCGACGACGTTCTATGCCGCGATGATCCTCGACCTCGGCCTGCCCGACGGCGATGGGCTCGAGCTGCTCCGCGAAATCAGGCAGCGCGACAATCCGATCCCCGTGCTGGTGCTGACGGCGCGCGGCGGCCTGACCGATCGCGTGCACGGCCTGCGCAGCGGCGCCGACGATTATCTGGTGAAGCCGTTCGCACTCGAAGAATTGATCGCGCGGCTGGAGGCCCAATTGCGCCGGCCCGGGCAATTGCTCGGCTCCAGCCTTCGCATCGCCAATCTCGCCTTCGACACCCAAAACCGCCAGGCCTCGATCGACGACCAGCCGCAGGTGCTGTCGGCGCGCGAGACCGCGGTGCTCGAGCTGTTGATGCGCAGCAAGGGCCGCGTCGTCTCCAAGAAACAGGTCGAGGATCACATTTTCGGACATTCCGGCGAGGTCGCCTCGAACGCCGTCGAGGTCTACGTCCATCGCCTGCGCAAGCAGCTCTCCGAGCGCGGCGCCCGGGTTCAGGTGCACACCATCCGCGGCGTGGGCTACCTGATCGCGGAGGAGAAATAGCGTGTGGCGATTCAAATCGCTGTTCTCGCGCATCGTGTTTCTGCACGTCGTCGCGGTGGCGATCACCTCCGTGCTGATGTCGGTCGCGCTGTCCTGGCTGCTCAGCTATGCGACCGACAACATCCATGACAAGGCGATGCAGGAGCAGGCCGCAACGGTCGGCAGTCACCTCAATCTCACGAGCGACGGCCGGTTCGAGCTCGACCTTCCGCTCGCCCTGCTCGGCCTCTACTCCCAGGCCTATGGACGCTATTCCTATGCGGTGATCGACGAGAACGGTGCGGTGCTGTTTTCCTCGCTCCCCAACCAGCTCGCGCTGTTTCCCGCCGACAAGCGTGAGGCGCCTGTTGAATTCCTGCACCATCGCCGCGGCGACGCCACGGTGTACGGTGCGAGCGTCAAGAAGACGATCGGCAACAAGGCTGTCTGGATCCAGACCGGCGAGGACCTCGCCAACCGCGATGTGCTGACCGACGACATCGTCGCCGATTTCTACAAGAACGTCGGATGGATCACGCTACCGATCCTCCTGGTGCTGCTGCTCGTCGACATCGCGATCTTCCGCCGCGCGCTGCGGCCGCTGCGCGAGGCCAGCGAAACCGCCGAGAGTATCGCGCCGGCGCGGCCCGGCATTCGGCTGCCGACGGAAGAGATACCGCGGGAGGTCCGTCCCCTCGTGCTGGCGGTCAACCAGGGTCTCGACCGTCTCGAGGAGGGATTCCGCATCCAGCGCGACTTCACCGCCGATGCCGCGCATGAGCTGCGCACGCCGCTCGCCGTGTTGCGATCGCGCATCGATCTTTTGGAAGACGCGAAGATGCGCGAAGCACTGCGTCACAATGTCGACGGCATGGCGCACATCATCACCCAGCTCCTCGACATCGCCGAGCTCGACACGCTCGCCGTCCAGCCAGGCGAAAAGGCCGACCTTCAATCGGTCGCGGCGGGGGTCGCCGAATTCGTGGCGCCGCTCGCGCTCGCACAAGGCAAGGACATCGCGCTGTCGGGCGCGACCGAACCGGTCTGGGTCAGAGGCAATCCGGAAATGCTCGGCCGCGCCATCCGCAATCTCGCCGAAAATGCCATCAACCACACCGCGGCCGGATCGACCGTCGAGTTCGTCGTCGAGGATAACGGCACGATCAATGTGCTCGACAGCGGCCCCGGTATCGGCGAGGACGAGCGCAAGCTGATCTTCCGCCGCTTCTGGCGGCGCGACCGCCGCAAGCAGGGCAGCACGGGCCTTGGGCTTTCGATCGTTCAACGCATCGCCGAATTGCACTCCGCAAGCATCACGGTCGAAAACCGCAAGCCAAACGGCGCCTGCTTCTCGCTGAAATTCGTACCGGTGAACGGAGTTTAGGCGGCGATATCAGCCCTGATCTGGATGCGGTCGGCATGCAGCGACCACTCGCACAGCCGTTCGCTTTCACAGAATTTCAGCTTGGCCAGTTCCTCGGCCTGCCCCTCGCTCGCGGCATCAATTTCGAGCGAGCGCTGGCAGATTTCGATCTGCCGGCCATTACCGCCGAGCACATCCTTCATGAAGCGAACGACGTATCGTGACATGGTTCCCTCCCAGCATCGCATTTTTTGTCGGGGGGACGCTAACCGTCGCGCCGGGGGCCGTCTGCACGAATGTGGACGTAGCGAGCAAGCCGCTGCCGAATTTAATGAATCAGGCGCCGACTTCCGGCAAGCTTGCTGCCGCAATCGCCACGAACCGCGCGATCTCGCGGCCGATCCGCCTCGGTGTCGAGCGCAGCAATGAGGCAACCCGTTGCATGACCACAATCCTTTCGTGCCGGAGCAGGAACTACCCCTAACTTCATGGCACGAAAGGAGAAATGGCCGCTGGCCGGGGCCCTGTCGAGGGGCTCCGCAAAATGACAATGGGCGTTGCGCCAGGACGGCATCCGGCAGTGGATTTGTTGTACCGAGCGGCGCCGCCACAGGGAAAATCTTCTCCTCTCGCGGAGGCCTATTTTGGCGCCACCCCGAAGGTGCGGGCAAACCGCTCGCTGTAATGCGGCCAGACCTCGGGATTGATGATGCGCGGCGGCCGCTTGCCGTCGAGGGCGCCAAGGATCTGCTCGGCGGCGATACGGCCCATGTTCTCGCGCGCCTCCTTGGTCACGCCGGCCGTGTGCGGGCTCGCGAGCACATTGTCGAACTGCAGCAGCGGATGTTCCGGCGGCGGCGGCTCCTTGGACCAGACGTCGAGGCCCGCGCCCGCGATCTTCTTTCCGCGCAACGCTTCCAGCAGCGCGTCCTCATCGTGGATGAAGCCGCGCGCGGTGGTGATGAAGTAGGCGTGCGGCTGCATCAGCGCGAACTGCCTGGCGCCGATCATGCCCCTGCTCTCCTTTGTCAGCGGGCAGTTGATCGAGACGTAGTCGGAGCGGCGCATCAGCTCGTCGAGCTCGACCTTCTGCGCGCCGCGCTCGGCGATCTCGGATTTCGACAGATACGGATCGTAAGCCAGCACGTTCATGCCGAGCAGGCCGCGGCAGAGCTCGGCGATGCGGCGGCCGACATTGCCGATGCCGACGATGCCGATGGTGCGGCCCTGCGCTTCCGTGCCCATCAGCGCATTACGATTGACATCGCGCTCGCGGCGCAGCGCGCGGTCGGCCTCGATGATGCGCTTCGAAAGCGTGAGCAGCATGCCGAGCGCGTGCTCGGCGACCGAATGCGCATTGCCGCCGGATTGATTGACGACCAGCACGCCCGCCTTGGTACAGGCCTCGACATCGACGGGATCGAAACCGGCGCCATTGGACGAGACGATCAGAAGGTTCGGCGTGCGCTTGAGGAACTCCTCATGCACGTGGAAGTGCCGCGCCAGCTCGTCGCGTGCGGCACCAATCTGATAGGCATGTGCGGCGGAAAGCACCGGCGCGAAGTCGCTCTCCGGGCTTTCATTCTCGAGGCGGTCGAGCCGCACATCGGGCCGGGCCTTCAGAATCTCGGCATAGATCGGATGGGCGAGATATTTGACGTAGAAGACGCGCTTGTTGTTGACAGTCATCGGTCGCTTTCAGTTTCTTTCAAAATCCATAGAGCTTGGCTGGATTGTCGACGAGGATGCGCTTCTGCACCGCCTCATCCGGCGTCCATTGCTGGAACAGTTCGAACAGATGGCCGGCGTCGGGCATCTCGCCCTCGATGCGCGGATGGGGCCAGTCGCCGCCCCAGACCAGCCGTTCCGGATTGGCCTTGACCAATGCCTCGTGGAACGGCCGCGCATCGGGATAGTCAGGCGCGCGCTGGCTCAGCCGATGTGCGCCGGAGACTTTTGACCAGCACCAGCCCTCGCCGACTGCGCGCAGCAGGCTCTGGAATCCTTCTGTCGAGGTGCCGGCGCGTGCATCGGTGCGGCCCATGTGATCGATCACGACCGGCAAGCCAATCGATTTGAGCGTCGGGACGGTCTGCGGCAGGTCCTTCACATCGATCCAGAGCTGCAAGTGCCAGCCGAGATCGGCCATGACCGGCGCCAGCATCTTGGCCGCCGACAGCGGGATGCCGCCGCGATAATGCAATTGCCCGTCGCGGAAAAAATGGTTGAAGCGCAGACCCCGCACGCCGAGCTCATGCCAGTTGCGCAAATCCGCAGGCGACACACTCGCGTCCGCCACCGCAACGCCGCGCAGCCGCCTCGGCTCGCGCGCCAGCGCATCCAGCATCGCGGAGTTGTCGTGGCCATGCGCACTGCCCTGCACCAGCACGCCGCGATCGAAACCGATCGCGTCCAGCATGCGCAGATATTTGGCGAGCGGCGCGTCCGGCGGCGTGTAGCTGCGGTCGTCGGCATAGGGAAAGCGGTCGGCCGGACCGAACACATGCGCGTGGGTATCGCAGGCGCCCTTCGGCGGCGGCTTCTTCGGCCGCGTCACCTCGCGCGGCGGCAAACAGGGCGGAGCACTCATCATTCGGCCTTGATGCCGGCGGCCCTTATGATCGGCCCCCATTTGTCGTAATCGGCGTGGATCTTCCTGTCGAACTGCTCCGGCGTGCTGCCGATCGGGATCGCCCCGAGCTTCTCCAGCCTGTCCTTGACCGTCTGCGTATTCAGCGCCGCGACGAAATCATGCGAGAGTTTTTCGAGGACTTCATGCGGCATGCCGCCGGGGCCGAGCAATCCCCACCACACTTCGGTGTCATAGCCCGGCACGGTCTCGCCAATGCTCGGAATGTCAGGCAGTGCCGGCAGGCGCTTGGCCGTCGTCACCGCCAGCGCCCGCACCGTGTGGGCGTGGAGCTGGCCGACCGATTCCGGTCCGTTGTTGAACGACAGCGGAATCTGCCCGCCGAGCAGATCGTTGATCGCGGGCGCGCCGCCTTTATAGGGAATCGGCTGCAGCTCGATCTTGGCGAGACTCATCAACAGCTCGCCCGCCAGCTGCGTCGAGGTACCCGTGCCCGCGTGCGCGAAAGCAAGGCTGCCCGGCTTTGCCTTTGCCGCTGCGATGACGTCGGAAAGATTCTTGAACGGCGAATCCGCGCGCACCAGGAGAATGTTCGGCGACGAGGCGAGCAGCGAGATCGGCGTGAAGTTCTTGAAGGTGTCGTAGGGAAGCTTCGGATAAAGGAACGGGTTGGTGGCGTGGCCGCTCGCCACCATGATCAGCGTGTAACCGTCGGGCGCCGACTGCACCAACGCCTGCGAGGCCACCACCCCGCCTGCGCCCGGGCGGTTCTCCACCACTACCGGCTGGCCCCATTGCTTCGACACGACGTCGCCGAGTGTGCGCGTCAGGATATCGACGCCGCCGCCGGCCGGATAAGGCACAAAAATATGGACGGGTCGGTCCGGAAATGCGGGTTGGGCCAGCGCCGCTCCGGCACTCGCAAACATGACCGCCGCGACGGTGGCGATCCAGGACCACCTGCCCATCCTATATCCTCCCGCTTCTTTGGAGGCCTTATTGCACGGTCATCGAGGCTTACGCATCGGCGCGCGGCGCAGACCACATAGTTGGCGCGGCATGTTGACAATCGTGCTTGCCGCGTCAAGTTTCCGCCGCTACGACCGTGACCTACAATGGTCGTAAGATCGCCAAGCTATAAGAGCAATATCTACAAGATATAACAGGGAGAACGGGATGGCCGTTGCGGAGAAGACTTCGCCCCATGCTTCCCAGGCCCAGGAAAAGACCTGGCACGGCATCGTCCAGCAATCGCTGAAGCGGAACGACATCCGCCTCGTGCCCTACGTTCCCGATCGCGTGCTGACCACGCTGATCAAGAACCTGCACGCCGATCCCTATTTCACCACCTTCCCGACCGCACGCGAGGAAGAAGCCGTCGGCATCGTCGCCGGCGCCTGGATGGCGGGCATGAAGGGCGCGGTGCTGATGCAGACCTCCGGCTTTGCGACGCTCGCCAACGTGCTGGCCTCGCTCGCCGTGCCCTACCAGATCCCGCTGATCATGTTCGTCTCCGAGCGCGGCACGCTCGGCGAGTTCAACTATGGCCAGGCGCTGGTCTGCCGCACCATGCGGCCGGTGCTGGACTCGCTCGCGATGGAGCATCACACCTGCACGCGGCTCGACGAATTCGAGTTCATCGTCGACCGCTCGATCAAGCAGGCCATCACCACGCAGGCGCCGGTGGCGCTGATCCTCTCGCCGCTGCTCACCGGCGGCAAGGTCTTCGACCAGTGAGTGCCGCCATGAACGCACCAGTCAATCCCCCCGCCCGCAACACCAAGGTGATGAACCGCTTCGATCTGACGTCGCGCCTTGTCGCGAAATTGAAGAACGAGGAAGCCGTGGTCGGCGGCATCGGCAACACCAATTTCGACCTTTGGGCCGCCGGCCACCGCCCGCAGAATTTCTACATGCTCGGCAGCATGGGCCTCGCCTTCCCGATCGCGCTCGGCGTGGCGCTGGCGCAGCCGAAGCGGCACGTGTTCGCGCTCGAAGGCGACGGCTCGCTGCTGATGCAGCTCGGCTCGCTCTCGACGATTGCGACACTCGCGCCGAAGAACCTCACCCTGGTGGTGATGGACAACGGCATCTACCAGATTACCGGCGCGCAGCCGACACCGGCTGCGACCTCGACCGACATCGTGGCGATTGCGCTCGCAAGCGGCATCGCCAATAGCGCCTGGGCTGCGGATGAGGAGGATTTCGAACGCCTGATCGAGCAGTCGATGTCGGCTTCCGCTCCTACCTTGATCGGCGTGCGCATCGACGACAAGCCGGGCACGGGAACCACGCGGCGCGATCCAGTTCAGATCAGGGAGCGCTTCATGCACGGCATGGGCGTCCGGCAACCGCTTTAGTTGGCAGGTTAATCGCGTTAACTACGCTGAGATCATGAAGCAAGCGTAAGGCTGCTCATCTGTCGAACCGTGCTAAGGCAGCCCGATGACAATTATCTTGCGGCTTTTTGCCTGGGTGCTCGCCGCTGCCGTCACTTTCGCAACACTGGGACCGGCCAGATTCCGTCCGCATGCCAACATCACGCATGTCGGTGAGCATGCGGTTGCGTTCATCCTGCTGGGGCTTGCTTTTGCGCTGGCCTATCCCAAACAGCGAACGCCCGCCGCCGGGATCTCCGTGATCCTGATCGGCGTTCTCGAACTGCTGCAGCTCTTCGCGCCGGGCCGACACGCGCGCCTGGAAGATTTCGTGGTCGATGCCCTTGCTGCGCTCACAGGCTTTGCGTTGCCGGCGATCATCGGATGGCTCACCCGTGCGCGCTGGCGCGAACGGCGCGTGGACTAGACCGGGATGACGTTTCTTCGAATCGTCATCCCGCTCTATCTTTTTGTTTGAGCATGATCTTTTCGGAAAACCGCTACGCACTTTTCCGGATCATGCTCTAGCAGGCTGTTGAAGAAGTCCCTAGCGGGATGGAATTGGGCATGATTCTCTCGGCTTGTTGAGTCGGGAGAGCAGGCGTGCGCGGGTCTGACGAGCGGTCTGGATCGCTGTTCAGTTATGTGGATTTGGAGGCCCGCGTTCGTGGCGATCATCCGCTGCGGACGATCCGGGAGCTGGCGAACGCGGCGTTGGGTGACCTGTCGAGAGCATTCACGGCACTTTATACAGATTTTGGACGTCCCTCGATTGCACCCGAGAAGTTGCTTCGGGCGATGTTGCTGCAGGCGTTCTACGGCATTCGCTCCGAGCGTCAATTGATGGAGCGGTTGGAGTTCGATCTGCTGTTCCGTTGGTTCGTCGGTCTCGGTGTGGATGATCCGGCCTGGGATCATTCGACCTTCTCAAAGAACCGCGACCGGCTGCTGGAAGGCGAGATCGCCGCGAAGTTCCTTTCGGCGGTGCTGGCGCAGCCGAAAGTGAAGCGGCTGTTGTCGAGCGATCACTTCTCGGTGGACGGCGCGCTGATCGAAGCATGGGCTTCGATCAAGAGCTTCCGCAGGAAGGACGGAAGCGATACCGACAGCCCAGGTTCGGGCCGCAACAGCGAGCGCAACTTCCATAAGGAGAAGCGTTCAACGAGACGCACCAAAGCACGACCGACCCGCAAGCTCGTCTCCACAAGAAGGGCGACGGGCAGCCAGCCAAGCTTTGCTACATCGGGCATGCCTTGATGGAGAACCGTCATGGCTTGGCGGTTGCCGGCGGCATCAGCCAAGCCACCGGCACCGCCGAGCGGAAGACGGCGCTGGCTCTGATTGATGCCCGGCGTCGCAGAAGGCGGCGGATCACACTTGGTGCGGACAAGGCATACGATGTCGAACGGTTCGTGCACGATCTGAGAGATCGGTCGGTCACGCCGCATATCGCGGTCGACGGGCATCTCAGCAAAACCGGCACGCCACGCAAGACGGCGGTCGACGGTCGTACCACGCGTCATATCGGCTACGACATTAGCCAGCGCTGCCGCAAACGGATCGAAGAGGTGTTCGGTTGGATCAAGAGCTCCGCTGGTCTGGCCAAGGTGAAGCTGCGAGGCCGCGACCGGGTGGACGCCGCCTTCGCACTGGCGCTGGCGGCTTACAATCTGGTCCGGCTGCCCAAGCTTCTGAAGGCGTCGGCATGAGCATCCGGGGCCGCTGGCGCGTCGTCGAGACGCCGGGTTACGACATGGCCGTGGCGGACGCCTACATCCTGTTCGATGAGGTCGGCGGCGAGTTCGCCTTCGATTGCCTCACGGGCTCTATCCTTGGCTCCTGCGATGGTGATGCCGTCCAGTTCAGTTGGCAGGGAAACGACGAAATGGAGCCAGCCAGTGGTGATGGCT
>Ga0310811_10010920_pt1 | contig 11745 bp, 7 predicted proteins | sample YCmetagenome_FD_207642 | JGI IMG/M metagenome (GOLD analysis project Ga0310811, IMG submission 207642) | Soil microbial communities from experimental microcosm in Duke University, North Carolina, United States - YC | ecosystem: Engineered > Artificial ecosystem > Soil microcosm > Unclassified ...
CAGCAGATCCGCACACAGTTGGCTTCCGGCACGGCCCCGGACGTCATGTCGGTGTGGCCGGGCAACGGCAATCCCGCCGCCACGTACGTCCTGGCCAAGGACGGCTACCTGCTGGACATGTCAGACCAGTCGTGGGCCGCCCAGCTTCCTGCTGCGGTTAAGAAGGTCGCGCAGTACAACGGCAAGACCTATGACGCGATCTACGGGCTCAACGGCATCGGGGCGGTCTACAACGAGCAGGCCATGAAGAAGGCGGGTCTCACTCCGCCGACCACCTGGACGCAGCTGCTCTCGTTCTGCGCGGCTGCTAAGGCAAAGGGGACACCGGCCTTCGCCCTCGGGCTGCAGGACAACTGGGTGACGCAGATCGTCCTGTACGCGCTGGTGGCCACCGAGGTCTACTCCGCCGACCCGAACTTCGATCAGAAGATGCAGGCGGGACAGGCCACCTTCGCGAACTCGCCGTGGACGACAGCCATGTCCAAGTACCTCCAGATGCAGTCGGCCGGCTGCTTCCAGCCATCTCCCCTCGGCACCAGCTATGTCGACACCCAGCAGCTCGCCGCCACCGGCAAGACCTTGGGCGTGGTCCAGGGCAACTGGGTCGTCGCACTGCTCAAGCAGAAGAACCCGAAGGGCACCTACACGCTCGCTCCGCTGCCCGCGACGGACACCCCGAGTCAGACGCTCATGCCCGCCGCGGCCGGCGCCGGATACGGGATCAACGCGAAGACCAAGAACAAGGCGCTCGCGCTGAAGTTCGTCAACTTCCTCATGTCGCCGAAGGGCATGAACCTGTTCGCGCAGCAGCAGGGTGGGCTTCCGTCCCTGTCGGACACCGGATACTCGGTGGACCCCTCGCTCTCCCAGGTCGCGACGTTCATCAACGACGGCCGCACGGTGCCGTTCATGGACCAGCTGTGGCCGAATCCGAAGGTACAGCAGGACATGCTCAGCGGTCTGCAGGAGATCTTCAGCAACCAGTCGACCCCGAACAAGGTGCTCTCGTCCATGGACACCGACTACAAGGCCGGCGCCAGCTGACGGCTGGGGCCCTTCACACAGCCAAGTGCCGTAGCCCGGAATCGACTGCGGACCAAGCTGAAGTCGCGTCGGGAGAGATTTCCCCCTGGCGCAACTCCAGCCTGTCCTCCGCTGATCTCCGGTGAACGAGCGCACAGCCAGCAGTGAAACTGGATGCGACCAGTGTGTCGCCGCCGCCCACGAAACGACTCCCGCGCGCGTCGTACTCGCCTGGCTACTCGCGCGTTCACCGACGCTGATCCAGTCGTCGGCGCAACCCGTCCGCACACCGCGCGAGACGCGCCAAATGCGCGCTTTCTCGCGCTCACTAAGGCCCAGGCGCAGTCCCTGAAGCGAATTCAGGCCGGAGCGTAGCGGCCTGACGTCGGGGCGGACGGAAAAGATAACGACCATAGTGTCATATCAGGAGATGAACATGCGAAAAAGCAGGCCTTGGGGGCCAGGTTCAACACGTGCGCGCACTCGTGGTGCCGCCACTCGGGCCCTCGTCGTCGGGCTCGCGGCGGCAGGCCTCGCGGTCGCGGCACCTGCGGACCCGGCAGCGGCCGGGGGCATCGCCGCAATCTCCGCCGGCGAGGGACCTGCCGGCGGCCGTCACGTCGACCATCTGCAGGTCGACGATCTGACCGCGCCGCTGGGCATCGACGACACCGCACCGCAACTGAGCTGGCAGGTCAGCGGAGGAACTACCGCAGCCGTTCAGACCGGCTACGAGGTGCGAGCCGCGACCAGCCGGAGCCTGCTGGATTCAGGCAACCCGGACCTGTGGGACTCGGGTCGGGTCGCGTCACCGCAATCCGCAGACGTGAAGTACGCGGGCAAGGCATTGGACTCGCGCGAGGACGTCTACTGGCAGGTACGCACATGGACGGCGGCAGGGGTCTCCGGCTGGAGTGCTCCGTCCTCATGGGAGATGGGCCTGCTGGCGTCCAGTGACTGGAGCGCCAAGTGGATCGAGGACCCGCTGTGGACAGCCCCGACCAACCGCTGGCCGGTGTTCGGCACCACGTTCACAGTGAAGAGCAAGCCGGCAGAGGCCCGACTCTACGTCACCGGCCTGGGCATGGAGACCACGACGATCAACGGCCGGCCGATCGGGGACGCGGTACTCGAGCCCGGCGAAAGCGACTACAAGACGCAGGTGCAGTATCGCACCTATGACGTCGCCTCGCTGCTGCACCCGGGCATTAACAGGATCGAGATCGCCACCGGCAGCGGCTGGTACCTTCAAACGGCACAGGCCGGCCAGGGCGGTCGATTCGGCGGCCTCGGGAGCAACAACGGCGAGACCGGTGCGCCGCGCGTCGTCGGCCAGTTGGAGATCACGCAACACGACGGCTCGCGTCAGACCATCGCCACCGGCCCGAACTGGCTCACGGCCTTCGGCCCGACGACCTTCTCAAGCTGGTTCGGCGGCGAGGATTACAACGCCCAGGTCGAGCAGCAGGTCGGCGACGTGCCGGCCGGGGCCGACTCGAGGTGGACCAATGCCGCCGACAGCGTCCTGTACGGGACGGTAAGCCAGCCCACCAGCGCGACCGGGAACACGACGCTGGCGCAGTCAGCGTCCGCGGGGGCCACGAACATCAAGGTCGATAGTGTGACCGGCGCCGCGGTCGGTGCTCCAGTGACGGTGGGGACCGGCACGACCAAGGAGGTTGCGACGATCACCTCGGTCGGAACGCCGTCCGCAACCACGCCCCTGGCGACCACGGCGGCCGAAGGCGACACAACCGTGCAGGTCAATTCGACCAACGGGTTCGCAGTCGGCCGGCAGATGACGATCGACAGCGGCGCGAACGCCGAGACCCGGACGGTGACGAATGTCGGCACTGCGGCGCGCACCACGTCCCTGCAGTCCAGCGCCTCGGCAGGCGACACGAACCTGAAGGTCACCAATGTCACGAGCCTCAACGTGGGCGACCACGTGCTCGTCGACCCGGGCACGGGACAGCAGCAGGTGACCATCGCCTCTGTCGGTACTGCGGGCGTGAACACGACGCTTTCCGCGGCGAGCACGGCGTCAGGCAACATTATCAAGGTCGCGGCCGTCACCGGGTTCGTCGCCGGCGACGTCCTGCAGATCGGCACGGGCGCGAGCTCAGAGCCGGCGACCGTCCAGGCGGTGGGTACCGCAGGAGTGAGCGGCAGTGGTCTGACATTGACCGCGAACCTCTCCCAGGCGCATGCGCAAGGCGCTGTCGTGCTGGACACCTCGAAGCCCGGCACGGGCTTGGAGATCAGCCCCGCGCTCGCCGACGCGCACCCGGCCGCCACGGCGGTCACCGCCCCGGGCACCGGCGTGACATTCAGCCCAGCGCTTGCCGAGCCGCACGCCTTTGCCGCGAGCGTTCAAGCCGTCGGCACCGGCATCACCTTCTCACCCGCCCTGGCTCACGCGCATGCGGCGGGCGACCCAGTGGTGGCCATCGGAACGACCACCCCGCGGGTGGACACTCCCCTGGTGGCCAATCCGCGCCTGCCGGTGACCGTGGTCGCGACCTACAAGGCCGTCTCGATCACGAACCCGTCCCCGGGCGTATACGTGTTCGATTTCGGCCGCGACTTCGCCGGATGGCCGGTACTCAACCTGGAGAACCCCACGCCCGGACAGAACATCCAGATCGTGCCCGGCGAAGGCCCGTCGCTGTCGTCGGCCGGGCTGGTCACCGAGTCCTGGTCGTCGAGCAACGGCACGCGCTACGACTACGTGCCCTCCGCCGCGAAGAACCAGACCTGGCACCCGAGCTTCGCCTACTCCGGCTTCCGGTGGCTGCAGGTCAGTGGACTGACCTCACCGCCCACCGCGGACACGGTGTATGCGGAGCAGTTGATGACCGCGAACCCCGTGGCGAGCGACTTCATCAGTTCCACGCCTTTGCTCAACCAGATCGATGCGCTGGTGCGCAACGCCGAGCAGGCGAACATGGAATCGGTTCTGACCGACTGCCCCAACCGGGAGAAGGCTCCTTACACCGGTGACACGGCACAGGACATCAACACCGAGCTCAATGACTTCGACCTGCGCGACTACCTGACCGCGACCGAGCGCAACTTCGTGGAGTCCCAGCAGCCCAACGGTGAAGTCCTTTCCACCGGGCCGGAATGGCACACCATCGAGAACGGCACCAACTGGGGCGGCGCCATCGTCGAGGTCCCCTGGGCGATGTACCAGGCATACGGGGACACGTCGCTGTTGTCGACGTACTACTCGAGCATGGCACGCTACATCGACTACGTGAACTCCCGGGCGACCGGCAACCTGGTCACCTACGGCCTGGCCGACTGGGAGACACCCGACCCGAACCCGCCGCTGGCCGCCTACACGAACAGCTACGGCTACTACATCCAGGTCGAGGACATGGCGAAGATCGCCGCGGTGCTCGGCAAGACCGACGACGCGAAGATGTACCAGACCCTCGGACAGAACATCGCGGCAGCGTTCAACGCGACGTACCTGAACACCACGACGCACACGTACTCCAACGGCGACATGGCCGACGACGCGCTGGCCCTGGACGCCGGTCTGGTTCCGGCCGACCAGCAGACGGCGGTTCTCAACCACCTGTTGAACACGATCGCCGCGAACAATGGACTGATCATGGTCGGCTCCATCTCGCTGGAACCGATCATCCGCGTCCTGCACAACACCGGGCATGACGATGTGCTCTACAAGTGGGCCACCTCCACGGCCTACCCGAGCTACGGCTACATCCTGGCCCAAGGCGCCACGACGATGACCGAGACCTGGAACCTCAATCCTTCGGAGTCGCAGGACCACCACTTCCTCGGCGGCCTTGACGCCTGGTTGACTTCGGGTCTGGCCGGTATCGGGCAGGCAGCCGGCACGGTCGGGTTCTCGAGCCCGGTCATCAAGCCGTCGGTTCTCGGAACCACGTCCAGCGTTACGGGTGACTACACCAGCGCATACGGAACGATCAGCGACAGTTGGTCGCTGGCGGGTCCGTCGAGCGATCCGACCGGCCTGACGATGAAGACCGCGATCCCGGTCAGTTCGCCGGGCACGGTGGAGATTCCCCGGTTGGCCTCGTCTCGGGTGATCCTCGAGGACGGTCACGTGATCTGGAGTGACGGCAAGCCCGCCGCCGGCGTCACCGCCACCGTCGATGGCGACTACATAGCCGTCAGCAACATCACGGGCACGCACACGTTCACATGGCGAGCCTCGCGATGACCACCACAGCGTCGGCTTGGCTTACGACGGGCTTTGCGATTCGGCCACTACCGTGGCCTCGGGTTCGCAGAGGACGAAGGTAACCGACTGATTCGCCGCCCTGTCCTCGCCGGTCCACCCAGCGGCCGTAGCCGCTGAGGGGGACCGCACAGGGTGCAGCCCGACGCAACAGAGCTCGAGGTCTCGCGCTCGCCAGGGGTGAGGCACCGACGCCATGCGAAGCGACAAGCTGACACCGGATCGACGGGATCCGTCCCGCGCTTCGGGCGCGTCAGGACTGTTCGCGTGACTGCTGCGAGGTCGTCGCCCGTGCGTGTGGAGCCGCCGAGGAGGCCGTCAGGTCGAGCAGGAGGAGGGCGTCGTGGTCGGGGGTGCCAGGCTCGGCGACATACACGCCGAGGCGCTGACCAGCGGTGTCTTCCAGGTTCATGGACTGGGCGGAAAGGGTGATCGTCCCGACGTGGGGATGGTGGAAGGTCTTCTGCGCGGGTTTGCGGCCGGTGACGTCGTAGCGTTCCCAGAGCTTGGCGAAGTCCGGGCTCTTGAGCAGGAGCTCGCCTGCCAGGCTCGTCAGGTCGGGGGCGTCGGGCGCGGTGCCGGCGACGGCCCGCAGTCGGGAGACGCATGCGCGGACCTGGTTGTCCCAGTCGGGGAAGAGGGTACGGGCGGTGGGGTGGAGGAAGAGGTAACGGGCGAGGTTGCGCTGCGTGGCGGGCCAGTCGTCGAGGCCCGAGTACAGGGCGAGGCCGCCGGGGTTCCAGGCGAGTAGGTCCATGCTGCGGCTGATGATGTAGGCCGGGTTCGGGCGGATCGACTCCAGGAGCAGCTTCAAGTGGGGACGCACGGTGCGGCTGGGGGCGGGAGGCGGTTCGGGCGAGTAGCGGGCGGCACGGGCGGCCAGCTCCCGCAGATGCTGGTGCTCGCGGTCATCGAGGTGCAGGGCGCGGGCGAGAGCATCCAGGACGGAGGGGCTGGGGCGGGTCTCCTTGCCGCGTTCCAGGCGCACGTAGTAGTCGATGCTGATCCCGGACAGGGTGGCCAGTTCCTCCCGGCGCAGGCCAGGGGTGCGGCGCAGCCCGGATCCGACCGTGAGGCCGACGTGCTCGGGGTCGGTCTGGGTGCGGCGGGCGCGCAGGAACCGGCCCAGTTCCATGCCGCCGCTTTCGCTGCCGGGGGTGCGCTCAGCTGCCATGGTTCCAGTGTTACATTGCGCTGACCTGCCCGGCAGCAGTGTGGGGGGCCCTGTCATTACCCCCGAACGGCCCGGCCTGCCACCTGGGGCGGATGGGGGCCAGGCTGGGATCATGGCCGTCCGAAGCCGGCCCCGGCTCACGGTGCTCGAGCGCGGCGAACGGCGTGCGGCTCAGTATCGACCCGGCCATGACCCAAAGTGGAGATGAAGAAACGCTGTGAAGCATGTAACGCTCGGCGACCTGAATGTGTCCCGTATCGGCCTGGGCGCGATGGGCATGTCCTACGCCTACACCGACTCCGGCACCGACGAGGCCGAGTCGATCCGGACCATCCACCGGGCACTGGAGCTGGGTGTCACGTTCTTGGACACGGCGGAGGTCTACGGGCCCTACACCAACGAACTGCTGGTAGCCCGGGCTTTGAAGGGCCGCCGCGAACAAGTGGTGCTCGCCTCGAAGTTCGGTTTCCTCTCCCACACCGGAAGGCCGTCCGGGCAGCTCGACAGCAGCTCGGCCAACATCCGCATCGCCGTCGAGGGTTCCCTGCAGCGTCTGGGCACCGATTACATCGACCTGTACTACCAGCACCGCGTCGACCCGCAGGTGCCGATCGAGGAAACGGTCGGCACGCTGGCCGAGCTCGTCAACGAGGGCAAGATCCGCCACATCGGGCTGTCCGAGGCGGGACCGGAGACGATCCGCCGCGCCCACGCCGTCCACCCTGTCGCCGCGGTGCAGACGGAGTACTCGCTGTGGTCCCGGCATCCCGAGGCCCGTGTGCTGCCGGTGCTGCGGGAGCTGAACATCGGCTTCGTGCCCTACTCACCGCTCGGCCATGGATTCCTGACCGGGAAGGTCCGTACCACCGATGACTTCGGCGACACCGACTGGCGCAAGAACAACCCCCGCTTCACCGGTGAGAACTTCCGGCGGAACCTGCGCATCGCCGACGGAGGTCCAGGCCGTAGCCGACGCGGCCGGTGCGACCCCCGCGCAGGTTGCTCTGGCCTGGCTGCTCGCCCAGGGCGATCACATCGCCCCGATCCCCGGAACCAAGCGCGTGGCACGCGTCGAGGAGAACACCGCGGCCGATGCCGTGACCCTGACCGCCGACCAGATCGAGCTGCTGAACAACCTCACTCCCGCAAGCGGCGAGACACATGGGGACTTCGAACTGGGCCTCCTCGAACGCTGACCACGCATCGGACCGCCACCGCCAAGGCACCCGCAACAGCTCACACCCCGAAACAAGGAGAATCGCTGTGGAGTACACACGTTTGGGAACGTCAGGACTGAAGGTCAGCCGCATCGCGCTGGGCTGCATGAGCTTCGGCGACCCCGCCAAGCGCATGCCGTGGGTGCTTGACGACGACGAGGCCGGCCCGATCTTCCAGCAGGCGCTCGACCTGGGCATCACGTTCTGGGACACCGCGAACATCTACGGCCTGGGCACCTCTGAGGAGATCGTCGGGCGCGCGCTGAAGAAGTACGTCCGGCGCGACGACATCGTACTGGCCACCAAGCTCTTCCAGCCCATGCACCAGGGCCCCGGCGGCTCGGGCCTGTCCCGCAAAGCCGTCATGGAACAGATCGACGCCTCCCTGCGCCGCCTGGACACCGACTACATCGACCTCTACCAGATCCACCGCTTCGACCCCGAGACACCGGTCGAGGAGACGATGGAGGCCCTGCACGACGTGGTCAAGGCCGGCAAGGCTCGCTACATCGGAGCCTCGTCGATGTGGGCCTGGCAGTTCGCCACGATGCAGCACACCGCCCAGACGGGCGGATGGACCCGCTTCGTATCCATGCAGGACCAGTACAGCCTGATCCACCGCGAAGAAGAGCGGGAGATGTTCGGGCTGCTCGCCGCCCAGGGCGTCGGAAGTATCCCCTGGAGTCCCCTGGCGGCGGGGTGGGTCGCGCGTCCGTGGGGTGCGCAGTCCTCCACACGCCGCGGGAAGGACTATCCCGTGGCCGACCCCAAGGGTCGGCCGCTGTTCCTCGAGAGCGACAAAGCCATCGTCGACACCGTGCAGAAGATCGCGGAAGCCCGCAGCGTAACCATGGCGCAGGTCGCGATGGCCTGGGTGCTGAAGAACCCGGTCGTCTCGTCGCCGATCGTCGGCGCCACCAAGCCCCAGCATTTGGCCGACGCCGCCGCCGCGCTCGACCTCCGACTCACCGAGGAGGAGATCAGTTCGCTGGAGGAGCCTTACGTGCCGCGCATGCCCACCTGGTTCTGATGAGCCCTTCACCGCCGGAGGCCCGGCCTCCGGCGGTGAAGGCGCAGCACCCAGTGAGTCCCGAAGACCGCCAGAGAAACAGAGGACTGCTATGAAGCACATCAAGTTGGGGGACCTGGATGTCTCCCGCATCGGTCTGGGCTTGGCAACGATGTCCGGCGCCTACACGGCCGCCGGCACAGACGACGCCGAGTCGATCCGCACCATCCACCGCGCCGTGGAGTTGGGTGTCACGCTCCTCGACACCGCAGAGGTCTACGGCCCGTATGTCAACGAGGAACTACTCGGCAAAGCACTCAAGGGCCGTCGCGACCAGGTCGTAGTGGCGACGAAGTTCGGCGTCATCTCCCACACCGGACGGCCGTCCGGGCAGCTCGACAGCAGTCCGGCCAGCATCCGCACCGCCGTCGAGGGCTCCTTGAAGCGGCTGGGCACCGAATACATCGACCTGTACTACCAGCACCGGGTCGACCCGAACACGCCCATCGAGGACACCGCAGGGACCTTGGCGGAACTCGTCACCGAGGGCAAGATCCGCCACATCGGGCTGTCCGAGGCCGGGCCGGAAACGATCCGCCGCGCCCACGCCGTGCACCCGGTCACTGCCGTCCAGTCGGAGTACTCCCTGTGGACCCGCGTCCCGGAGGCCCGGGTGCTGCCGCTGCTGCGCGAGCTGAACATCGGCTTCGTGCCGTTCTCGCCCCTTGGACGCGGCTTCCTCACCGGAAAGGTCCGCTCCACCGACAATTTCGACGACACCGACTTGCGCAAGAGCATCCCACGCTTCAGCGGCGAGAACTTCCAGCGGAACCTGCGCATCGCCGACCAGGTCCAAGCCGTCGCCGACCAGGCCGGTGCCACCCCGGCGCAGATCGCCCTGGCCTGGCTGCTGACCCGGGGCGAGAACATCGCCCCGATCCCCGGCACCCAGCGCGTGGCACGCGTGGAGGAGAACACCGCCGCCGACGCCGTGGAACTGACCGCCGAACAGATCGAACAGCTCGACAACCTTCCCCCAGCCGTCGGCAACACCCACGACGAAGCCGGCATGCGCATGATGGAGCGTTGACCCCGGCCCCGGCTGTGACCACGATCGATTCCCTCGCTCACCTCCCCCACGACACCCTTGCCGGTGGCGCATCGCAGCGATCTAGCCAGCCCACTGATTCAAGTGGCGCGAAAGAGATCAGCAGAGCCTACGACCGGGTCCGGGCCTCCGGCGTGCGCCACCGGTTCGTCATCGACGACACCATCCTCGCCTGACCCGACGTTTGCAGGAGGACCGACATGCAGGTCGTCACAGAAACACCCACGATCAAGGCCCCGGCCGAACGCTTCATTGGAGACGTCTACCTCAACCCGATCCAGGGCCCCGACGCACCCGTGCGCCTTTCCGGCGGCCTGGTGCGCTTCACCCCCGGTGCCCGCACCAATTGGCACTCCCACGCCTTGGGCCAGACCCTCTACATCACCGACGGCGTCGGCCTGGTCGGCACCCGCGACGGCAGAGTCGTGCGCGTGCGGGCCGGTCAGACCGTCACCTGCCCGCCCGGCGAAGAACATTGGCACGGCGGCACCGACAGTACCCTGATGGCCCACATCGCCCTCGTCGTCAACGACGACGGAGACGGCACCACCTGGCTCGAACCCGTCACCGACGAGCAGTACCGCGCCGCGCTCGCGCACTCCCGCAGCTGAACACGGCCGCACCCGCACGATGACGTGGCACGTCATCGTCAATGCATTCCGTCGCACTCCCCCGCCAGCCGGGCGAGCGACCTGACAAGCGCACAGGGAAGGTCACTACACATGCACACCAGAACACTCGGCCAGGGACTCGAGGTCTCGGCTATCGGCCTGGGCGCGATGGGAATGTCGCAGTCCTACGGCCCCAACCCCGGAGACCGCGACGAGATGATCGGCGTACTGCGCTACGCCGTCGAGCAGGGTGTCACCTTCATCGACACCGCAGAGGTCTACGGCCCCTACGTCAACGAGGAACTCGTCGGCGAGGCGATCGCACCGATCAAGGACCAGGTCGTGGTCGCCACCAAGTTCGGCTGGAACATCGCCGACGGCCGGATGCAGGGCACCGACTCCCGGCCCGAACAGATCCGCCGAGTCGCCGACGCCTCGCTCGAGCGTCTCGGCGTCGAGCGCATCGACCTGTTCTACCAGCACCGCGTCGACCCGAACGTCCCCATCGAGGACGTCGCCGGCGCCGTGAGTGAACTGGTTGCGGCGGGCAAGGTCAAGCACTTCGGCCTGTCCGAGGCCGGCGCCGCAACCATCCGGCGCGCCCACGCCGTCTTCCCCGTCACCGCGGTCCAGAGCGAATACTCCCTGTGGACCCGCGACCCAGAGGCCGAGGTGCTCCCGGCCTGCGCCGAACTCGGCATCGGCTTCGTCCCGTTCAGCCCGCTCGGCAAAGGCTTCTTCACCGGCACCGTCACCACCGGATCCACCTTCGCACCGGGCGAAATCCGCGCCGCGGTCCCGCGGTTCACCACGGAGAACCTCGCCGCGAACCAGCCGCTGCTCGAGCGCGTACGCGCACTCGCCGACGCGCGCGGAGCCACGCCCGCCCAGATCGCCCTCGCCTGGCTGCTCGCACAGCGCCCATTCATCGTCCCGATCCCCGGCACCCGCCGCCGCGAGCGGATCGACGAGAACATCGGCGCGGCCACGCTGCCACTGTCGGCTGACGACGTCGCAGCGCTCGACGTGCTCGTCGAGACCGTCGGCGTCGCAGGCGACCGCTACAACGAGTCCTTCATGAAAATGGTCGGGCTCTAAGCCCCCATCCCGCGGACGAGCGTAACAGCGCCGCACTCGCGTGGGCCGGTCGAGAGAACGGAGCTCCGCCCAATCGTCCAAACTCAGCGCCGCCGGCGCTGCATCGGGCGAGAACCGGCACATTGCGCCCTGAGCCCTGTCCGCGAGCTACAGGCTATGCGGTGGTGACGACGGCGTTCTGCAGGCGGGCGGCGTCGACGGTGGGTGGCGCTCCGAACATGCGGCGGTACTCCCGGCTGAACTGGGACAACGAGCTGTAGCCGACTTCGTG
>Ga0310811_10010921_pt1 | contig 11744 bp, 10 predicted proteins | sample YCmetagenome_FD_207642 | JGI IMG/M metagenome (GOLD analysis project Ga0310811, IMG submission 207642) | Soil microbial communities from experimental microcosm in Duke University, North Carolina, United States - YC | ecosystem: Engineered > Artificial ecosystem > Soil microcosm > Unclassified ...
AGAAGGTGGAGTCGGCATAGACGGCGTCTTTTTCATAAAAAGACTTGTCCTTATATCGTAACAAATGCTGTTTGACCCCAAATCCATCCGTTCGTATCACCCGGGTAAAATTGGCAATCGAAGGGAGATCCTTTTCCATCGCCGGCGCTATCGGGGGAGAACAGAAGGCGGACATTTTCGGCATATTCCCCGCCGTGCTCATCCAGGATGTAACGCGGTAGATGTCCTTTGCATCGGCATGCTGCTGATCATAGCTGTATTGGTCCGTTACATACAGCACGATATACAGGCAACATAGGGTCCCGGCCGCGAGCCCAAGGATGTTGATAGCGCTAAAAGTCTTGTTCCGGGAAAGGAAGCGTATCGCAGTCCTGAAATAATTGGTGAGCATGAGCCTTGGTTTACCCTAAGATCGCCAATTCGATGCCGGATTTATACAAGTCTGCAAACCAATAACTTACAGGCTATTCCGGCTTACTGATGTCCGATTTTGATACAGGGATCGTCCATTTTTGTCAGTATGAGGGAAAGCAGTACATTGCCATCATGCAAACCATTACTGCCGAATGGCTCCAGTCCATCGAGGCCTTAAAAGAAGTCCCGCTGACACAACTTCAGTGGATGATAGACAACAGCCGGCACTATACGTTGCCGGAAGGACAATACCTGTTCAAGGGCGGTGAGCCTGTCATCGGTACGCATATTCTACGGACCGGCAAGATCCGCCTTTATATGTTACAAAATAAAGAAATAAGGGAGATGTACATCATGCTCCCAAAAGATATCAGCGGCTCTCTGCCTTTTGCCAGGGCGGCGACAGCCAACGTCAGCGCAAAAGTCCTGGAAGACGCCGACGTGATGACCCTGCCGGCGGAAAAGTTCCGGCAAATGGTCAGCCAGCACTTCGAGCTGACCGAGGCCCTGGTGCATGTGCTGACCAACCGGGTACGCAGCTTCACCTCCCTGCAGCAGCAGAACGAGAAGATGATGGCGCTCGGTAAGCTGTCGGCCGGCCTGGCCCACGAGCTGAACAACCCGGCCGCGGCCATTGTCCGGGGTTCGGAATCCCTGACCAAACACCTGAAGCTGGGACCCGAGACCTTCAAGAAGCTGATGAACATGAAAGTGGAGGAAAAAGACGTAGACCTCGTCACCAATAAATTGTTCGAAGTGCTTGCCCGGAAAGACAGGCCAAAGCTTACCCTGATGCAGCGAGCCGAACAGGAAGATGAAATGCGGGACTGGCTCGATGAACATTCCGTCGAGAACAGCGACGAGATAGCAGAAACTTTCCTGGACTATGCCTTCACCTGCGACGATCTTGCGGACCTTTACAAGCACATGCCCCAAGAATATCTTTCACCGGTCCTCAACTGGATGAACCAGAACCTCGTAACAGAAAAAATGCTCCAGGATATCCAGGAGTCTTCCCAGCGCATTTTCTACCTGGTCCAGTCGGTAAAGAATTTTACGCATATGGATCAGGGAAAGGGAAAAGAGGTCATCGACGTCCATACCGGCATAGAGAATACCCTTACGATGCTGCAGTATAAATTTAAAAAGGGGAATACCGAGGTCATCCGCGAATTCGATAAGGACCTGCCAAAGATCTTCGCTCTTGTGGGCGAGCTGAACCAGGTCTGGACCAATCTGATCGACAATGCTCTCGATGCGATGGAAGCGGTAGGCCGCGGCCGTCTGATCATAAAAACCGAAAAAGACCACGAGTTTGTAAAAGTGTCCATCATCGATAACGGGCCAGGCATCCCGGAGGAAATAATATCGCGGATCTTCGATCCTTTTTTTACAACAAAGGACATCGGCAAAGGAACAGGCATGGGATTGGATGTAGTATCACGCATCGTCAATCAGCATCATGGTTCCGTGAAAGTGAATTCCGAGCCGGGTAAGACCGTGTTTATTGTTTGTTTTCCTATTGCTGGCTGAGATATACAAGAAATGCGATGATATCTGCAACCGTGAAAACTGTCAGGCAACGATGCTACCATGGAAATAGCGTAAATTGCAACACTAACCGACTATGACATTACCTATTATTTTTTCTATAGACGACGATTCCCAGGTTTTGCGGGCCATCACCCGTGATCTCAAGTCACATTACCGCGAGGACTATCGCATTCTGAGCACGACCTCAGCACGCGAGGCGCTGGAAAGCCTCATCGAGCTGAAGAACAAATCGGAGACGGTAGCACTGTTCATTTCCGACCAGCGCATGCCCGAGATGGAGGGAGTGGATTTCCTCCAGCAGGCGCGCGAGATCTACCCGGATGCAAGACGGGTCCTGCTGACGGCCTATTCCGACACCGATGCCGCCATCCGCGCCATCAATGATGTACAGCTGGATTATTATTTGATGAAACCCTGGGACCCGCCCGAGGAGAAATTGTTCCCTACTATTTCCGAGCTGCTGGACGACTGGCAGGAATCATACCGTCCTCCTTTCAAAGGACTAAAGATCATCGGCTATCAGTTCTCGCCGCAGTCCCATGAGATAAAGGAGTTCCTGTCCGGGAACCTGGTACCCTATCAATGGCTGGATGTCGAGATGAGCCAGGAAGGACGGGATCTGCTAAAGCTGAACAATATCGCGCTGAAGGATCTGCCGGCTGTCTTCCTTGAAGACGGCACCTGTCTGTCCTGCCCCAGCATAACCCAGGTCGCCGATAAGGTCGGTCTTAATCCCGGCATAAAGAACAGCATTTATGATGTGGTGATCATCGGCGCCGGGCCGGCAGGTCTGGCCGCTTCCGTATATGGCGCTTCCGAAGGCCTCAGGACGCTCCTGGTCGAAAGGCGGAGTCCGGGCGGCCAGGCAGGCACCAGCTCCCGTATCGAAAACTACCTGGGCTTTCCCAATGGGCTCAGCGGATCGGAGCTGACCCGCCGGGCCATTACCCAGGCGACAAGACTGGGCGCCGAAGTCCTGCTGCCACGGTCGGTAAGCAGCATCTGTCAGAAGGATGGCTACAAAAAGGTCATTCTCGACAATGGCGAAGAGATCAATACACATGCCGTAGTCATCACCACCGGTGTTGACTACCGGAAGCTGGAGACCCAGGGGATCGCTGACTTTACGGGAGCCGGAGTCTATTACGGCGCGGCCATGACGGAAGCATCCGCCTTCCGTAATTGCGAGGTCTTTGTGGTCGGCGGGGGCAATTCCGCCGGGCAGGCAGCGATGCATCTGTCAAAGTTTGCCAGTAATGTATATATCATTATCCGCAAAAGAGATCTTACCAGCACCATGTCGGCCTACCTCATCGATCAGATAGCCACCCGCAGTAATATACACGTCATGTCCTGCAGCGAGATCACCTGTGCGACGGGCAGCGGCGGCCGGCTCGAAGAGTTGAAGATCATGAATGCCGACACACAGCAGGAAACCGTTCACAAGGCCAATGCCCTGTTCATATTCATCGGCGCCAAACCCTTTACCGACTGGATCGGTCTGGATATCATCAAGGATGACAAAGGCTTCCTGGAGACGGGAAGGGATCTGAAGACCCATGACCAGTTCAATAAGATCTGGAAACAGGAACGGGAACCCTATTTACTTGAAACCAGCTGCCCGGGGATCTTTGCGGCAGGTGATGTTCGTGCGGGCGCCATGAACCGGGTAGCTTCGGCCGTCGGGGAAGGGTCGATGGCCATCAGTTTTGTTCACAAATACCTCGCGGAAGTTTAAGACACAGAATCATCACCGCCTTCCCGGCGAATGCGCCGGATCGGCAAAAAAATATCCACCATGGCAGAACAATCCCTCTGCTCGCATATTCAGGCCATTAAAGAGCTGAAGCAGGCAAAAGAAGAGGTTTGCGAAGAGTGTATCAAAATGGGATCTGACTGGGTCCACCTGCGTACCTGCCAGACCTGCGGCGTAACATTATGCTGTGATCAATCTCCCAACACGCACATGACAAAACATTACCATCACACCCATCATCCGGTCATCATTTCTTCGGAACCGGGAGAGAAATGGATGTGGTGTTACCCTGATAAATTGTTCGTGGAATATGAGTGAAATTCCTGAAAAGCGCTATCTTCGCGCACCATAAGTGGCTGAAAGCCACTTGTCCGAAGGACAGTCATTAAAGCTTTGCCGGAGATTCGCTATTTTTCTGGAAAGTGAGTCTCCGGCACATACATTTTGGTAATGAAGATTCTCTTACAGAAGGTTAACATTATTGACCGCAATTCTCCACACAACGGAACCGTCCGGGATATTCTTATTGAGAACGGCCGGATCAAGGCTATAGGGCAGGATCTTTCAGCAGATGCGGCCACAAGCACTGACCCCAGCGACAGATCGGGCACCAACGCAGGCGCCACCGCCGCCACCGTTGTCAATCAGCCCGGCCTCTGTGTTTCTCCAGGTTGGGTGGACATTTTTTCCCATTTCGGTGACCCGGGTTACGAATATAAGGAAACCCTCGCGACAGGTGCGGCTGCAGCGGCTGCCGGTGGTTTCACCGACGTGTTCGTCCTTCCCAACACAAAGCCTGTCGTCGACAGCAAGTCACAGGTAGAATATATCCGCCGGGGCTCGGCTTCGTTGCCTGTCAATATCTGGCCTATCGGGGCCATGACACGCGGTCTCGAAGGAAAGGACCTTGCCGAAATGTATGATATGCGGGCCAGTGGCGCCGTTGCATTCAGTGACGGGACCAGCCCGGTACAATCGGCAGGGTTGTTATTAAAGGGTTTGCAATACGTCAAAGCCTTTGGCGGCACGATCATCCAGATACCTGATGACAAGACAGTAGGTGCAGGCGGCCTCATGCACGAAGGGATCATCTCGACCCGGCTGGGTCTGCCCGGAAAACCCATGATGGCCGAGGAGCTGATGGTCGCAAGGGATATCAAGCTGGCGCGTTATACAGAGTCGAAGATCCATTTCACCGGAGTGACCTCTCCCCGCTCGCTGGATTATATCCGCCGGGCAAAGGATTCGGGGCTGTCCGTCAGCTGTTCTGTCACCCCCTATCATCTCTTTTATACCGACGCCGACCTGGTGAACTACGATACCAACCTTAAAGTATATCCGCCCTTACGCGATGAGCATTCCGTAACAGTTCTGCGGAAAGCCGTAGCCGAAGGGCTGGTCGATTGCATAAGCTCCCATCACCTGCCCCATGAATTTGACAGCAAGGTACTGGAATTCGAATATGCCAGGAACGGCATGACAGGTTTGGAGACCGCCTATGCCGTCGTGCAGACGGTGCTTCCCGACCTGGCGCCCCAACGCATCGCAGAACTCTTCAGTTTCCACCCCCGGGCATTATTCGGATTGGATCAACCGGTCATCAGTGAAGGACAAACAGCCGTGCTGACCTTTTTTGATCCGAAAGGTCAGACCACCCTGGAAGAGAAGAGCACAAAGTCCAGGTCAAAGAACAGTCCTTTCTTTGGCAAGACGCTACAGGGAAGGGTAACAGGGATCCTGAACGGGGAAAAATTATCCTTAAACCAATCCGCCTGATGCCCGCAAAAAAGATCTCCATAGCCTTTATTTTTGGCCTGATCGCTGCTGCAGCGGTCAGCCTCTTTATCCTGTTCCTTTACTTTGCCGGGCCAAAGGCTTTTGTGGGTGGCATAGCTTTTTTAAGCTATATCATCGTAATTGTAATGGGAGCGGCAGCGGCATTGGTCCAGAAAAGAGCGAATGACGGCTGGCTGCCCTTCCACGAAGCTGTTAAAGTTTGTTTTACCGTCTTTGTTCTCGGGCTTGCGGCACGCACTTTGTTTCCCTGGCTGCTGGTCAACTTCATCGACCCGCATTTCAAACAGCGGCTGCTGCCTGAAATTCTGGCCGGCGCGGAAAGAAGTTACCGCTCGCTGGGCGTAGCCGAAGACCAGATCAGGCAGCAAATAGAAGCGATACGAACACAGGATAATTTTGCGCTGAGCAGCCTGTTGATGGGGCTGGCATTTTCCTATATCGTATTTTTCATCATCGCCCTTGTCATCGCGGCCATCGTCAAGCGGAAGCGGCCAGAGCCGGCGTCGAAGCCCGGTATGAGAGCCGCCGGAGCCGGCGACCCGAAAACCACTGGAACCGCCGGTCCGGAACTATAAACTATACGAATGGATATTTCAATCGTCATACCTGTCTACAACGAAGATGAATCCCTGCCCGAACTGTGCAGCTGGATCCAGCGCGTGGTCCAGGCCAACGAACTTAGCTACGAGGTCATCCTTGTGGACGATGGCAGCACAGACCGCAGCTGGGAGGTCATCGAAGAGCTGAGAAGATCGAATCCACACATAAAAGGTATCAAGTTCCAACGGAACTATGGCAAGTCCGCAGCCCTGAACGAAGGCTTCAAGGCAGCGAGCGGCGAGGTGGTCATCACCATGGACGCTGACATGCAGGACAGCCCCGACGAGATTCCCGAGCTGCGGCGCATGATCCGGGAAGACAAGTATGACATGGTCAGCGGATGGAAGAAAGTACGCCACGACCCTGTCTCCAAGACCCTGCCGTCCAAGTTCTTCAACTGGACAACGGCAAAGGTCAGCAAGATCAACCTCCATGATTTCAACTGCGGGTTAAAAGCCTACCGGAATAAGGTCGTCAAGAGCATCGAAGTCTACGGCGAGATGCATCGTTATATCCCCGTCATCGCGAAATGGTCGGGTTTTAAAAGGATCGGCGAGAAAGTAGTGGAACACCGCGCGCGCAAATACGGCCATACCAAATTCGGCGGTCTGGGCAGAGGCCTCAAGGGTCTGCTCGACCTGGCATCCATCACCTTTGTTGGCAAGTATGGCAAGCGCCCGATGCATTTCTTTGGCCCTCTCGGTGTCCTCTTCGGCCTGATCGGTTTTGGAGAAGTGATCTCCCTCGTGGTTCAGAAATTGCAGAACATGAACACCTTTGCGCTGACCAACAGACCATCCTTTTATATCGCCCTGACCTGCTGGGTCGTGGGCACCCAGCTTTTCCTTACCGGATTCGTGGCAGAGCTGATCTCGCGGAATTCCCCGGGACGGAACTCCTATCTCATCGAACAAAAACTGGGTCTTGAAGTCCTATGAGCACCCCCGCAAAAGGCACCGTCGTCATCATAGGCCCCGGGCATCCGCTGCGCGGCGGGCTCGCTACTTTTGACCAGCGCCTGGCCACAGAGTTCATCCGGGAAGGGTACGATTGTCCGATCTATTCCTTTTCCCTGCAATATCCCGATTTTCTTTTCCCCGGTACCACCCAATACTCTACCGAGCCGCCGCCGGAAGGGCTGACCATTCTCTCCCGGATCAATTCCATCAATCCTTTGAGCTGGTGGTCTGTCGGCGAAGAGCTGCGGAAGCTGCGGCCGGATATCATCGTGGTCCGTTACTGGCTGCCGCTGATGGGACCGGCGCTGGGGACGATCCTGCGGAGGGTACGGAAGAACCGGCATACGCGGATCATCGCCATTACCGACAATGTCATACCGCATGAGAAAAGACCGGGGGACAAACCGTTCACGCGTTATTTTCTAAAAGCCTGCGACGCCTATATCACCATGAGCGAGAAAGTGATGTCGGACCTGCGAACCTTCGAAGCGGTTAAACCGGCCCGGCAGGTCCTCCATCCCCTGTACGATAATTTTGGTGAACCCATCCCGCAATCCGCTGCCCGGGCGCTTTTGCGGGATAAAGGAATAGACATCGGCGACCAGGACCGGGTCATCCTGTTCTTTGGTTTTATCCGCAAGTACAAAGGGCTGGATATCGCATTGGAAGCGATGGCAGACCCGCGCATCCGCCGCCTCGGGATCAGGCTGCTCGTAGCCGGCGAATTCTATGAGGATGCCGCGCCCTACCAGGAACTTATCGACCGGCTCGGGATCAGGGATCTCCTGCTGCTGCGCACCGACTTTATCCCCGACAGCGAGGTAAGGAATTATCTCTGCGCCGCAGACGCCGTGATCCAGCCTTACCGGAACGCTACGCAAAGCGGAGTGACGCCGCTGGCCTATCATTTCGAAAAGCCTATGATCGTCTCGAATGTAGGCGGCCTTCCCGCCCTCGTACCCCACGAACAGGTAGGACTGGTGGCCGAGCCGGAACCCGCTGCCATGGCCGATGCGATGCTGCGATTCTTTACATTGGGGGGATCTTTTTTTATACCTGCCCTCCGCTCGGAAAAAGAGAAATATCAATGGAGCCGGCTCACCTCCACCATCGTAGAACTAAGCGCGGCCCGCCATCAAATTTGATCAAATGTCAGACTGGAAAAAAATAGATCAGCGCTGGAGCCTCTTCCTCGACCGGGACGGGGTCATCAATGTAGAAAAGGAAGGATCCTATATCTTCAACTACGAGGAATTCATTTTTTACAAAAAGACCAAAGAAGCCCTGAAGACCTTTGCATCCATCTTTGGCCGCATCGTCGTCGTGACCAACCAGCGGGGCGTTGGAAAAGGAATGATGACGGCAGCAGACCTGCAGGACATCCATGACAAAATGGTGGCCGAGGTGGTCCTCGCCGGAGGTCGGATCGACCGGATCTATTATGCGGACTCGCTGGACAATGCCCATCCTTTACGTAAACCGCAGCCAGGTATGGCCCATGCGGCGAAACAGGATTTTCCGGAGATCGATTTTGCCAGATGCATCATGGTCGGCAACAATATCAGCGACATGGAATTTGGGAGGAATGCCGGGATGTATACTGTTTTCCTGACAACCACCAACCCCGAACAGCCCCTTCCCCATCCTGCCATCGATATGGTTTTTAGTTCTTTAGATGAATTTGCAAAACATTTGCAATTGGCATGAAATTTTCGCCATTGATTGGCGTTGAGACAATATGCGAAACCTTCTTTTTATTCTTTTACTGATGCTGTTGGGTGCTGGTCTTGAGACAAGCGCCCAGAACCCCATCACTTATGCCCGGAAAAAGGAATTTCGCAAACGGGAAGACTCCCTGAAGGTATTTGCGTATGACATCGTCAATGGGGAGTCCGCGGCGGACAGGTTTCGTGCGGACAGCCAGTTCATCCGGTCACTGGTACGAACCCTGAAGCTGCCTTATTCGTTTTATTATCCCCTGGATTCTTTACAGACGATCTCCAGGTTATATGCGCCTGACAGCTCTTTCCGCATCCTGACCTGGCAATACCGCAAAGACGATTTTCTTTATTTGCAGGAAGGCGCGATCCAGATGCGGCAGCCCGATGGCTCCTTAAAGCTCTTCCCTCTTTTCGATGCGTCGATGTTCACCGGCAAGCCGCTGGACTCGGTGCGCACAAGGCGTAACTGGATCGGAGCGATCTATTACAAGATCATCGAAAAAAGCTGGCAGGGTAAGAACTATTACACTCTCCTGGGTTTTGACGACTACAGCCAGACCAGCAATAAGAAATGGATGGAGGTGCTGACCTTTAGTCCCGAAGGCGAGCCGATGTTTGGCGGACCCTATTTTTCTTTCAAGGATGACTCTACGCGCAAGGACGTTCAATATCGTTTTGCCATCGAATACAAAAAAGAAGCGGGCACTCATTTCAATTATGATCCGGAAATGGACATGGTGGTGTATGATCATCTCGTCTCCGAAGGAGATGAACCGCAGAAAAAAGATACTTATATCCCGGATGGCGACTTTGAAGCGTTTCAGTGGAAGAACGGGCAGTGGCTGCACATCGAGAAACAGCTGTTCAGCTACAAGCTAAAGGATGGACAATTCCCGATGGAACAAAAGATGCTCGATGATCAGGGGAATGTAAATGAGGCAAAACTTCAGGAGTCGACGGATAAGAATATTCAGACAAAGAAAGCAAAACCCGCGGCACCGGCGAAGAAGCCCGCGGGGCAATAGCGCGGCAGAAGTCACGGTGATCAATGATTCAATAACCGGTTCTTCGCGCGGATATATTCTTCTTCGGAGAGCGCTCCCTTCATCTTTAATTCAAATAATTTTTCCAGTTCTGCCGCAACCTGCGGGGAACTGGGGCCATGTGCTCCCTGGCCGCCGCCCGTCGGCACCGCACCATTGCGCGTATCCATCGCAGCCGCCATCTGCTGGGCCTGGTTGCCATATTCCCAGTTCTTCAATTCGGATTGGGCAAGGACGATAGTCTCCTGCAGGCGTTTCGGGTGATTGACATCGATATACGTCGTGGCGCCAACCTCGGCGGCCGTCTGGATCACGACATCCCCATAACTGAAGATCCGGCCCATGACCGTCTGTTTATAGGACACATTATTGATCTTGTCGAGAGGACTTTCCTTGGCGAAATGACTGAGCAGGCCGACCTCGTCGATGACCCTGAAGTTGGTGACCACCCAGATATTGGCATTCCAGTTGGCATAACGGATCAGCAGATAGAGCAATCCAAGCACTGCTGCGATCCAGCCGTAGCGCTCGATAAAGCCTATAAAGTAAGAGGCGACCAGTCCCGCCAGGGCGATGATCACCGGGAGGATGAGAGAGGTCCAGCTACGATGGGTGACAAGGAGAACTTTTTCTCCTTTCTGAAGCGAGGTACGCATAAATTTTATGATTTAAAAACCGCTTACTCGTCCAGCTTCAGTACGGCCAGGAAGGCTTCCTGCGGCACTTCCACATTGCCGATCTGGCGCATCCTCTTCTTGCCTTCCTTTTGCTTTTCCAGCAGCTTGCGCTTCCGGCTGATATCCCCGCCATAACACTTCGCGGTAACGTCCTTTCGAAGCGCGCTGATGGTCTCGCGGGCGATGACCTTTGCGCCGATGGCGGCCTGGATGGCGATCTGGAACTGCTGACGGGGCAGCAGCTCTTTTAATTTCTCGCAGAGCTTGCGCCCAAAGTCCGACGCACGGCTGCGGTGGATAAGAGCGCTCAGCGCATCCACTTTATCGCCGTTGAGCAGGATATCCATCTTGGCGATGTCGGCATCGCGCATATCGATGGGATGATAATCGAAGGAGGCGTAACCACGGGTCTGGCTCTTCAGCTTATCGTAAAAATCAAAGACTATTTCTGTCAGCGGCATTTCGAAGATCAGCTCGACACGCGTTGTCGTCAGGTAGCTCTGGTTCAGCAGGATCCCTCTTTTACCCAGGCAGAGGGTCATGATATTGCCGATGTATTCGGGTTTGGTGATGATCTGCGCCCGGATATAGGGTTCTTCGATACGTTCGATCCTTGTCGGCTCCGGCATTTCAGACGGGTTATTGACAATGATGACTTCCCCCTTGCTGGTATGAGCGACGAAGCTAACGTTGGGGACAGTCGTGATAACGGTCTGGTTGAATTCCCTTTCGAGCCTTTCCTGGATGATCTCCATGTGAAGCATGCCGAGAAAACCGCATCTAAAGCCAAAACCCAGCGCCTGAGAGGTCTCCAGTTCATAGGTCAGCGATGCGTCGTTGAGCAGCAGCTTGTCCATGCTGTCCCGCAATTCTTCGAAATCGTCCGTCTCGACGGGGAAGATGCCGGCGAATACCATGGGCTTGACCTCCTGGAAACCTTTGATCATTTCCTGGGTAGGATTAGCCGCCAGGGTCAGGGTATCCCCCACTCTCACTTCTTTTGCATTCTTGATGCCGGTGATGATATATCCCACATCTCCTGCTCTTACCTCGGCCTTGGGAGTCAGCGCCAGTTTAAGCACGCCTACTTCGTCGGCTTCGTATGTAAGATTGGTAGAAACGAATTTTACTTTATCGCCTTTTTTGAGCGTACCGTTTATGATCCGGTAATAGATGATGATCCCGCGGAAGGAATTGAATACGCTGTCAAAGATCAGGGCCTG
>Ga0310811_10010922_pt1 | contig 11743 bp, 8 predicted proteins | sample YCmetagenome_FD_207642 | JGI IMG/M metagenome (GOLD analysis project Ga0310811, IMG submission 207642) | Soil microbial communities from experimental microcosm in Duke University, North Carolina, United States - YC | ecosystem: Engineered > Artificial ecosystem > Soil microcosm > Unclassified ...
ACGCACATCGTCCACGACCTGATCATCCGGGTCGACTTTTCCAGCCATCCGTTCCGCTGCACCTCCGACTCGGGCGACACGTTCCTGGCCGACTCGGTGGTGATTGCGACCGGCGCCCAGGCACGCTGGCTCGGCATCGAGTCGGAACAGCGCCTGCAAGGCCGTGGCGTGTCAGCCTGCGCCACCTGCGACGGCTTCTTCTATCGCGGCAAGCGGGTCGCCGTGATCGGTGGCGGCAACACCGCGGTGGAGGAAGCGCTCTACCTGACGCACCATGCCGACTGGGTCACGTTGGTCCATCGCCGCGATTCGCTGCGCGCCGAGAAGATCCTGCAGCAGCGGCTGTTCGCCCATCCCAAGGTCAGCGTGGTGTGGGACAGCGTGGTGGAGGAGATCGAGGGCGGCGGGACACCGGAAGTGGTCACCGGTGTGCGGCTGAGCAACGTGAAGACCGGGGCCATCGAGACGCTGCCGGTGGACGGCGTGTTCGTCGCCATCGGCCATACGCCCAATACAGCGATCTTTGCCGGCCAGGTCGCGATGGCCGGCGACGGCTACATCCAGACGATGCCGGGCAGCACGCGGACCTCGGTGGAAGGCGTTTTCGCGGCGGGCGACGTTCAGGACAGGATATTCCGCCAGGCGGTCACCGCGGCCGGCACCGGTTGCATGGCCGCGCTGGAGGCGGAGAAGTGGCTGGCGGAACAATCGGTAGCGTCAGCGCTGGCCGCGGACTAGGCTTGCGGCCGTCAAGAGGTCCAACACGGGCCAGCGGAACCATGCAAGATTGGCTAGCCTGGCTGGTGTCCGCTCCTGCAACGGGACGGTAACGACGAGGCAACAGGGTAGGTTTTGCGATAACCGCCGGAAAGCGTTCGGCGGGCGGGAGAACGCGAGTGATGGACTGGGACAAGCTGCGGGTGTTCCACGCGGTGGCGGAGGCCGGGAGCTTCACGCACGCCGGGGATACGCTCAATCTGAGCCAGTCCGCGGTCTCGCGGCAGATCTCGGCGCTCGAGGAGGCACTCCAGGTGCCGCTGTTCCACCGCCATGCCAGGGGGCTGATCCTGACCGAGCAGGGCGAATCGCTGAACCGCACCGTCCGCGAGGTGTTCGCCAAGCTGGCCATCACCGAGGCGCTGCTGACCGAGAGCAAGGAGAAGCCGGCCGGCCGGCTGAAGGTCACCACGACGATGGCGTTCGGCTCCATATGGCTGGCGCCGCGGCTGCACGATTTCCTGGACCTGTATCCGGACGTGTCGATCTCGCTGTTGCTCGACGATGCGGAGCTGGATTTGGCGATGCGCGAGGCGGATGTGGCGATCCGCATGCATCCGCCGAAGCAGCCGGACCTGGTGCAGCGGCACCTGATGACGCTGCAGTGGCATATCTGCGCGTCGACCGAATACCTCAAGCAGCATGGCGTGCCGCAACGGCCGGAGGACCTGGACGCGCATCGGCTGGTGCTGTTCGGCAACCACCACCCGCCGGTGAGCGAGATCAACTGGCTTGCCGATGCGGGGCGGCGTCCGGGCAATCCGAGGCGTGCGCTGCTCGAAGTGAACAGCATCCAGGCTGTCTTGCTGGCGGTTCGCTCGGGGCTGGGGATCGGCACGCTGCCGGATTTCGTGGTGACGGAGAACCCGGACCTGGTGCGGATCCTTCCCGATCTTAAGGGGCCTAAGGTCGATGTGTACTTCGTTTACCCGGATGAGTTGCGGAACTCGAAGCGCGTGGCAGTGTTCCGCGACTTCCTGCTGGCGCGGCTGGCGGAGTTCCACTGAGCGTTGAGGCCGGCCGGCGGGCCGTGGTTTGAGGCGGCCCCCTCCCCCTGGCCCCCTCCCGCGAGGGGGGAGACATTGGATTAAGCCAATCGCGGGCACCCATGCTGAGCCGACCATGCCGGAACGCGCTATGTGAGTGGTTCGGCATGCGCCAGCAGCATACCGGCATCCGCCTTTTGTGGATGGAAACCATTGCATCGCACCATTACAGTCTAGCCATCGAATACGGCGGCGTGCCCGCCAGTTTTCCGGTCGGATTTGGCCGGAAGGGGGTCGATGACCCCTGCGTCTCCCAGACGTGAAGCCTCCCTGTTTACTTGCCCCCGGTCCTTGGATCGGGGGCTTTTTCTTTTACCGCATGATTGACGGCGGCATCACGAACCCGTGTGCATTATTTCAGCGCGCAGCAATGCTTGCGGTTACTTGCCGACGGGACGCGGCTCCATGCCCAATGCGCCCAGTAATCCCGGGTCGAGGGCCCGAGCGCCGGGCGCGCTGATCGAAAATCCCATCGAGTCGTCATAGCCCCACAGAGCCCAACCGATTCGCTGTTGCTCGCAGGCCACGCGCACCGTCGCCAGCCAGGCGAGACGGGCCGTAGCGTTCAGCCGCTCCGAGGCGCCGAACTCGCCGGTGATCACAGTGACGTGATTGCGACGACCCCAGTCCGCGGCCTCGGCGATGTGCGCCGATACCTTGTTCGAGTCCCAACGCATTGCGCAGTAGAACCGGATCACGGCGGCGGTTGGTGCGTCGGCGGTGGCGCCGGCGGTCGCCTCGCACGGTGCCGGATCGCTGACCGGGAACGGCAATCGCGCCATGGCGGCTCTGTCCAGCCCCAGCCGATACGCACCCAGCGCGGTCAATTCCGGCGGTTCATAGAGGTGGAAGCTGTAGATTACGTTGCGGTCCGGCTCCGGCCGCAGTGCCAGGAGGCCGCGCACGCTGCCCCAGTCCGCGCCCGTGAGCACGATCGTATTCGCCGGAAGCACACCGCGGATGGCCAGCAGCGCGCGATGCTGCAGGCTCGCCCAGGCAGCGGGTTCGGCGGCGAATACTGGTTCGTTGAGCACCTCCGGAACGGTCATCGCCGGATCGGATCGCCGCAGCGCCTCGGCGAGGGATCGCCAGGCCGACAGCAGCCGGGCCTGATCGCTCGGCGCGGTTTCCAGATGCCAGTCGACTGGGTGCAGCGAGACGATGACGGACAGCCCGTGCCGCTCCAGCCTCGCCACCGCCTCGGTTACGGCGTCCAACTGGTCCAGCAGCGCGGGCTGCACCGGGAGGCGGACGAAATCGAAACCGGCGTCCTTGATCTGCTGGATGGCCGCATCGTCGAGGTACCCTCGCAACCCCGACGGATCGCGGCTGGGTGGGTAGCGGAACCAGTGGGTGATGTTGACGCCTCGCCGCAGGGTCGCCGGCGCGTCGGCAGCAGCGGCGTCCGCTCCGGCCAGCAGCGTCACCGCGAGGGCAGCGGCCAGGCAGCGGTAACCAATCGTTGGCATTGCCCTGCGATAGAGCGCGTGTGCGCTAACATCCGGTGAACGCCTGTGCCTCGAGGACCGACCCTGGCCGCCCTGCTCGCCGCGGCGGTGGTGCTGACAGCGGCCGCATGGCTGCGTGGGGCGGAATACGATGAGCAATACACGCTGTTCCTGACCGGTGGCGTGGCGCGACCGATCTGGCCGGAGCACGCGTTCGCCGCCGGCGAGGTGCGGGCGATGCAGGCCGGGCATGCCGGGTTCGGTGCCATCGCGCGCGACCTGCGTGCGAGTGACGTGCATCCGCCGCTGTACTTCTGGGTGGTGGCGGCGTGGCGGCGGCTGGTGGGTGATGGGCTGTTCGCCGCGCGGCTGTTCTCGATGCTGTGCGGGGTTGGCGCGCTGGGACTGGTGGCGGTGATTGCGCGGCGGGTCGGCGCGAATGCAGTTATGGCACTGCTGCTGACCGTCGGCTGCTATGGGTTTGTGTATATAAACGAGGTGGCGCGCGGCTTTGCCTTGGCACAGCTGCTGCTGTTGGCGGGCGTGGCCGTGCTGTGCTCGCCGCGCCGGCCGGGCCGTCTGCTGGAGGTGGGCGGCGGCATGCTGCTGGGGGCGGCGACGTTCACCAACTATCTGGCGGTCTTCGTCGCGCTGGGAGCGCTGTGCTGGTGGTGTGCCTGGCCGCGCCTCCGTTTGCCGGAAGAGCGAGCGTCCTGGCGCCGCGGACTTGCCGCCGTGCTCGGCTTCGCCGTCTGGCTGCCGGCTGACGCGTGGTTCTTCCTGGCGCAACGCGGAAGCCGCGCCGGTCAGTTCCCGCCGTTCGAGCTGGGGCCGAGCCTTGCCCGCCTGGCACGCTATTTCGGCGCCAACCTGTTCGGCGGCCTGCCGCTTTACCTCGGCGGCATCGCGAGCAGTGCCGTGTCGGCAGTTCTCGGCGTGCTGCTGATCGGCTTGATCGTGCTTATCGTCCGGCGCTGGCGTCGCGGTGCCGAACCGGACCGGCGCGCGCTGCTTGGGATATGCGCGGCGGCGATGCCGGTGGGGCTGCTGCTGCTTGGATTGGTCTTCGACAATACGCCGATCGAACTGCGTTATCTGGCGTTTGCTACGCCGTTCATCGGGCTGCTGCTGGCGACACTGCCGCGCGGCGTCTGTGGCGTGGTTTTGGCTATCCAGGCTGCGTCGATCGCAGGTCTGATAATGCGGCCCGAGACAATGCAGCCGGCGCGCGCAACCGCTATGGCGGCGGCGGCTCTGGTTGGCGACGGCGTGGTGCTGGTGCCGCGAGGCAATGATGGTGTCGGCATCGTTGGTGCCTTTGCAATCGAGGCACCGCCGGGATTACGCCTGCTCGTGATTGGTCGGGATGGGTCGCCAGCGCAGATCCGCGCGCGCGTCAGCCAGTATCCGCGCGTGGTGCTCGCGCTGTTTGGCCAGGACGCAGACAGCCGTGCGACGCTGCCAGCGATGCGCGAGACGTTCGCCGGACCGTGCTGGCGCGCGGCGGGCGAAGCGGGCGGCGTTCTCGCGTTCACTCGGACATGTGGGGAGTGAGCGCACTCACTGACCGGGCGTCGTGGTCGGGCCTGACCCGGCCATCAACTGCGGCATTCACATCGCCGACAGGAACCTTCACTCTGGCACTAGTTGGCATAGCACGATTTGCAGTGCGTAGACGCTTTGAATAGGCTGGCAACTCTCCTTGTTCAATTGCAAGCCGTATTGCCGGGTGATGTTCGCGGACTCCGCCAGAACATCCGCGGTTGTCAGCAGCGCACGCGGACCGCGGTGTTCGGCGACCGTCTTGGACAACTGCCGAGCGTACTCCTCAGATTGAAGACCGGTATAATTGCTCTCGAGTCGGACGAACCGGATGCTTTCATCGAAAAAGGGAATTAGAAACGCTGTACCCTGCAATCCTGTCATTACGACCATGGTGTCTTTACCTATCGTATGGCGCAGGTCGCCTACGCCGAAGTACGTGCCTGTCTTCAAGGGCCCTCGCCCCCACGATCCCACGGATTCGAAAGTCACCATCCCCAGTGCGGCTACAGCGACGATTCCGGCCTGAACCGCGCGACGAGGTGAAAACTGTCCGATGGTAAGGACCACGATCACCGGGGTCAGCATTTCCGCAGGAATGAAGTACCGATAATCGCCGTAGAATTTGGCCCAAAAGACATAGCTGAGCCCGAAATAGAGATAAAGCCACAACTCACTTGGCAGGAGTGTTCCGGCGACAGGGCGCAAGCGGCGACCGGACAAGCCGGTCCACAGGCCCGATGAAAGTGCAAGACAAGCGGACGCAAGGATACAGCACCACGCCAATGCAAGCCTGACGGAACGAAAGGAAAGTTGCAGGTGATGGGTGCCCTCACGGATCAGAGAAAACGGGAATACAATCCAGTCTCGCCAATCGGCAAATGGGAAAACCTGGCCCGACCAGTTGATGTCGATCATCCAAGGCGAGCGGAACCAGGCGTTGAAGAATGGAAGCGTCGGGCTGCCGTAGTGAGCATCGAGCATGAGCATCCATGGACCTGCGATGACCGCGAATCCGATAGTGCCCCCAATACCAAGTCCGATGATCGCACTGGCACGCGACATTGACGGCGGGGGACGGATCAGCAGCGCTCCAGCGGCGGCGGCAGCATAAGGTCCCAAGACATATTTGAATCCGACTGCGCCACCCAGACACCCGCCAGCGACAATGACTTTCCACTTCGCATTACGTTGGTCTTCAGGGTTGAAGGTTGCTATAATGAGGAGCACTGATAGTAGAACCGGAACAGCGAGCGTCAGGTCGCCCATCGTCGAACCAAGCTCTGATTTGGCCATCGGTCCGGTCAGGGCGACGACCGCCGGTAGCAGCGCCAGGGCTGCGCCAAATAGGCTTCGATCGAAGCGCCCAATGCCGCGAACGATTGCAAATACAAGGAAAATGCTGATTCCTTGAAAAGCTCCGATTATGAAAGTTACCCACCAAGGGGAAACATGCACGATCAGGAGGTACTGTAGGATGTCAAGCGCCGGGTTGAAGAAGCTTTGCAACTGCGCTGGAGCAATGTTGGTCCAGGTGTGGCCCGTCAATATAGCCCAGCCATTATAAAAGTGGTAGTTAAAAAGGTCCCAGTTGAGATCCTTCCCTGTCCGGATAGCCAATAGGCCGGAGACAAGCGCGCCCAATAACAGAATAACATGGTTGATGAAGCGCGGCAGCTCCCACACTCTGAATCCGACCAGCAGTCTTCGCGTTTCAAGCTGCAACCTTGTGCTCATATTGCCCAACCTGTCCCCCACGGCATCAACATTGATCCGGCAAGATAGCAGGTCGTGCTTGCCACGCTATGCATGGTGGCCTCGCGGCGGACTATCTCGTCGCTAAGCGCCCATGGACACTGTCCGGCAAATTCAGCGAGGTCGGACGATGGAGGACAGCGTGCGCAACGGCGCGGTCATGGACCACGAGGTTGAACCACGCAACGCGGCGATCTCCGCCAGAGCCGCATCGCGTTCTGCAACGACCTTGGCCAATTCGTTGGCAGCAGCCTCGGCATCGAACCCGGCACCAAAAATTGCGCGTCGGCCGACCTCTGTACCAAGGTCGAAGAATGTGACGTTGTCGGGCGAGCGACGCAAATAGCGTCTCGCCGTGTCGATCGAACGGAAGGCATGGTAGATGCCACGGCGCGGAACCCGCGGGTGCCATTGGTAGAACACATGTCGGAAGTCCACTGTGGCAAGGAGTTCCGTCACGCACTCGGGGTTGGGGCCCCACCAGTTCGAAGCGTCGTTATTCAGTGTCGTACCGGGATAAAAGGCCATGGCCGGTCGAGGCATCGTCAGGACGTCCTGGTGCGTCTCGATCACGAGGAGATCTTTGGCAAGCGAGGCAACCTTATGCAGCACCATGATCGGGTCGATCAGGTGATAGAAGACACCCAGGAAGAGCACCGCATCCACCGGTTCCAGATCCCCCGGGAACTCCGTCGGATCGATGTCCTTGGCTTCCACGTCCAAGTTCAGACACTCACGTGCGATGTCAAATGCTTCGCGCCCTCGGAATTCCGGTGAGCGCCAGACGAGGCTGTCAGTCGCGATCACACGCCCGGCGCCGGCGCGCTTGGCTTCGAACGCGAAGTATCCGTTCCAGGTGCCAACATCGATGACACTCCTGTGGCCAAGATCGACCACTCCGAGAATGGCTTCCCGTTCGGCTTCCAATAGTTCGGCAGTCTTCGCGCCTTCGACAATAAGATCCGGAAACAGGCGAAGTGTATGGTGCCAATAGATCTTCGTCAGATCCTTAAGTCGTTCTCGAGCTTCCTGGGGAGACATCCGCTATCCTCCTCGACGTCCACTGGTAGGAATGTCAGCCCATCCAACTCAAACCGACATTTTCCGAAGGGTCGCCCGATCCACACTGTGGGCGAATGATAGTTGCCCCTACATGCGTTCGACAAGATAGGCAGCGCCTCGGCCACGCCGAAGGTCTCGTCACCCGCGATGGACCGGGGTTTGGGCGGGAAGCCTGTTGTTCAACCGAGACGGCTGGCAGGAGGCCTTGCGATCGATCGGTCTGTCAGGGCCCTGAGCATTGAACTTGACCGCCCAGTCGTGCACGACCTGCAGCGTATTGCGCCCCATTATTCACGGCCGGCCATCCAGTCGGCCATCTTCACTCTTGAATCTGGACCAACCCGCGTCGGTCAAGCCGCGCGAGTCACGGGTTCGGGAAACCGGTAACTCTGCCGCCACCGTCCGCGCGATTCGCTCGCCGGCGCTGCGAACTCAGAACTTCGGGCTGCCGAACGGATAGAAGCGCGCCAGATCGACATTCCGGTAGTCCAGTGCATCCAGACGCACCGTGCCGAGGAACGGTTCAGTCGGTTCCACCAGAAGGATCGTCCTGGCGAACCCGCTGTCATCAAAGCCACGGCGGAAGTGCACACGTGACTTGATCGCAATGACCTGGAACGCTGTCGGATCGAGGCCGATCTCGGTCAGTGTCGTCAACTCCATGATCTGCACAAGGTATGGGCTGAGCACCAGCAAATTGCCATTGCCGAACCCAACGCCGACCCAGAGTTGGCCGAGGTGTTCGATCACATGCCGCACCGTGCCGGTGATGCGAACCTTCTCGCCGGCGGACTCGTCGACCAATCCGCCGACCGCCATGTCGAAGGCATCGCCCATCTTTGCGCCGTTCAGCGCCTTGATAACGTCGGCATCTGCCACGGTGGCGATCAGGGTGTTGGACAGGCCCTGCTCGACGATTTCCTGCAGCAGCCACGTGGCATAACCGGAGCGATCACTGTGATCGGCCAGGACCACCGGCGTATCACCTCGCGCAACCGCTTGCCGTGCCAACGCGACGCCTTCGGGGATCGTGTGCACCTTGGTGGAATGCAGCAGCTTGTCGCGTTGCCGCCAGGCGAAGTTGGCCATGTCGTCGGCGACATGCTGCGCCAGGGCGGCATCCTGATGCGTGAGCACCTGGATCGTCATGCCGGCATCGGGCACGTCGGACCAGGGAAAGCCGAAATATACGTTTACATAGACGTCCGGTTCGCGTGCCTCCCAGGTCAGTGCGCGCTGCACCAGATCCATCCAGGGCGATGCGCCGGTCCACTGCACCACGGTCGGCGAAATTATCGGCACCTTCTTCGTGGCATGCGCCGGCTTATACTGGTCCTTGATTGCTCGGATGAGCATGCGCGCGGCACGCTGGCCCTGGAGGTGACTGTCGTAGTGCGGGAAATACTTGCCGCAGAATGCCAGATCGGCGTGGCGGAGGAACTCCTCGTCCTCGTTGCCATGCGGGTCGAAGGTCGCGGCGATGAACGCGCGTGGCCCGACTACGGCACGGACGCGGCGCGCCAGTTCGGCTTCGGGACGGGGAATGCCGCGCGCGGCCATGGCGCCGTGCACGCAGAGATAGACGCCGTCGAACGGAGCCTCGGCAGTGAGTTGCGCGATCATGCGGCCGACGTAGGTCTCGTAGGCGTCCTGCGTCAGCCAGCCGGAGCCGGTACCGGTCTTCGGCCAGAGCGGGGATTCGATGCCGACGAGCGCGACGCCGTCGAACTCGCGCGCGACCTGCACGAAGCCGCCCATGTAGGATTTCGGGCCCGACGCCAGCAGGGCTTCGCCGCGCGCCGGCGAGCCGGGATAGACGAAGTCGTCGGTCGTGGTGTCGTTGCGGAGGAAGGTCACCGTCTCGTGCTGGAAGTGCAGGACGGCGATACGGATTGGCTGGCTCATGCCGGGATTATGCGCGCGGTCGGCCGCGGCGTCATGGGTGGGGCGTGGAACAATGGGAGGCCGTCTGCCGGTCTTGGGCCCAATGATCCTTTGCTCCGGTGCGCTGAAGCGGAGCACGCCGATGCGCAAGCTCGACGGACACGCGTCAGAGCGCGAGCAATGGCTGGTCACTCTGTGTTTGCAGCGCGCAGTCGAGCTTGCTGCGATGCGAGATCAGCGCGGCATCTACTGACCCGATTTATCGACACCGAGGACACCGAACCTGCGATACTCCGCAAAGTCGTGCCATGGTGTCCTACATTAGCGTCGTTCCCCCGAGCGCACTGATCAATGACAAGGCCGACCTCAGCCCGACCGAGTGTGATTGGTGGCCGTCAGGCTCAGGACATCATGGCGCGGACGGTGGTGCAGAAAACGTTCCAGGGGGATACATGCCGGATCTCGCTGTGATACGAGCCGGTAAAGAGCTTTGCGGTCATCTGGCGGCGGGTGACTGAATCCTGATCGAACTCGACCGTGATCATGCTAGCTCTGACGCGGACCGTGCGGATACCCACCTTGACGCCATCGCCAAGAAAGGTGAGGTGGCCCGTCACAGCTCCGGTCGAGCCGCCGGAGCATTCGAGGTGTGCACCGCCAACCGAAAGATCCCCCACGACGCAATCCAGTGTCTTCCCGCCTTCGGTCACCAACACCGCCTTTTCGCCGCTGACGAAGCGCTCATCCCGCCTGCGCTTCGGCGGCTCGATGCAGATATGGATCGTGAGCAGCAGTACCGCGACGCTTACCATCGACCAGATAATGTTGAGCGTGTACCCCGGCGCAGACTTGACCGGCGAGTAAGGAGACAGGTTGATCAGCATCCCGAGCAACGTCGCGACGACCATGAACAGGAATGGGGCGGCGATCCCCCAATGGAAGGTGAAGCCGTTGGTGGAGCGACCCTTGGTGGTGACATTGAACGGGTGGCCCCATGGCTTGGCGAGGCCGACGGCAACTGTGCTGACGATGGCGAACGCCGAAAGCAGCTGACTGACATCAGTCATCACCGGCATCACGCGGTTCCCGCCGTACATGTGCAGGAAGATCAGACTGGCGGCAACGGAAGGTGCCAGCCAGTAAACGATGTCCTGCGCGTCGGCATTGACCACGGCTGTGCCCGTCCACCAGAACACCAACGGGGCGGTGATCAGCATAAGCTTGAATGGGAACGTGAACATCCAGTAGCTGGCGGCGTCGAGACAGGACAGCCTGCTGACGAGGCCGATGCGCGCGGCACCGAAAAATGACCAGCGGGTGTACATCTGCTGAATGCTGCCGAGGCACCAGCGGGCGCGCTGCTTGACGTAATCCTGCAAGCCTTCAGGGGCCAGCCCGAGGCTAAGCTGTTCGTTCAGGAAGATGGTGCGGTACCCAAGCTCCTCCAGCTTGAACGTGGTCAGCATATCCTCGGTCACCGTCTCGGTCGCCATGCCACCGATCGCTTCCAGCGCCGACACGCGTATCACGGCGGAGGTTCCGCAGCAGAAGGCGGCGCCCCACGCATCCTTAGCCTCGAGCAGATAGTTGAAGAAGAAACGTTGCTCGTCGGGCCATGTGCTGACACCGAGCAGGCTGCTCTGGATCGGGTCCGGATTGAAAAAATGTTGCGGCGTTTGGACGATCGCCACATCCTCGGCCCCGAACAGGCCAAGAGTGCGCTGCAGAATGTTGCGGCTGACTGTGAAATCAGCATCGAGCAGCAGGACGAACTGAGGCCGGCGTCCGGTGGACAAGGCGTGCGCCAAGCCATTGTTGACGTTTCCCGCCTTGGCGTGCAGGCCTTTGACACGGCAGATGTAATGAGCCCCCAGTTCCTCGGCGAGCTCTCGCACCCATTGCCGTGCCCCGTCATCCAGTACCCACACCCGCAGATCGGGATGATCGATGCATGTCGCGGAGACGATGGTCCGCTCCAGAATATCGAACGGCTCGTTGTAGGTGGCGATGAACACATCGACCGGTGCCGCAACCAGCGGTGATCCCTGACAGCGGTCTGCCTCCTCGGAACGGCTGCGCCACCGGCTCATCCATGCGATCATCGAGATCGAGGTTAGGCTGGCCACCGTCTCAGTGAGCAGGAACAGCCAGGTCCAGGTCTGTTGCAGCAGGTTCTGCTCGGCGGGTTCCGGCAGCGACATGGCGTAGCGCCACCAGAGATAGCGGATC
>Ga0310811_10010923_pt1 | contig 11743 bp, 13 predicted proteins | sample YCmetagenome_FD_207642 | JGI IMG/M metagenome (GOLD analysis project Ga0310811, IMG submission 207642) | Soil microbial communities from experimental microcosm in Duke University, North Carolina, United States - YC | ecosystem: Engineered > Artificial ecosystem > Soil microcosm > Unclassified ...
TCCACGATCCGAGAAGGAGGCTTGAATGTCACTCACCGGCGTATTGCGCCCCGGCCATGTCGCGATCCGCGTGCTTGAACTGGAGCCCGCGCTGAAGCACTACACCGAGGTGCTGGGACTGACCGAGACGGCGCGCGATCCGAAGAACAAGCGCGTATTCCTCAAGGCTTGGGACGAGCACGACCATCACAGCGTCGTGCTGCGCGAGGCCGACGAGGCCGGCATGGATTACATGGGTTGGAAGGTCGATTCGCCGGCAACGCTGAAGAAGCTCGCCGCCGACGTCGAGAAATCGAAGCTGTGCCAGGATCTCGCCTGGATTCCCGCGGGCGAGCATCCCGGAACCGGCGAGCGCTTTCGCTTCACCGTCCCGACCGGCCACGCGATGGAGCTCTATGCCGAGAAGAATCGGCTCGGCAACAACTGCGGCACCGACGGGCCTGACATCAATCCGCTGCCCTGGCCCGACAACCTCAAAGGCATCGCGCCGTCGCGCTTCGACCACTGCCTGCTCTACGGCGACGATCTCGACGGCACGTGCAAGGTGTTCCGCGACGTGCTGGGCTTCGGCCTTTCCGAGCAGGTGCTGCTCAAGGCCGATCCGAACACCATGATCGGCGCCTTCCTCTCCTGCTCCAACAAGGCGCACGACATCGCCTTCATCCGCCAGCCGGTGAAGGGCAAGTTCCACCACGCCTCGTTCGAGCTCGGGAGCTGGGAGAAGGTGCTGCGCGCCGGCGACATCCTCTCGCGCCATCACACCTCGATCGATATCGGCCCGACGCGCCACGGCATCACGCGCGGCGAGACGATCTACTTCTTCGACCCCTCGGGCAATCGCAACGAGGTGTTCTCGGGCGGCTACATCTACTATCCCGACAAGCCGCCGCTCACCTGGTACGACGATTCACTCGGACCGGCGATCTTCTATCACGACCGCAAGATCAACGAGTCCTTCCTCTCGGTCTTCACCTGACGCGCCGGGAGCACGCGGTAGCCTGCTCGCCGAGGCGGCGCTGTTCTTGCTGCAACAGCGAACAGCGCGCAACTGAAGTTGCGCGCTTGCGGCAAAGATTGATCGATATGTAATCGAAGGGCGACTTTTCTTCTCCTATTGGGACTCGCGCGCGGCCCTGAACCGGGTTAACTAAAGAGCAATATTTGCTGCGTGAGCGTCTAAATGGGAAAACCTGTGGTCGGCGTGATCGGGAGTGCCCACCTGATCAACGACCGTCACAATGTACAGATCGTCGGACAGCGCAATCTGCGCGCGGTCGCGGAAGTGGCCGGTGCGCTGCCCCTGATGTTTGCTGGCACGCCGGACATCACCGACATCGACGCACTGCTCGGAGCGGTCGACGGCATCCTGTTGACGGGAGCGCGCGCCAACGTTCACCCGACGCGCTTTGGCATCGAGCCCGATCCCCGGCATGAGCCCTATGACCCCGATCGGGACGAGATGGCCCTGGCCCTGATCGAGGTTTGCGTCGAGCGCGGCGTACCCTTGTTCGGCATCTGCCGGGGATTCCAGGAAATGAACGTCGCGTTCGGCGGCTCGCTGCATCCGGAAATCCGCGACCTGCCCGGACGCATGAACCATCGCATGCCGCGCCTGGCGAACGGCGACCCTCATCCCGACCCGAACGTCGTGTTTGCCGATCGTCACGAGGTGCGGCTGGCGCCGGACGGTATCTTTGCAAGGCTTTGCGGCTGCGAATCGATCCGCGTGAACTCGCTGCATGGCCAGGGCATCCTCGAACCTGGCAAGCGGATCGTCATCGAAGGCGTGGCGGAAGACGGCACCATCGAGGCGATCCGGATTGCCGACGCTCCCTCGTTTGCGCTCGGCGTCCAGTGGCACGCCGAATACGATCCTCAGCTCAACCCCATCAATCGCGCCCTGTTCAAGGCCTTCGGCGCCGCCTTGCTGGATCACAGCCGGGCGGCCTGACGCGAGCTTTGCTGCGCTAGGCGCCGATGTGCTTTGCGATGAAGTCGGCAATGGCGGCTATGTCGTCGCGCCGGAACCAGGGGAGATGCTGCTCGGCGGGTGCTGAATCGGCGGCAATGGCGACGATCGTGGGATCGCCCGCCGCAAGCGCGGGGCGACCGCCCTCACCGCCCCGCACCTCGATCTTGGGATGGGGCTCGCGCTTGAACCCTTCGATCAGCACCAGGTCGGCCGGCGCCAGCCGCGCCAGCACCTCGCCAAGCGTCGGCTCCTCCTGCTCGCGCATGATGGCGTAGCGATGCCCGCCCACCAGCGCGACCTCGGTCGCGCCTGATGCGCGATGGCGCCAGGAATCGGTACCGGGCTCGTCGATGTCGACGGCGTGATGGGCATGCTTGACGGTGGCGACGCGCAAGCCGCGCCGCACGAACTCGGCCACCAGCCGTTCGGTAAGCGTGGTCTTGCCGGCATTCTTCCAGCCGGTGATGCCGAACACACGCTGTTTCGCCGAGGTCATGGGTTACGTTTCTGTCGTCCTGAGCGAAGCAAAGGACCTAGCACGGCGACCAACGATTCCGATGCCGGCGCGAGATCCTTCGCTGCAGCGCGCGGGCTACCGCGCGCGACTCAGGATGACAACAAGCTTCGGTCACGCCACGATTCGCTCCGGGTGGGCATAGACGGTGAGGCGGCCGTCGCGCACGAAGGCGACCAGCGCGAGGCCCGCCTGTTCGGCGGTCTCGATGGCGAGCGACGTCGGCGCGGACACTGCGGCGATCGCCTCGGCGCCGATGGCCGCCGCCTTCTGCACCATCTCGTAAGAGCAACGGCTGGTGACGACCACGAAGCCGCCCGGCTTCGCCTCGCCGGATTTCGCCAGCGCGCCTGCAAGCTTGTCGAGCGCATTGTGGCGCCCGACATCCTCGCGCACCGCGACCAGCGCGCCGTCGGCATCGGCCCAGCCCGCGGCGTGCGTGGCGCCGTTCTCGCGGTTCAGCCGCTGTGCCGCCGGAAGAGCGGCCATGGCGCGCGTGATGGCGGCGCGCGACACACGCCCGCGCGCCGGCACAGCGGGCACTGCACGCAGCGCCGCATCGAGGCTTTCGACGCCGCAGAGCCCGCAGCCGGTGCGGCCGGCGAGGTTACGACGGCGCTCGCGCAGGGCAGCGAGCCGGCTGCTCGCGATTTCGATGCGCACTTCCATGCCACGGCCCGCGGGCTCGACCTCGACGTCGTAGATCTCGGAGGGCTTGTCGACGATGCCTTCGGTGAGGGAGAAACCGCGCGCCAGGTCCTCGAGGTCGCGCGGCGTCACCATCATCACCGCGTGGCTGAGGCCGTTGTAGACCAGCGCGACCGCGACCTCCTCGGCCACGACCTCGCTGAGCGCCTCGTCGCCGGACGCGGTGAGGCGGTGGGCGGGAAGATGGATCGAGCCGCGATCGGTGATGCTGTCCACCGCGGGAGCTTAGCCGCCGTGCAGCAGCGCCACTTCGGCGACGCCCTCGGCAGCGTTGAGGCTGGCCCGGCCGGGCACCATCACCGGCGCGAGAGCGATCTGCCGGTGGGCCCGTTCCACCAGCATGGCCTGCTCCGAAGCGCGGCCATCGATCAGTGGCGGCGCACCGGCGCCGAAATCGCCCGCCAGCCCGCCCTTGTCGAGCGGCTCGGGCGCGTAGACCAGCCAGACGATGTGATGCGCCTGATCGAAGCCCTCGCCGTCAAACCGCTTGATCGCCGCGCGATAGGCTTCGGCCTTGCCGTCGGTGCGGGCAAACAGGCAGTCGAGATCCCGCGTCGCACCCAGCACGGCACCCGCCCCGCCCGTCACATTGCAGGTGAGCGAGCCGATATTGATGCTCGATTCACCCTCGGCATGGGTCTGGGCATAGAGGGCAGCACCGCCCACCAGCGCCGCTGCACCCAGCATCGCGAAAACCGTCCGCCGCATTGCATCCTCCGCCTTTCGACAAGGCTCCCCAAGAGGCGCAAAGGTACGCCCTTGCGACCCTTTGTCCAAGGCCTTGCCCGGCGTGCGTCCGGCCCGCTCCGAGACGCGTCAGACCGTCGGCTGCAGCGGCAGGGGCGCCTGCAGGGAGGACGGCTTGCTTGACGGGGTCCACGACAGCATGCGCCGCAGCAGCCAGATCGCGGCGCGCCGCAACAGCGACGGTGGCGCGAAGTGCGCGGCGAACTCGCGATTGATCTCAAGCGGCCGCCAGTAGGAGGCATGCCAATCCGAGTAGGCCTTGTGGAAAAGGCGGCTCTGCTCGGGCGAGGCCCGCAGGAGAGCGCAGTCGCAGGCCGCCTCGACCCGCACATCGTCTTCGCTCAAGAAGCGGAAGCGGTGCCGACTGGTCAAATGATGCAAGGTATTGTGCGAGAACTCGAATTCCTCAGGGCGCGAACGAATGGCGCTGATCGCCGGTGCCAATTCCAGGTAAGCCATCGGACACTCCTCTCGTTACCCGGCTGATGAACGCCCGACGGCCATCTTTGGTTTCGCGTCCCGAGGACGTACTCCCTTCTTGTCTGATTCGTGATCGAACGAGAGGAGCCCCGACCTTGCCTCCGGAACTCGCCCCCGAACTGGTTTACGTCCGCTTCAGCGCCTCGAGCTCGCTCGCCGCCCAGGCCAGCGTCTTGTCCAACGCCTCGCCCTTGAACTGGCGGACGATCATCTGGTTCTGGATCGACTGTGCCCACATCTGGGCTGCAATCAGCGGCGGCGCCGGCGAGCAGACGACGCCCGCCACCTGGTCGCCGCCACGGATCGGGTAGTGCGAGATCGAGCCCTTGGGCGGCCCCTCTTCGTCCCAGGTCTTGAAGTCGTTGAACTTCGGGTACGGCGGGATGTCGTAGCCCTGGCTCGCCGCGACCTGCCGTTCCGCCACCGCGCGTGTGGTCAGGTATTCCAGCAGGCTCCGGGCCGCAGCCTTGTTCTTGGAGAAGCTCCAGATGCCGTAGAAACGCGGCAGGATCGGATTGAACCGGCCCTTCGGCCCCTTCGGGAAACCGTGCGTCCAGCACTTCTCCGCGACCTGCGGGGCGTCGCGCTTGCCCACCGCCCAGGCGCTCGGCGGATTGAAGATGAGCGCTCCCTTGCCTGATAGCAGCCACTTGTTGTTCGACGCATCGTCCCACGCCGTGGCGTCGGCCGGACAGAAGGCGGCGAGCCTCTTGCCGTAGTCCAGCACCTGCTTCACGGCATCCGACTTCACCGTCACGTTGCCCTTGGCGTCCATCAGCTCCGCGCCATAGGCCAGGAACAGCGCCCCCACCCACTGGTTGGTGTCGGTCGTGTTGCCGAGCGGCAGGCCGAAGCCGAAACCCGCCTTCTGGCATTTCTCGGCCGCGACCAGGAAGGCGTCCCAGGTCCAGCTCGCGTCGTTGGGCGGCTTGCCGGCCGGGTAAAGCGCCTGCACGTCGATGCCGGCATGTTCCTTCATCAGGTCGAAACGCGAGCAGCATCCCAGCAGCAGAGTGCCACGCGTCATGGGTACGGCCGTCCAGTGACCTTCGAACTTGCCGAGATACTCGACCGCGGGATCGATCGGGCCGTTCTTTGCCACGACGCTCTTCACCACGTCGTCGACCGGCTCGAGCGTGGCGCTGTATTGCGCCGCCTCCCAATTGGTGAACTCCATGATGTCGTGGCCGGACTTGGCCTGCGATTCGGCCGCCAGCGTGATCAGGAGCTTGTTGCCCTGGCTCGTGATGTAGTCGACCTTGACCTCGACTTTCTCACGGTCGGCCCATTCCTTGATGATCGCCGACTGGACGTCGTTCTCGCCGGGGACCCAATGATCCCAAAGCCCGATGGTCAGGCTTCCCGCGGCCCGAGCGCTGCGCACAAACGGCGCACCGACCACGCCTGCGGCTGCCGTGGCGGCCATGAGCCCACGGCGTGACAGTTTCTCGACCCGCATGACATCGTCCTCCCTGGGAACGCTTGTGCACGCAAAGCAACGATGACTGATCGCTTTTGACGCGGAAAATTTACGCTGAGAGACCGAAGCCTAGCCGGTTTGTCGGGAGCGCGCCACGTCGACGTGAAAAGATCGCGTGCGCCGCAGCGCGCTCCCTCCCGAGAGCCTCCCTATGACTCTTCGGTCGCAAACCAGGCGCAGACGAGCCACACCAGAATGATTGCCAGGGTGAAGGCGATCCAGAAACCGCCCACGATATTGGCCCAGTTGCGGGCGTAGATATTGTCGAACCAGAGCCAGTACAGAACCTGGCCGGCAAGGAAGACCAGGACCGGCAGCACCAGCCGCACCACCCAGTGCCAGACCCGGAACAGTTGCGTCGACGGCGGCAACGGTACCGCGCCATCGGCCGGGCTTGGCACCGGCGCACGAGACAGCCCCTCGTCGAAGACGCTCGTCATGGCGATCCCCCAAGATCCCCCTGCACCCTGACGCCGAGGCTAGGGCATCCCGGTCGAAGCGGAACCCTCCTTTGCTCTGGGGTCACCCAAAGTAGGGTCGCGAAGGAGGGTCGCTACGGGCGCGTCCTCAGGCCACCAGCCGATTGGTCGGGTCCTCGCGCCGGCCAGCGCCAGGCGCCATACGGTTGAAACATGCCGTCTGCATTCACTGGACATTCAGGATGTGCCCAATACTCTAACGTCCAAGGGCTGCACGGATAAATGACGGGACCTTTTTCTTCCAGGGGACCGACTGCTGGGCGTTGGCTTTGCGTCGGTTTGTTCGCATCGGTTCTTCTTGCGACCGGCGACGCGCGCGCCCAGGCGAGTGAGCAGCCCCCTGACACGATCGAGGCCCGGGTGCTCGCTTGCGCCCCCTGCCACGGAACTGTGGGTCAGGGAACGGACAATGCCTACTTCCCCCGGCTGGCTGGCAAGCCGGCGGGATACCTGTTCAACCAGCTCGTGGCGTTCAAGAACGGCCGCCGACATTACCCGCCGATGAACTACCTCCTGCAGTACCTGCCGGAGGATTACCTGAAGGTCATGGCGGACTACTTCGCGAGCGAGAAGCCGCCATTGCCACCGCCCGCTGTTCCCGACGTCAGCAAGGAGATGGTGAGCCTCGGCGAGCAACTGATCACCGGCGGCGACGCCAAGCGCGGCATCCCGGCCTGCACGAGTTGCCACGGCCCCGCGCTGACCGGCATGGAGCCGGCCATTCCGGGGCTGCTGGGATTGCGCCCCACCTATATCAGCGCGCAACTAGGCGCCTGGCGCTACGGGACGCGCACCGCAACCGAGCCGGACTGCATGCAGATCGTCGCCGGCCATCTTACCGAGGATGATGTGAAGGCGGTGGCCGCGGTCCTGGCCGCGAAACCGGCGCCGGCCAACGCGTCCCCCGTCGCGAAGGGCAGCTTCCCCCTGCCGTTCGCCTGCGGCAGCCAACCGCAATGAGGAGGTGAGCCGTGACTCCTCATGACCTCAAGCGGCCCCTGATGCGCTTGGCGGCACTTGCCGCCTCGGCGCTGGCGCTGGCGGCTGGCGCAAGCATCGAAGCAAACGCCCAGGCGAATGCACCAGCGCAGATCGATCCGGCGCTGGCGGCAAAGGGCGAGTACCTCGCGCGGGCGGGCGACTGCATCGCCTGCCACACACAGCCCGAGGGCAAGCTGTTCGCCGGCGGCCGGCCGATGCTGACGCCGTTCGGTACGCTCTACACGTCCAACATCACGCCCGACCCCGAGACCGGCATCGGCAGATGGACCGTCGACCAGTTCTACAGCGCCATGCACACCGGGCGTTTCCCTGACGGCGGCCTGATGTATCCCGCCATGCCGTTCGGCTCCTATACCAAGGTCACGCGCGCAGACAGCGACGCGATCTACGCCTATCTCCGCACCATCCCGGCAGTGAAGCAGGCCAACCGGCCGAACGATCTCAGGTTTCCCTACAACAACCGCTCGCTGATCATCGGCTGGCGCACGCTCTACTTCAACGAAGGCGAGTTCAAGCCGGATCCCAAGCAGTCCGACGAATGGAATCGCGGCGCCTATCTCGTCGAGGGGCTCGGCCATTGCGCGATGTGCCATACCGCGATCAATGCGCTGGGCGGCAGCTCCGAATCGCAGGCCTTCCAGGGCGGGCTGATCCCGATGCAGAACTGGTACGCGCCGTCCCTCACCTCCAACAAGGAGGCGGGCCTGGGCGACTGGAGCCTCAAGGACATCACCGATCTCCTGAAGACCGGCGTCTCGGCGCGCGGCGCCGTCTACGGCCCGATGGCCGAGGTCGTCTACAACAGCCTGCAGTACCTGAGCGATGCCGACACCCGCGCGATGGCGGTCTATCTCAAGAGCCTGGGCCAGGGCAGCCCGCCGGAGGCCGCGACCTCGACGGTCCCACGGCCGGAAAGCAGCCTGCTGCTGACCCTGGGCAAGACCATCTACGACAATCAATGCGCGAGCTGCCACGGCGCCACGGGGCTCGGCAAGCTGCCGCACTATCCGCCGCTCGCCGGCAACCAGTCGATCCAGATGCCCTCGTCGGTCAATGCGATCCGCATGGTGCTGAACGGCGGCTATCCGCCGGGCACATCAGGCAATCCCCGACCCTACGGCATGCCTCCCTTCGCGCAGTCGCTGTCCGATGACGAGGTCGCGGCGGTCGTCACTTATATCCGCACCGCCTGGGGCAATCGCGGCGCCGCCGTGTCGGCCCGCGACGCCAATGCTTTGAGATCTGCCCCTCTCGATTGAGGTCCATATGTTGAACTCCGCATCAGACGCGGCAGGATCCGACGAACCCGACCAACAGGCGGTCGATGCCGTTGTCCGGCGCGGGCCCTCGGGCGCCATCGCACTTGCCGGCGTCTCGACCCTCATCGTCGTGGCGTTGTGGTTCGCCTTCTACTTCTTTGTGTTCGCCCCGCGTGGAGGCGGGTGATGACGGTGACGTCCTCTTCCTCCTCGCCCGGCGGCGATCACGGCGGCGCCGAACTCTCCGCGCGAGTCGAACGGCGATGGGCAACGCTCTCTGTCGCGATCGTGATCCTGTTCACCGCCGTGGCGGCCTTCGCCGGCATCCATCAGGCCGTGATGCCGCAGGCAAGGGTCGAGACCATCGATCCCAGCACGCTCCACCTCAGCGGCGAATTCGTCGAAAGCAATCTCGGCAGCGCCGTCGAACCCGACGGCTCGGTCACGGTGCGCGCCATCGGCCAGCAATACTCTTTCGTGCCGCAATGCCTCGTCGTGCCGGCCGGCACGCCGATCACCATCCGCGCCACCAGCCCGGACGTCGTCCACGGCCTGATCATCATGGGCACCAACGTGAACACCATGCTGGTGCCCGGCTACATCTCGAGCCTGCCGATGCGCTTCGATCGCCCGGGCGAGCACCTGATGCCATGCCAGGAATATTGCGGCGTCGGCCACGAGGGGATGTGGGCGAAGGTCAAGGTGATCGACAAGGCCGCCTTCCAGAAGATGAGCGCTGACAAGAGGAGGCTCTCCTGTGTTGACGAGTAAGCGGCTCATCCTCGCCCACTTCTGGCTCGCCTTCATCGTGTTCGGCGTGGCGCTGCTGCTCGGCGCCTGGCAGATGCTGGTGCGCAGCCCGCTCGTTCCCTGGATCAGCAATCCCGAGTGGTACTACCGCTCGCTCACCGCCCACGGCACGGTCATGGGCTACGCGTTCCCGACGCTGATCGCCATGGGCTTCGGCTACGCGATCAGCGAGAGCGCACTCGGTCAGCCGCTGGTCGGCCGGCGCTGGGCGTGGCTCGGCTTCGGGCTGATCGTGGTTGGCGCAGTGATGGCTCTGGTGCCGGTCGCCCTCGGCCTCGCCTCTGTTCTCTACACCTTCTACCCGCCGATGATCGGCAGCCCCTTCTATTACATCGGCGTGGTCCTGGTGGTGGTGGGGTCGTGGATCTGGGTCGCGCTGATGTCGATCAATCTCGCCATCTGGAAGCGCGCCAATCCCGGCAAGCCGGTGCCGCTCGCCATGTTCGCCAATGTCGCGGGCTCCTACCTCTGGGCCTGGACCGCCGTCGGAGCGGCGCTGGAGCTTCTGCTGCAGATCATCCCGGTGGCGCTGGGCTTCAGCTCGACGATCGACGCCGGACTGGCGCGCGTCTTCTTCTCCTGGACACTGCACGCCATCGTCTATTTCTGGCTGTTCCCGACCTACATCGCCTATTACACGATTGTGCCGCGCGCGATCGGCGGCAAGGTCTACAGCGACACCATGGCCCGCATCGCCTTCATCCTGTTCCTGGTGGTGTCGATGCCGATCGGCATCCATCACTCGTTCATGGATCCCGAGGTCGGCGCCGGCTTCAAGTTCCTGCATTCGGCCTTCACCGCGCTGGTGGCGCTGCCGACGCTGATCACCGTCTTCACCATCTGCGCCTCGGTCGAGATCGCAGCCCGGCTGCGCGGCGGCCGCGGCTTGTTCGGCTGGGTCACGGCGTTACCGTGGAACAACCCGATCATGCTGGCCGTCGCCTTCTCGTTCCTGATGCTGGGCTTCGGCGGCGCCGGCGGCCTCATCAACATGAACTACCAGTTCGATGCCACCATCCATAACACGCAGTGGATCACTGGCCATTTCCACCTGATCTTCGGCGGCGCCATCGTGATCATGTATTTCGCGATCGCCTACGATCTGTGGCCGCACCTGACCGGCCGCGCGCTCGCGAGCCTGCGGCTGATGCGCCTGCAATTGTGGCTGTGGTTCGTCGGCATGATCGTCACCACCTTCCCCTGGCACTGGGTGGGCATCCTCGGCATGCCGCGGCGCATGGCCTATTTCGACTACACCAACCCCGCGATCGCACCCGAGGCCTTCTCGGTCATCCTCTCGGTGATCGGCGGCTTCATCCTGGTCGTGTCCGGCATCCTGTTCTTCGTCGTCCTGTTGCGCGGCCAGACGGCGCCGCAAACCGACAGCGGCGCCTATCGCTTTGCCACCGCGGTCCATCCGCCCGTCACGGTGCCAGCCGCGCTCAACGGCTACGCGCTCTGGGTGGCGCTGATGATCGGCCTCACCGTGACCAACTACGGCTATCCGATCGCCCAGCTCGCGCTGCGTCCAGGCACCGCCGTGCCGGCCGTCTATGTCGGGGGCCAGCGATGAGCCCGACGCCCGCGCCAACGCAGCCTGACACCTGGCGCTCGCGCAGCATCGGCGTCACGGTGCTCGCCTTCGTCGTCTCGGCGGCCGTCGGCTTCGTGGCGCTGCCGCTCGCCCAGCCGGACCTCAATTTCAAGAACGTCTGGGACGCGATCTGCAGCGCCGCCGGCGTTGCCTCGCGTCCGACCGTCGAGAAGCCGATCGAGCCCGATTTCAAGGTCTCGTCCGTCGTCCTGACGCCCGACCTGCTCGATGGCGAGGATGCGCAATCGATCGGGCGCGGCGCCACGCTCGCCCATCAATGCGCGATCTGCCACGGCCCGGCCGGCATCAGCCGCGCCGATTCGCCTAACCTCACCGGCCAGTATGCATCGGTCGTCTACAAGGAGCTGAAGGACTTCAAGACAGGCGCGCGCGTGAACGCGGTCATGACGCCGTTCGCGCTCGTCCTGTCGGAGCAGGACATGATCGACATCGCGGCCTATTACGCCTACCTGCCGCGCCTGCCGAACCCGGGCGTCGATGGCGGCACGCCGCCGCGCATCGTGGCCAACGGCGATCCGATGCGCGGCATCGCGCCTTGCGGCGCCTGCCATGGCGAGCTCGACAACAAACGCGGCAGCCCGCGGATCGCGGGCCAGCCCGGCCCGTACATCCTGAGCCAGCTCAAGGCCTTCGCCTCCGGCGAGCGTCGCAACGACATCAACCAGCAGATGCGCACT
>Ga0310811_10010924_pt1 | contig 11742 bp, 10 predicted proteins | sample YCmetagenome_FD_207642 | JGI IMG/M metagenome (GOLD analysis project Ga0310811, IMG submission 207642) | Soil microbial communities from experimental microcosm in Duke University, North Carolina, United States - YC | ecosystem: Engineered > Artificial ecosystem > Soil microcosm > Unclassified ...
CCTGAACCGTGTAGCGAGCATCCGTCCCTTTCAGCTCCTCCGGGAAATATGCCGCGCAATCATGCGTGCCCGGGATGCCTTGCGGCATATGCGCAAAGTCCGGCGGCGGCGGCGGCGGGCCGGGCGGCGGGTCCGCCAACGCGCCGGTCCAAACCGTGAGGCCGGCAAATAAAACGGCTGCTCCGCGGATCACGGCTTTCCCGGCGTCTTGGCAGGCGGCGGTGTGGCCGCCGCCGGATGCTGGCTGGCCCAGAGCGCTTGCGCCTGTTGCAGGGCGTAAGCGCGGATCGCCTTCACGTCATCGGCGGTCAGGATGTCCTTGAACGAGGCCATGCCGGCGTCCTGCAACGCGCCGTCGAGCACGATGGCGTCATACTGACTCCACACCTCAGGCGACGCCGAACGAAGGTCCGGCACCTCGCCTGACGACATCATCAGCACGCCGTGACACACCGCACAGTTGTTGTGGAAGATCGCGAGGCCTTTCGCAGCGAGCTTCGGGTCCACCTTCTCGGCCGGCGGTGGCGTCGTCAGCGCAGGCGCTTCGGAGGGCATCGCCTGCACCGTCTTGGTGCCGCCGATGCGGAAGGCGAAGATGCGGCCTTCGTTGTTGCCGTATTTCTTGATCGCCGTGTTGGGGTCGGAGGTCGCGCCGAGGCCGCCCGAGCCACCGAAGGCTGCGGCGATGGCGACGTACTGCTCGCCGTCGACCGTATACGTGATCGCGGGCGCGCTCATGCCGGTCTTGAGGTCGATCGACCACAGCTTGCCGCCGGTCTTAGCGTCGTAAGCGCCGAAGATGCCGTCGGAGCCACCGCCGAAGAGAAGGCCGCCGGCCGTCGTCAGCATACCGCTGTTCCAGCCGCCCGACATCTCGACCTGCCAGACCATCTTCTGTGCAACCGGATCCCAGGCGCGGATATAGCCCTTGGCCGGCGGTGGGATCTGCCCCTTGGCGATACCGGCCGCGATCATCTGGCCGAGCTGCGCGAAGTCGCTGACGTTCCAGGCGCCGGGCTTGTAGCCGAGCCGCGCCGACTGGGCGTAGATGAAGTTGCCGTCGATGACCGGAATATAGACGAGGCCGGTCTCCGGATTGAACGCCATCGGCTGCCAGTTATGCGCGCCGACGGGACCAGGGATCTGGATCGAAGGCCGCGCACCGGCATAGCGCACGCCGGGCGCTTCGATCGGACGGCCGGTCTTCATGTCGACGCCCTTGGCCCAGGTGATGGTGGTATAGGGCTGCGCCGAGATCAGCTGTCCGGTGGCGCGGTCGATCACATAGAAGAAGCCGTTCTTCGGTGCCTGCAGCAGGACATGGCGCAGCACGCCGTTGATCGTGAGATCGGCGAGGATGATGTGCTGGGTCGCGGTGTAGTCCCAGTCGTCGCCCGGCGTGGTCTGGTAGTGCCAGACAAGCTCACCGGTCTCGGGCTTCAGCGCGATGATCGAGGAGAGATAAAGATTGTCGCCGCCGCCAGGCGAACGCAGGTTGCGGTTCCAGGACGAGCCGTTGCCGGTACCGACGTAAAGCAGGTCGAGATCGGGATCGTAGGCCATGGAGTCCCACGGCGTGCCGCCGCCGCCCTGCTCCCACCACTTGTTGTTGGTGCCGCCGGTCGACCAGGTCTTCAGCGCCACCGCCATCGCCTTGTCTTCGGGCGGCAGGGCCGGATTGCCCGGCACGGTATAGAAGCGCCAGACCTGACGGCCGGTGTCGGCGTCATAGGCGGTGATGTAGCCGCGCACGCCGTATTCGGCGCCGCCATTGCCGATCAGCACGAGGCCTTTTACCACGCGCGGCGCGCCGGTGATGGTGTAGGGGCGGCTGCGGTCGATGGTGTTGATGTCCCAGATCGGCTTGCCGGTCCTGGCGTCGAGCTTCACGAGGCGCCCGTCGAGCGTGCCGACATAGACCGCGCCCTTCCACACGGCGACACCGCGATTGACCACGTCGCAGCAGGCGTAGCGGCCCCACTGGCCGGGGACTTCGGGATCGTAGAACCAGAGCTGGCGTCCGGTCTTGGCATCGAGCGCCCAGACCTTCGACCATGAGCCGGTGACGAACATGATGCCGCCGGAGACGATCGGCGTGCTCTCCAGGCCGCGGATGGTGTTGGTGCGGAACTCCCAGGCGACACCGAGATCCTTCACATTGTCGCGGTTGATGTCCTTGAGCGGCGAATAGCGCTGCTCGCCATAGGTGCGGCCATAGGAGAGCCAGTCGCCGGGCGTGGCGTCGGCATTCTTGATGCGGTCGCCGTCGACATTGGCAGCATTCGCGAGCCGCGAGGCAACATCGCCGCTTTCTGCGGGAGCGGGCGCGCCGGCGGTCGGCTTGGGCGCGGTGGTCACCTGCTGCTTGGGCGCATCGGACTTGCCGCACGCCGCGAGCGCGAGAACCAGAACCGCCGCGAGACCGGCATGACGAAGCGAAATCATTCGAATACCCCCTGGGCCTGCCCGCGCACTGTCCGGCGCGAGTCCCGCCAAGGCTACACGGCCCGGCGGGACGGAGGGAGGGGGATTTTCGAGCCGAACCGCGACCTTGCGGAGCTTTTAGCCTTCCATAGTCGCTTTCATCACCTTGGCGCCTTCCGTCATCTGGGCGTCGATGTAGGGGGCCAGCCCGTCTGGCAGCACATCCGTGGTCCAGATGAACCGGCAAGTCTTCTCGCCGGTCGCGACGATCTCGGCCGACGCGTTGTGATGGGCAATGCGCTCGCCGGGCGCGATGAAATAGACGAGGCGCTTTAACCCGTGGTCGCACGCGACCAGAGTTTCCTTCGCCATCGCGCCGTTGGCGAAGGACACGATGCGGGCGGTGTCGCCGTCCGGCTTGCCGCCGGTCAGGAAGCCTGGGGCAAGGCGGATGTGGACGTTCTGGAAATCGGCGAGCGCGGACCAGACGTGATCGGCAGTCGCGTCAATCTCGATGAGTTTGCGGATGGTGGCCACGACTGTGTCCTTTCGTTTGCGTGGGCGAGGATTGCCACGCGCGCCCAAGCGGTGCTGGCCGGATTCGGACGCCACAGGCAGCAGGCAGGCTGCTGACGAATTTTGGCGGTGCGGCCTGCTATCCAGAAGCTGCAACCGAAGCCCCCGCCCATGACACTACATCGCCGCCACCTGCTGCCAAGGCCGCTTCCCAGGAGACACCCGCCATGCCGATCGACCACAAGCACGATTTCGATTTCTTCTTTGGCAGCTGGCGCGTCAGCCATCGCCAACTGAAGAAGCGGCTGGCGGGTTCGACCGAGTGGCTCGAGTTCACCGGCAGCTGCAACGTCGTGCCGACGCTCGGCGGCGCGGGCAACATGGATGACAACATCATCGAGAAACCCGACATCACCTATCGCGCGATGACGGTACGGACCTACGATCCCAAGACGGAAAGCTGGGCGATCTGGTGGTTCGACGGGCGCATGCCGCAGGGCCCGGTCGATCCGCCGATGCACGGCACATTCGAGAACGGCGTCGGCACCTTCTATGCCGATGACACCTTCGAAGGCCGCAAGATCAAGGTGCGATTCCTGTGGTCCGGCATCACAGCGGATGCGTGCTGCTGGGAGCAGGCCTTCTCCGAGGATGGTGGGGCCACCTGGGAAACCAACTGGATCATGCAGAATACGCGGACCGCGCCTTACCGCCCGGCGAATTGACGATCAGCTCGATCAGCGCTTCGGTGACGTTGGGCTCGAGACCTTCGGTATGGCCTTTGTCGATGCGCACGACGTCGGCGATCACTCGGCCGTCGCGGGCGTTGGGATAGACGAAGACCTCCGCGCGGCCGGGGCCGGGCCTCAGGCCCCAAGCCTTGGTCGAATAGCTCTCGCGCCCCGTGTCGTGGATCTTGCCGCCGACGGTATCGACAATGTCGGGCCGGCGCTCACGCGGACCGGCGCCGAGCTTCTCGGCGAGCGGCGAGGTCTCGGGCAGGCTGGCGATCTCGTGCTCGCCGGTGGTGAAGATGTGCGAGATCTCGACCTCGATCGGCGGCGGCGGCGGGAAAGCCGGCATGGTGCGCGTCACGCCCGGCGGCAACGGCACGCTGAAACCCGGCGCACGCTCGGCGGCGCCGATGCGGCCGCCGGAGAGGCTGAGCCAGCCATCGACTCGCGCCTGGAAGAACGGGTCTTCGGCCAGAAGACGGCGCGAGGTCATGCCACCCTGGCTGTGGCCCACGAGCCAGAAGCGTTCGACACGGCCGAGCCCGTATTTGGCAAAGACCTGATCGACGACGGCGCGCAGATGTGCGTCGTCGGCCTCGCCGACCCAGCGCCGCGCTGGTTCTTTCGTCGCCGCAGAGGGCGTCGCGATGACGAGGCGATACCTGTCCTTGAAATCCACCGCCGGAAAATAGGCGCGCTGCCAGGCGCCGACCGACCCGCCCCCGTGGAGGTTGAGCAGGAAGGTGAGCTTGTCATCCGCTCGCAGGTCGTCGGGATCGTCGAGATAGAATTTACGTCCCGTGGTCTCGTCCACCGCCGTGATGCTGGCCATACCGGCTGCCTCCCAGATAAGGGGCGAAGTGTAGGAGCGCTTCTGCACGCAAGGCCATGCGGTGCGGCGATTGCGCCGGATGGCGTTGGCGCGCGGTACCCACGACGAGGACGCCGGCTTGCGCCGCCGCAGCCGGCTCAACCGAACGCGCCTGTCGCGGCCATAAGTGCTTGAATCGAAAACCCGAGTGCGCCCGGTGCCGCTGCGAGGCGCGCACACTTGACAATATTGCTGCCTAAGCAGATATATCCCTTGCTCAAGCAGACATTGCTTGCACAGGGAATGGGAGGCGGAATGGGCAAGCCGTTCTACAAATCGGGTGATTTCGACGCGCGCCGCTCGCTCGGCTATCTCATCCGCCGCCTCAACAACCTCATCGTGCCGCGCGCCGAAGCGCTGTTCGCGGACGCAGAGATCAGCTTCACCCAGTGGATCATGCTGAAATCGGTGCGCGACGGCATTGCCACGACGCCCGGCGAGATCGCGCGTCATCTCGGCCACGACACCGGTGCGACGACGCGGCTGGTGGACCAGATGGAGAAGCGCGGCCTGCTCGAACGGCGCCGCTGCACCGACGACCGCCGCGTCGTCTATCTCGACATCACCCCGGCCGGGAAAGCGCTGATCAAGCTGCTCACGCCACGCATGCTCGATTTCTGGAACAAGGCGCTGGACGGCAGCTTCGAGCCCGAAGAGGCCGAGAAGCTGATCGATGCCCTAACCAGGTTGATGGAACGGCTCGAAGAGCAGCCTGAAATGCCGATGAAGGCCGGGGCCCGCAAATGAAGAAACTTCTCGCTCTGCTCCTCGCCGGCACGATGCTGGCCGGATGCGTTTCGGCACCGTCGACCACGCCGAGCCAGGTCGCGCTTAAATCCGATGCGCTCGGGCTCGCCGGACCTGCAGCACCCGCGATTGCCGATAGCTGGTGGACTGCGTTCGGCGATCCGCAGCTCGACAAATTGGTCGATGAAGCGCTGAAGGACAGCCCGACCCTCGCCGCTGCGATGGCGCGGGTCCGGGCGGCGCAATCGATGCTCGCCTCGACCACCGCCGCGACCTACCCGCAGGCGAGCCTCGACGGCAGCGAGCAGCGCGAGCGCTTCAGCAAGGACTACATCATCCCGCCGCCCTATGGCGGCTCGACCACCTGGGTCGGCACCGTTCAGGCCAATCTGTCCTGGTCGCTCGACTTCTTCGGCAAGGAGCAGGCGCGGATCGACCGCGCAAAAGCGACAGCCGAGGCGTCGGCGCTCGACGCCGAGGCGGCGCGGCTGATGCTGTCGGGCGCGGTGACACGGGCCTATGTCGCGCTGTCGCGCGCTTACGTCCTGATCGATGTCGCCGAGGATGCGGTGAAGCAGCGCGAAGGCGTGCTGTCGCTGAGCAGCGCGCGGACCCGCGCCGGACTCGACACGATGGCCTCGCAGCACCAGGCCGAAGCGCTCGCCGCGCTTGCCCGTGAAGAGCTTATCCGCGCCAGGGCGACGCGCGAACTGGCCGTGCATGCCATCGCCGCTCTGACCGGCCATGGCGCCGATGCTTACGATATTGCACGTCCAGCGCTGAACGAGGCTGCTCTCGCCCTGCCCGATACGCTGCCGGCCGACCTTCTCGCCCGCCGTGCTGACATCGCCGCCGCCAAGGCGCGGATCGAGGCGGCGTTCCAGGGCCGCGAAGTCGCGCGCAAGGCTTATTATCCCGACATCAACCTGCTCGCCTTCGCCGGCTGGGCGGCCTTGGGGCTGGGGCCGATGTTCTCGGGCTCGGCGCTTCAATATGGCGGCGGCGCGGCCATCCATCTGCCGCTATTCGATGCCGGCAAGCTTGATGCCGATTTCGCAGGTGCCACCGCCGGCCTCGACGAGGCCGTCGCAGACTACAACGCCTCAGTCGTCGGCGCAGTCAAGGACGCCGCGGACGCGATCACCAATCTGCGCAGCATCGATGCACAGGAGGCAGAGCAACGCAGGGCACTTGCTGCCGCACAGTCGAGCTTCGATCTCGCCCGCGAGCGTTATCACAGCGGCCTCAGCCCGCTTCAGAACGTGTTCGACAGCCAGCAACTGCTGCTCGATGCACGCCGCCAATACGCCGCCATCGCCGCCGACCGCGCTTCGGCGCGCGTCGCGCTGCTGATGGCGCTGGGCGGCGGATTTGATTCCACCAAATCTCCCCATACTTCCGAAAGCGACAGCCATGAGTGACGCAACCCCCGTCGGCCGCCACCGCGACCACACGCGCAGCCGGCTTCTTACCATTCTCGCCGTCGCCGTCGGCTTCGCCGTGATTGGCTATGCGGTCTACTGGTTCTTCTATGCGAGCCGGTACGAGAGCACCGACGATGCCTATGTCGGCGGCGACATTGTTGCGGTCACCAGCCGGGAGAACGGCACGGTGCTGGCACTGCATGCCGACAATACGCTGAGCGTGAAGCGCGGTCAGCTCCTCATAGAGCTCGATCCGATCAAGGCGCAGGTTGCGATGGCGGCGGCCGAAGCCGATCTCGCCCGTACCGTGCGCAGCGTGCGCACCGATGTGTCGAAGGTCTCGCAGGCGACGGCGCAACTCAACGCGGCACGCGTCGCATTCTCGCAGGCCCAGAGCGACTATCGCCGCCGCGCCGCCGCCGGAAACGCGGTCTCGGCCGAAGAGCTGTCTCATGCGCGCGAAGCGCTCGCCACCAGCGAAGCGAATGTCCATGTCGCCGAGAGCGCGCTTGCCCAGGCCCGTGCCTCGGTCGAAGGCACACAGGTCGCGAATAACCCCGACGTGATGGCCGCGATCGCGCGGCTGCGGTCCGCCGCCATCGTGCTGCAGCACATGCGGCTCTACGCGCCGGTCGATGGCGTAGTGGCGCAGCGCACGGTGCAGCTCGGCCAGCAGATCGCACCCGGCACGCCGCTGATGGCTGTCGTGCCGCTGACCACGGTGTGGATCGACGCCAATTTCAAGGAAAGCCAGCTCGAGGATATGCGCATCGGTCAGCCGGTGACGGTGACCGCTGACGTTTACGGCTCGAGCGTGACCTATCACGGCAAGGTCGTCGGCATCGGTGCCGGGAGTGGCAGCGCCTTTGCCCTGCTCCCGCCGCAGAACGCGACCGGCAACTGGATCAAGATCGTGCAGCGCGTGCCGGTCCGCATCGCGCTCGATCCGAACGAATTGAAGGATCATCCGCTGCGCGTCGGGCTTTCGGTCGATGTCAGCGTCAATGTCTCCGACACGTCGGGGCCGGTCGCAGCCTCGCCGGCGACGCAGGAGATCCGCGGCGATGCCGGCAATGACGGCGGCGCGGAGACCGATGCCCTGATCGCGCGCATCCTCAAAGACAACGGGGCCTGATCCGATGAGCGCGCCCGGCCAGCAGCCGCACCCGCTGCAGGGCATGCAGCTTGCGATCACGGCAGTCGCGCTCGCCCTCGGCACCTTCATGCAGGTGCTCGATACGACCATCGCCAACGTGTCGCTGCCGACCATCGCCGGCAATCTCGGCGCCTCGACCGACCAGGGTACTTGGGTGATCACGTCCTTCGCCGTCGCCAACGGCGTCGCGGTGCCGCTGACCGGCTGGTTCATGGGCCGCTACGGCGTGGTGCGCACCTTCGTGGTGGCGGTGCTCGCCTTCACCCTCGCCTCGTTCCTCTGCGGCATCGCCTGGAGCCTGAACTCGCTGATCGCGTTCCGCATCCTGCAGGGCGCGGTCTCGGGACCGATGGTACCCGGCTCGCAGGCGCTGCTGATCGCGATCTTCCCGCCGCAACGCCGCGCCACCGCGCTCGGCATCTGGTCGATCACCACGCTGGTCGCGCCGATCGTCGGCCCAATCCTCGGCGGCTACATCTCGGACAACATCCATTGGAGCTGGATATTCCTGATTAATGTGCCGATCGGGCTGATCGCAGGCTTCCTGTGCTGGCAGAACCTCGCCTCGCGCGAGACACCGACACGCAAGCTGCCGATCGACCGCGTCGGGCTCATCATGCTCGCGGTATGGGTCGGCTCGCTCCAGATCATGCTCGACACAGGCAAGGACGCTGACTGGTTCTCGTCCCCCACCATCGTGATCGAGGCGGTCATCGCCGCCGTCGTGTTCTGCGCCTGGGTGATCTGGGAGACGACCGAGGAGCATCCCGTGGTCGACCTCTCGCTCTTCCGCTTCCGCAACTTCGCGCTCGGCACCATCGCCTTCTGCCTCGGCTATGCGGTGTTCTTCGCCAACGTCCTGCTGCTGCCGCTCTGGCTTCAGACCAATGTCGGCTACACCGCGACCTGGGCCGGCCTCGTCGCGGCGCCGAGCGGCGTGATCGCCGTGCTGCTGACGCCTATCGCCGCGCGCTTCATGTCGCGCACCGATGCGCGCATCCTCGCAACGATTTCCTTCGTGGCTTTCGCAGTCTCCTATTTTATGCGTGCGGGCTATACCCAGAATATCGGGTTCTGGGATTACGTCTGGCCGCTCGCCGTGCAGGGCATCGCCATGAGTACCTTCTTCGTTTCGATGCTGACGATCTCGCTCGACGGCATCCCGCCGGAGCGCATCCCTTCGGCTTCGGGCATCTCCAACTTCACCCGCATCACTGCCGGCGGTTTCGCCGCCTCGATCACGACCACGTTGTGGGACCGGCGCGAAGCGCTGCATCAGAGCCGACTCGCCGACACGTCATCGGCCTACAACCCGGTGATGCAGCAGGCGATGGATCGCCTGCATGGTTTCGGGCTGACCGATCTGCAGGCCTACACGATCCTCGCCCGCAATCTCGCGCGCGAGGCTTACACCATGGCGGCGGACGATCTGTTCTGGCTCTCCGGCTGGCTCAGCATCGCGATGATCGGCGTCGTGTGGCTGGCTCGCCGCTCGGTCAGCGGCGGCGGTGCGCCGGTTGCGGCCGACTGATCGCACAAGCGGAAGCCCTGTTCGCAGTGCATCGATGTGCCGTTTTGCGGCAGGCGAAACGCTGGCCACTTAAAAAAGTGCCACATCCCGTGAATCTTATTTGTATTCGCGAATTCGCATGTTAAAGACTCGAGCACAGGTCCGAGATGTTGCTCATGGATGCGATCCGCAATGTCTTGGAAGTTATCTCAAAGTACTGCAACGAGTATTTGCAGAATCTGGACCGTCGTCCAGACGACTGGATTGCGTTGTCTAATCTTGTCGATCACCAAGGAAGGATCAACGAAGAGACACGCGATAAGGTCGTCATGTCTTTATACAATATCACACACGAAACGATCATAAGCACTTACACTTCGGCTCAACCGGGTATAGGTGGATTTTCGATTGTACAACCGCCACTTTACATTGACCTGCACATTGTCGCGCTTGCGAACTTCATCGAGCGCAGCTACGCCGACGGCCTCTCCGCGATCTCGCGGGTCATTTCGTATTTTCAGCAGAACCCGGTCTTCAATCACGCGAAGGCCCCGGAGCTCGATCCCGCGATCGACAAGCTCCAGCTCGAGTTCACCAGTCTGGGCCCGGTCGACGTCAATTATGTGATGGGCATGCTGGGGGCGAAATACCTGCCGAGCGTGTTTTACAAGATCCGCCTCATCCCCTTCGCCTCGCCCGCGATGCAGGCGCGCACCTATCCCGCCCGCGGCCAGGACACCAATGGCGGCGTCGACGACGATCGTCTCGGCGGCACCTGATGGCGGCAAACAACACCACACAGAGCCTCTTTTCGGGCGCACGCGCCGGCCGCAACAGCTCGCGGGTGCCGCAATTCGACAGCGGGGTCTACAAACCGCTATTCCGCGTCGTCTTCCGGCACACCTTCAACAACGACACGCGGCGCCGCTGCCCCAACTTTCAGGTCGTACCCTCGCCGACGAGCGCCGCGCTGATGCGGGCGCAGGGCATGGTGTTCCAGGACAACGGAACGGGTTTCAGCGTCTATATCCGCGAAAGCCAGATCGGCGATCTTGTCGCCTATCTGCGGCGCCAGGCCTCCGGCAAGAAGCCCGACCAGCAATACTGGTCGTGGCTGTCCTTCGTGCTGGTGTCGCAGGATCCGCTTTTCGTCGGGATCACCAAGGTCCCGATCGACTACGGCACTAACCGGGACGCGCACGGACCGGACGCGGTGAAGCTACTCGCCAGCGGCCTCGCGATGGACGGCGAGGATCTGCACGAGATCACGCCGGCCCAATTCGCGGTCTCGGTGCCCCTGCCGTTCTATCAGGCGGTGGTGCGCGATATCTCCGGCCGCATCGTGCTGGTCTCGCCCAGCGACGACCTGTGGAAGCATTTGTGGGAGTCACGCGGCACAAGCGAGATCAACCTGGGGGCATCGGGTCATTATTATGTCCAGGTCGATCTCAGCACGCTGCCGCTCGGCCTGTATACGCTCGGCTTGCGCAGCGGGCCGCACGAGCCCGATCAGCCGATCTGGCCAAATCCGAGGCTCTACACCGAGGCTCGACCAGGCCCTCCGCTCGCGTTTCTCGACATGCTGTTCACCCAGCCCTATCGCGGCGCGCCCGGCGTCTATCCGGTGCCGCCGCTGTTCGGCGATGAGCCCATCGATCCCACAGAAGTCGGCGATGTGACCTACGAGCTGCGCTTCGACGCACGCGAGACCTGGTGGCAGTACTACATCGTCTGCCAGACGCCGGAGAGCGAGCTGCTCGATCTCAAGGTCTTCGGCAAGGACGCGACCTTCACCCAGGCAACGAAGCCGGTGATCCTGCCGAGTGGCCAACTCGCGACCCTGTTCCAGTCGGACAAGACGCTGGGACTGCGCGAGATACCGCCGCAGCGCTTCGCGCTCACCGGTACCCGCCGCGACAAGCGCGGCAAGCTCAGCCCCATTCGCGTCGATCCGCTGCCCGCTGCGCCGATAGCGCCGGTCTGGCCGGTGGGCGACGGCTTCAATCCCGACGGACCGGACCTGTCGAACGGAACGTCGGAAATGTTCGTGTACGTGTGAGCGTGAAAGCGTAGCGCGCGCGCCGCAAGCGCGCAGTTCGTCGAAGCATCATCTCCTTCGCAGAAGAGGACAGTTCCATGGCAAGTCAGGGCTCGCTCCGGGACCGCAAGGTACCAGGCGTCTACGTCACCGAATTACCGGCCTTTCCGCCGTCCATCATCGGCGTGCAGACCGCCGTTCCGGTGTTCATCGGCTACACCGAATTCGCCACCGATCCGGTGAGCAAACAGCCGGTCTATCTGAAGGCGATCCCGCTCGCCTCGATGGCCGACTACTACAACTGGTTCGGTCACGTCTATTT
>Ga0310811_10010926_pt1 | contig 11742 bp, 13 predicted proteins | sample YCmetagenome_FD_207642 | JGI IMG/M metagenome (GOLD analysis project Ga0310811, IMG submission 207642) | Soil microbial communities from experimental microcosm in Duke University, North Carolina, United States - YC | ecosystem: Engineered > Artificial ecosystem > Soil microcosm > Unclassified ...
CGATCACCGTCAGCGACACCAGCTTGATGCGGTCGTGGGAAGCGGCGATCTCCTGGTCGACCAGCGCCTCGATGTCCTCGTCGTAGATGTCCTTCTTGCGGTCGGCGAGCGCCTTCATGCGCACGAAGGCGTCTTCCAGCTGGTTGGCGCCGAGCCTGTAGCCCATCTCCTCCAGCTTGTGCACGAAGGCATGACGGCCGGAATGCTTGCCGAGCACCAGCGACGACTTCTTCAGGCCGACCGCCTCGGGCCGCATGATCTCGTAGGTCGAGGCGTCCTTCAGCACGCCATCCTGATGGATGCCGCTCTCGTGGGCAAAGGCGTTACGGCCGACGATGGCCTTGTTGTACTGCACCGGGAACGAGGTCGCCGCCGAGACCAGTTTCGACGCCCGCGTCAGCATCGTGGTGTCGATCTTGTTCCACCATGGAAACACGTCGTTGCGGACGTTGATCGCCATCACGACTTCTTCCAGCGCGGCATTGCCGGCCCGCTCGCCGATGCCGTTGACGGTGCATTCGATCTGGCGCGCGCCGCCGGCGATGCCTGCCAGCGAATTCGCTACCGCCATGCCGAGGTCGTTATGGCAATGAACTGAAAATACCGCCTTGTCGGAATTCGGCACCCGCTCGATCAAGGTGCGCATGAAGTGGCCATATTCCTCCGGCGTGGTGTAGCCGACGGTGTCGGGGATATTGACCGTGGTGGCGCCAGCCTTGATCACGGCCTCGACGATGCGGCAGAGATAGTCCATCTCGCTGCGGGTGGCGTCCTCGGCCGACCATTCGACGTCGTCGATCTGGTTGCGCGCGCGGGTGACGTTGGCGATCGAGAGCTCCATCACCTGCTCCGGCGTCATGTTGAGTTTGACGCGCATGTGCAGCGGCGAGGTGGCGATCACGGTGTGGACGCGGCCGCGTCTGGCGAATTTCACCGCTTCGGCGCAGCGGTCGATGTCCTTCGGGTTCGCCCGCGACAGGCCTGCGATGACCGAGTTCTTGGAGCGGCGGGCGATCTCGCTGACCGCCTGGAAGTCGCCTTCGGAGGTGATGGGGAAGCCGGCCTCGATGACATCGACGCCCATGTCATCGAGCATCTCGGCGATCGCGAGCTTTTCCTCGAACGACATGGTGGCACCGGGACACTGCTCGCCGTCGCGCAAGGTGGTGTCGAATACGATAACGCGGTCCTTCTCGGACTTTTTAGCTTCGCTCATCTGAAAGTTCCTTTTGGGTCTTGCGCCGTGGTTTGGGCGCTGAGGGGGTTCCTGAATTCTCGCGCAACCCCTGAGTGCCCAGGCGCAAACCGCCCAGACGGCCCTCAGGGGCCGATAAGAAGCAGAAGCCCGCCAAGAAGGAGGGTGGGCAGGGACGCAGCCGGAATCGCCGGGTGACGCGCGGCCGAGGCCGCTCCACCCTTAACTCCACACATTTCGCTGCGAATCAGCATTGCCAGACCCTATGGACGCCTCGAATCCTCAGCCAAAACCATTGACGGTTCGTTGCCGGGACCGCGTCCTGCGGCCGTTCTAGACGAGAAATGCGGCCCCCCGCAATGCCAAAAGATGGTCAGATGAGCTGACCTAATCGATGGCGGCGTGGCCGCCGGCCCTGGTTCGTTTCACGCCGGACCTTCCGCTCGCCGTGGTCGGGGGCCACATTTTGGGAGACGACGTGACGGGGGTCGCGATGAAAACGCACCGGCTTCCCTTCGAGAACCGCTGGACCAACAGCGAGCAAGCCTGGCATTGGAATTGCGAACTCGAGCGGCTGGGGGTCGCGACCGTGCGGATCATGTTCGCAGATCACGAAGTTCATGATCCCGGCGGGCGCGCCGCCGTCCTCGATATTCCGGCCGGTTTCGTCCGGGATTGGCTTGCGTTCCACGATCGGCGCGCCGCCCGCCAACAGCTGCTCTGGCGCGCGACCGTCATTGCGCTGCTACTGACTACGGCCTGCGCGGCGGTGGTGGGTCTGTTCAACGCGTGATGGGTGAAATGCCTACGCGGTAGGCAAACGCCGCTGGCGCGGTTCTCTTGCCTGGCGTTGCAGTCTCAAGCTTTGCTGAAACCCGGTTTATTGACGTAAGCTGGCTGGCGTCGATCTGACAGGAGGCTGCCCCATGTCAAAGAAGGGCATTACCGGCCATGACGAGTGGGTGGTGACCCAGGCGCTCGCAACAGCCCTGGTCGCGCTCGAGCAGTTGCCCGAGAAAATACAGCCGCGTCCCCACATGGAGGATATCAAGAAGATCCTGACCGCCGGCTGCGCACCCGGAAGCGTGGGGCTGCATCTGGCGCAGGCGAAATGCCGGCTGTTTCCCGAGGCGGATTCGGACGCGATCTACCGGGAGTATGGCCTGGAAGGTGACCGGGAATGAACGCAGGCGCTGTTGCCGCTGTGAGCGTGCCGAATGCCGCTACTTCTTCGCCGTCCTTCCAGCCGCCATCTTCCCTGCCCCACCTTTGCCCTCGGCCAGCAGGGCCTCACGCACCTGCCTGAATTCGCTGCGGTCGGCCTTGTCGACCTTGGGGAAATGCAGATCGAGCCGGTCGAGCGCGGCGACGATGGTGGAACCGATCACGACGCGGGCGAACCATTTGTGGTCGGCCGGCACCACATGCCAGGGTGCCGCCTTCGTCGAGGTGTGCCGGATCACCTCCTGATAGGCGGCCTGATATTTTGCCCATAGCGCCCGCTCGGAAATATCGGCGAGCGAAAACTTCCAGTTCTTGGCGGGCTGTTCCAGCCGGTCGAGGAAACGCGCGCGCTGTTCCTCCCGGGAGACGTTGAGGAAGAACTTCAGGATCACCGTGCCATTGCGCGCGAGGTAGCGCTCCATGGCGGCGATATCCTCGAACCGCTCGCGCCAGATGTTTCTGGTCACCAGTTGCTGCGGTATCTTCTGCTTGCCGAGAATATCGGAATGCACGCGCACGACCAGGCATTCCTCGTAATAGGAGCGGTTGAAGATGCCGATCCGGCCGCGCTCGGGCAGCGCGATCATGCTGCGCCAAAGAAAATCGTGGTCGAGTTCCTTTGTCGACGGCTGCTTGAACGCGGTAACTTCGCAGCCCTGCGGATTGACGCCGTCGAAGATGCTCTTGATCGCCGAATCCTTGCCCGCCGCGTCCATGCCCTGGAATACCAGAAGCATCGACCAGCGGTCCTGCGCGTAGAGCTTTTCCTGGAAATCGTTCAGCCGTTTGCGATTGGCCTCGATGATTTTTTCACCCTTGTCCTTGTCGAGCCCGCCCTTCACGCGTGTCTTTTGTGATTTTAAGTGAAACTCGCCCACGCCGTCATAACGGAACGGCGCGACAAAGCGATTTAGCGCATCGCTGAGCGGTTGCCGGGATTTCCTGCTCATGGGGCCACGGGTTTCGCCACCGATTTCTCCACGGGTCTCTCGGGTCGCGTCTTGAACCGATCGATGATGCTACCAAGAATGCCCTTGGGAAGGAATATGATGAACAGCACCAGCAATACGCCGTAGACGAGGTTGTCCCAGCCGACCGCCTTGGTGCCGAAGGAGATGCGCAGGATTTCAGCGAGCATGATGGTGATGATCGCCCCGACCGTGGGTCCAAGCGACACATAGACGCCGCCGACGATGACCGCGAACACCATCTGCAGCGACACCGCAATGCCGCTGACCGTGTCCGGCGAGATGAACATCTGGTACTGGCAGTACAACGCGCCCGCAAGCGCCGTCATCAGCGCCGAGATCAGCGTGATCTTGAGCTTTTCGAAGGTAACGTTGACGCCGGCCGCCGCCGCCGCATCCTCGTCGTCGGAGATCGCCTCCATGGCGTAGCGGCTCATGCTGCGGTCGACCCAGCGCCAGATCAATAGTCCCATCAGCCAGACGAACAGCGCGATCAGATACCAGGTGATCTTGTCGTCGAACTGCAGCGCCAAGAGCTGGTTGCCCTTGGTGCGATCAGGGGTGTAGCCGAGCGAGCCGCCGGTGTAGTCGCGCGTGGCGGTGATGACCTGCAGCACGATACCGGACAGCGCCAGCGTCACCAGCACGAAATAATGCCCGGTGATGCGAAAGCGAAAGCAGGGATAGGCGACGACGACGGCGAGCACGCCTGCCGCCATCATGCTGAGCGGGATGCCGATCCATGGCGAAACGCCGAGATGGTTCCACAGCAGCGCGGTGACATAGGCGCCAACGCCCATGAAGCCGCCATGACCGAGCGACACCAGGCCGAAGCGGCCCATGATCGACCACGAGGTGTAGGCGAACGACCAGATCAGGATCAGCACCAGGATATGCAGATGATAGGGGTCGCGATAGACGAACGGCAGCGCGATCAGCGCCGCCAGCGCCACGGCCCAGTACGCGCGATGCGTTGTCACGAGCGCCTCGCGAAAAGACCGGCGGGCCGGATGAACATCATGACGATGAAGAAGGCGAAGGCCAGCACATAGCCCCATTCGAGATCGGAGAACAGGCCGCCCAGCGAAATGATCTCGGCAAAAACAAAGGCTGCGATGAAGCCGCCGATGAAATTGCCCAGCCCCCCGAGCACGCAGATCAGGAAGGTGATCGGTCCGAACGACAGCCCGACAAAGGGATGCACGTCGTATTGCAGCACCAGCAGGCAGGCGGCGAGGCCTGCGAGCGCGCCCCCCAGCGCCGAGGTGATGACGTAGAGACGCCTGGTGTCGACGCCCATCAGCGACATGATCTGGCGATCCTGCGAGATGGCGCGGATCGCGGTCCCGGTATAGGTGCGGGTCATGAACAGATAGACGGTCACCATGCCGATCAGGGCCGCGGCAAACGACAACAGCCGCGAATAGCTGAAATGCATATCGCCGAGCGCCAGCACCGGCAGGCGGATGCCGAGGTTGCGGAAGTCGATGCCGAAGGCAACCGTGGCAAAGCTCTGCAGGATGAACAGCACGCCGCCGGTGGCGAGCAGCTGGTTAATGGGCGGCGCGGTCAACAGCGGCGCGATGACGATGAAGTGCAATGCCGCGCCGAGTGCCGCGACCAGCAGGATGGTGATCGGCGCCGCGGCCCAGTACGGGAAGCCGAAAACCTGGACCAGATAATACATGCCGTACATGCCGATCATGACCAGCTCGGCATAACAGATCCAGGTCACGTCGATGACGCCGAAGATCAGGTTGAGCCCGAGTGCCAGCAGCGCCAGCACGCCACCGAGCAGGATGCCGTTGACCACCGCCTCCAGCAGATAAATGTCGAAGATGTCCAGAAATGCCTGCATCCGTATTACACCCCGAGATATGCCTGCTTGATGGTGTCGTTGCTCATCATGTCGGTCGAACTGCCCGATGCGCGGATGCTGCCGGCCTCGAGCAGATAGGCGCGATCGACCACGCGCAGCACCTGCTGCACGTTCTGCTCGACGATCAGGACCGTCAACCCGGAGGCGCGGATGCGTTTGACCAGTTCGAACACCTGCTGCACCACCACCGGCGCCAGCCCTGCCGACGGCTCGTCGAGCAGCAGCAATTTCGGATTCGACATCAGCGCGCGGCCGATCGCGCACATCTGCTGCTCGCCGCCCGACATGGTGCCGGCCATCTGGCTGCGGCGTTCCTTCATGCGCGGAAACAGGTCGAACACGAATTCCAGCCGTTCGGCATATTTGGCGCGCGCGCCCGGCATGTAGGCGCCCATCTTCAGATTGTCGTCGACGGTCAGCCGCGGAAACAACCGGCGATTTTCAGGCACATGGGCAATGCCGAGGCTGACGATGCGATGCGCCGGCGTCGCCAGCACGTCGGTGCCCTCCATCGCGATCGCGCCCCTGGTGGGCCGGATCAGCCCGGAGATCACCCGCATCAAGGTGGTCTTGCCGGCGCCGTTGGGGCCGATCACGCCGACTGCCTCACCGGCGTTGACCTCGAGGTTGACGCCGAACAGCGCCTGAAAACTGCCGTAACCCGCATCGACCGACTTCAGCGCGAGCATGGCTAGACCCCTGCCCCGCGGCGCGCTTCCGACGCCGCAGCCTGGCTCGAACCCGCATCGGTGCCGAGATAGACCTCGATGACGCGCGGATCGCTCGCCACCGCGCTCGGCAGGCCTTCGGAAATCTTCTCGCCGTGATCGAGCACCATGACGCGATCGACCACCCGCATCAATACGCCCATGATGTGCTCGACCCAGATGATGGTGATGCCGAGCTCGTCGCGGATCCTGCGCAGCATGTCGGCGGCGGCATCCATCTCGGTCTCGTCGAGCCCGCCGAGGCTCTCGTCGGCAAGCAGAAGCTTGGGTCCGGTCGCGAGCGCCTTGGCAAGTTCCAGTTTCTTCAAGCCAGCTGCGCCAAGGCCGGCAACGGTGGCATGGCGATCGGTCGACAGTCCGACCATGCCAAGCGCCTTTTCGGCGGCCTCATTGGCCCTGGCGCGGCTGTGGCTGCCCTGGCCGTAATATCCGGCCAGCGCCACGTTCTCGAAGATACTGAGCCGGTGAAACGGCCGCGGGATCTGAAAGGTGCGGCCGATGCCGCCGTTGATGATCCGATGCGGCGCAGTTCCCGCGATCTCGGCGCCGTCGAACTCGATCGAACCTGCGGTCGGGACCAGCGTTCCCGACAGCATGTTGAAGATCGTGCTCTTGCCGGAACCGTTCGGGCCGATCAGGCCGAGTATCTCGCCCTGCTCGACCCGGAACGACACGTTATTGACCGCGGTGAAACCGCCGAAACGCTTCACCAAACCGCTGACCGTCAGCACGCCAGATACTCCGCCAAGCCTGTAGCCGACCTACTGATTGCTGAAGGTGGTACCCTTCGGCAAGGGCAGCACGGCCTCGCGTTGCGCCTGGCTCTTCGGCCACACCACGTACGATTTGTCGTCGACATACTGGATGATCACCGGGAACGAGCGCTCGTTCTGGCCCGCCATCGGCGTCTCTCCTCCGGCCGGAAACTTGACGCCGAAACCCAGCATGGTGCCGCCTTCGGGAATATCGACCTCCAATGCGGCCTTGCGCAGGGCATCGGGATCGACGCCGCCGTATTTCTTGATGGCACGCGGCAGCACTTCGGTCAGGAACACGTAGGTGTTCGACGCGGCCATGCCGACATGGGCGGAGCGGATGGCGACGCCCGGCTTCACCTTGTCGAACTCCTCGCCGACCATCTTGATGAGCGGCGGCAGTTTCGGGTCCATGGTCTTCTGGTTGGCGAGCCAGATCGAGATCGGATCGGTGTTGAAGAAATAGTTGACGTCGCCGCCGAGGCCTTCCTTCAGCTTCTCATAGACGCCATATCCGGCGCCGTGTCCGACCAGGGCGGCGAATTTCAGCCCCTGCTCGCGCGCCTGGCGCAGCAATAACGTAATGTCCGGGTTGTAGCCGGTGTGGAAGATCACATCGGGCCGGGCGCGTTTCAATTTGGTGACGAGCGCGGAAAGGTCCGGCGCGGTGGCGGAATAGCCTTCCTTCATCACGACGTTGAAGCCGGCCTTCTTGGCGCCGGCCTCGTTGCCCTTGGAGACGTCGACGCCATAGGCGCCATCCTCGTGGATGATGGCGACCCGCAGATCCTTCGGATCCTTGCCGAACTTTTCCTTCGAATTCTGGGCGATGAAGTCCATCGTCATCAGGCCGAACTGGTCGCCCGAGGCCTGCGGGCGGAATACATATTTGAAGTTCTTGTCGGCCAGCACCGCCGAGGAAATGCAGGTGGTGATCCACATGAACTTCTTGAGCTGCTCGACGCGGGCGGCTACCGGCACGCACTGGGCCGATGAATAGAAGCCCAGCAGCATGTCGACCTTTTCCTGCTCAATGAGGCGGACCGCCTCGTTGATGGCGACATCGGGCTTGCTCTGGGCGTCGGCGTAGACGGTCTCGATCTTGTAACCTTCGACCCCGGTCTTGGCGTATTGGTCGAGCATGATCTTGGCGCCGATATATTGCAGCTCGGAGCCGCCGCCGGCGAGCGGGCCGGTCAGGTCGTAGATCACACCGATCTTGATTTTCTTTTCCTGGGCCTCGGCGGCAACCGCCATTCCCAGCACCGCAACTGCGGCGGACAGCCCAACGAACAGGCGTGCGACTTTGCGCCCCGGCATGGAAATCCTCCCTGGAAGATTGTGCAATGATCGTATTCTTGTTTTTATAGGCCCTATCACATGGGGAGCGCCGACCGATGTCAAGCGCGTTGGGCTGCGTCGACCCAACGCAGGCCGATTTGTGCCTCCAACCAAAGTTGCACCTCAGCCCTGGCGCGCCAATTGCGCCTCGATGAACGCGGTGACGAAGCCCGGCATCGCGGAGGTAAGATCGCGCGTCCCGCGCACCAGATGGATTGCCGACAATTCAGGCAATTGCTGCAGGGCGAGATTGGCCTCGATCCGGGCGCGCAAGGCGTCGCCTGCCATATCGACGTGCAATATCCGGATCATTGCCATGGTCGGGCCGGTGTAGACGCAGTGCCAGTCCGGCTCGCTGCGGTAATCGTGCGGCGCAAGACCGGTCTCTTCCTCGAGTTCACGAACCAGGCTGCCTGATATGTCGACCGCGCCATTGCTGATGTCGTCGAGATCGGGTGTGCCGGACGGAAAGTAGATGCGGCCTGCGGTGGAGGTGTGCGGGCCCATTTCGCCGAGCACAAACGCGCCATCGGCGCAGCGCAAGGCGCCCATCCCAAAGCCGTTGAATACGCCATGATCGGGAAAACCCCAGTCACGCCATGCCAGGAAGCTGGCAAAATCGGTCTCAAAATAGCTCGCACTGAGCCGTTCGCCGGCGAACACCGGATTGCGCCCCATCAGAACCCGCCCGTTCCACATTTTCGGCTTGTCGCGGCGCTTTTCGGCGAAATGCGCCGATATCTCCGCGCGCCGCGTTTCGGCGAACGGCCACGACCAATTTTCGACGGGCAGATCGAGCGTGGTGGCGCGATGAATGACAGGAGCCGCCATGCCGTTCATCGCCCCGGAGTTACTTGGTATTCATCCCCGTGGTCTTCTTGACCTGATCGACATATTTGTTGGTCCAGGTCTTGGTGACGTCGATATTGGCTTTTGCGACTTCGGGCGAGCCTTCGCTGAATACGGCGAGCACGGCGTCCGCGCCCTTCGGATCCATCTTGCCGGTCTCCGAATACATCGGGATCGTGTTCCTCAACGCCGCCAGATACAGCTCCTTGTTCTTGCCGACGATCTCGTCCGGCATTTTCGCCATGATCTCCTCCGGCGAATGCGAATGAATCCAGGCGAGCGTATTGACAATCGCGGTCGTCAGGGCCTGCACGTCCTTTTCGTGGGATGCAACCCAGGCCGCCGTCGAGTAGAGCGCGCCGCCCGGATATTCGCCGCCGAACACTGCGAGTGTATCCTTTTGCGTGCGGGTGTCGGCGAGAATCCGCAAATCCTTGTGGCTGCCTTGCAGCACCGTGACCGACGGATCGAGCATCACGGCGGCGTCGATCTGGCCCTGCTCCATCGCCGCGACCGCAGTAGCACCCAGGCCGACGCCGATCACCGCGGCGCTGGTCGGATCGAGGCCGTTTTTCTTCAACAGATACTTCAGGAAAAAATCGGTCGAGGAGCCCGGCGCGCTGACGCCGACCTTCTTGCCGGCCAGGTCCTTGATCGACTTGATTTCGCTGCTGTGCGAGGGCGATACCACCAGCACCAGGCCGGGATAGCGGTCATAGACCACGAAGGACACCAGTTCCTGCTTCTTGGCGGCCAGGTTGACGCAATGGTCGAAATAGCCGGAAACCACGTCCGCACTGCCGCCGAGCACGGCTTTCAGCGCGTCCGAGCCGCCCTTGAGGTCGACCAGTTCGACGGCCAGGCCCGCCTTGTCATATTCGCCGAGTTGCTTGGCCAGCACCGTCGGCAGATAACACAGGCAGGAGCCGCCCCCGATCGCCACCGTGACCTTGCTTTGCGCTGCGGCAAAACTTGACGTCAGCGCCAATGCGAGCAGCGCCCCGGCTACCCCGCGAACAATTTTCTTCATGGTTTCCTCCAAAGGGTTGGCCACAGAATAATGCAGTGCACACCGCTTGAGAAGGCGACTTTGGTGTCAATGCGGACGAGCGCCATGCATGGCTTCGCCGTTCCGCGGTTGCCGATTTATTCCATCGCCGCCGCGTGGTCTTTGGCCGCGCTGGCCAAGGGCGGTTTCGCGGCTTAGCATTGCCCCACAAAAATACCCTTGGGAGGACTATCCATGAACCGCACCGCTATCACTCTGTCGATCGCCGCTGCCTTTGCCGCCGGCTGCGGCGTCACCCATCTGCTGCGCCCGGCCTTTGCTGCCGAAACCATCTCCGCCCAAATTATCCATACCGGCGAGTTGACCCCGGAAGCGCTCGGCATGCCGTCAGGCACCGGACTGCGCTCAAAGATGTTCGTTTCCGCCGATGGCGCCACGGTCTCGATCCAGGACGGCAACGTGCCCAAGCACATGCATCTCAACGCCAACGAGATGCAGTTCATCCTCGAAGGCACCGGCACGATCTGGCTCGGCGACAAGGAAGTGAAGGTGAAGCCGGGCGATCTCGTCGTCATCCCGAAGGGCACCCCCCATGGCGGCACCAAACCGGAGGGCCGGCCGTTCAAGGCGATCGCCATCAAGACGCCACCGCAGGCGCCGGATGATACCAAGCTGCTGGATTGACGGCGCGGTCCCTCTCGGCCGTCATTGCGAGCGAAGCGAAGCAATCCATAGGGCTGCAAAGCGAGAATGGATTGCTTCGCCGCAAGTGCTTCTCGCAATGACGGTGAGGCTCTACCCCCTGCTCTCCGCCGCCACCGGCCGCCATACCAGGAGCCGCCGCTCGACCATCGTCACGCCGATGTCGATCAGGATGACGAAAGCCGACAGCACGAACATGCCGGCGAAGACGGCGCCGACGTCGAACACGCCTTCCGCCTGCTGGATCAAATAGCCGAGGCCGGCCGCCGAACCCAGATATTCGCCGACCACCGCGCCGACCACGGCGAACCCGACCGAGGTGTGCAGCGAGGAGAACATCCACGACAGCGCCGACGGCCAGTACACATGCCGGGTCAATTGCCGCTCGTTCATGCCCAGCATGCGGCCGTTGTCGAGCACGGTTTGGCTTACTTCCTTGACGCCCTGATAGACGTTGAAGAACACGATGAAGAACACCAGCGTCACGCCCAGCGCCACCTTGGACCAGATGCCAAGCCCGAGCCACAGCGTGAAGATCGGCGCCAGCACCACGCGCGGCAGCGCGTTGACCATCTTGACATAAGGATCGAACACCGCGGCGACGCGGGGCTGGCGCGCGAACCAGAAGCCGACCAGCACGCCGCCGACCGAGCCGATCACGAAGGCCAGGATCGACTCCCACAGCGTGATCGCCAGGTGCTTCCAGATCACGCCGGTCGCGAACCATTTGACGATCTGGCTGCCGACATCGACCGGATTGGAGAAGAAGAACGGCGGCAGGATCATGCGGCCGAACACCGGCACGGTGGCGAAGAACTGCCACAGCGACAGCGCAACCACCGCGACCATCAATTGCCAGAACAGCAGCGTCAGGCGGGACATCAGGAGGCCTCCGCCGCTTGCGTGGACTGCGCATAGCCCTTCATCACTTCGTCCTTCAGCACGCTCCAGATTTCCCGATGCAGTTCGTGGAACTGCTTTTCCATCCGCACTTCCGAAATGTCGCGCGGGCGCGGCAGGCTCACCCGCCAGTCGCCGATGATGCGCGCGCCCGGCCCCGCCGACATGATCACGACGCGGTCGGCGAGCGCG
>Ga0310811_10010928_pt1 | contig 11741 bp, 9 predicted proteins | sample YCmetagenome_FD_207642 | JGI IMG/M metagenome (GOLD analysis project Ga0310811, IMG submission 207642) | Soil microbial communities from experimental microcosm in Duke University, North Carolina, United States - YC | ecosystem: Engineered > Artificial ecosystem > Soil microcosm > Unclassified ...
CGGGTCAACCAGGACCTGCCGGCCGCCGCCCGGATCCAGGACTTCGTGCTCCTCGACAAGGAGCTCGACCCCGACGACGGCGAGCTCACCCGCACCCAGAAGGTGCGCCGCGCGACCATCCTCGACCGGTACCGGGACCGCATCGAGACGCTCTACGCTCGCGCGATGACGGGGACGGCCCCGTGAACGAGCAGCTCGTGTTCATGCTCCAGCTCGTGATCACCGGCATCGCGGTGGGCAGCGTGTACTCCCTCATGGCGCTCGGCTTCGTGCTGATCTTCAAGGCCTCGGCCGTCGTGAACTTCGGCCCCGGCGAGCTGCTGCTCTTCGGCGCCTACGTCTCGTGGGCCGCCATCCTCCACCTGAAGCTGCCGCTCTACGTGGCGCTGCCCGTCACGCTGCTGGCCGCCATCCTCCTCGGGCTCGTCATCGAGCGGGGGGTGCTGCGTCCGCTCATCGGCTACCCGATCATCTCGGTCATCATGGTCACGTTCGGCTTCGCCAGCGTGATCCGCGGCGTGCTGAACATGAGCTGGGGCAGTGACACCCGCCCCTTCCCCGTGCTCTTCTCGCCCGAGCCCTTCCGGCTGGGGCCGGTGCCGGTGTCGCCGGTGCACCTGTGGAGCTTCGTCACCATCATGGTGCTGCTCGCCGCGTTCTCGCTCTTCTTCCGCTACTCCAAGACGGGCATGGCCATGCGGGCCACCGCCGACAACCAGCAGGTGGCCCAGTCGCTCGGCATCAGCGTGAAGTGGGTGTTCGCGCTGTCGTGGTGCATCGCCTCCGTCGTGTCGACCCTGGCCGGGATCATCCTGGGCAGCGTGCGGGGCGGCGTGGACTTCTCGCTGGCCGACCTGGGCCTGAAGGTGTTCCCGGTCGTCATCCTCGGTGGGCTCGACAGCGTCGCGGGCGCGATCATCGGCGGGGTGCTGATCGGCGTGCTCGAGAACCTCTCGGGCGGCTACCTCGATCCCCTGGTCGGCGGGGGCGTGAAGGAGGTCGCGCCCTTCGTGGCCCTGGTGCTCATCCTCATGGTCCGGCCTCATGGCTTCTTCGGCAAGGTCGAGATCGAGCGCGTGTGATGAAGTGCGGCGGCTTCCGGACCAGCTATCGCGCCGACGAACGGATCTTCGACACGGCCGTGCCCATCGTCGGCCTGGTGATCCTGATGGCGGTCCTGGCCGTCGTGCCCCGCTTCGCCACGACGTACTGGCTCGACGTCCTCAACCGGATCGGCATCGCCGTCATCGGCGCGCTCGGGCTCAACATCCTGGTCGGCTACACCGGCCAGATCTCGATCGGGCAGGCCGCGTTCCTGGCCGTGGGCGCCTACGCCACCGCGATCCTCGAGGCCAATCTGGGGCTGCCGTTCTATCTCGCCATCCCGCTGGCCGCGCTCATCACCTCGGGCTTCGGACTGATCTTCGGCATCCCGTCGCTGCGGCTGCGCGGCCTCTACCTGGCCATCGCCACGCTGGCCGCGCACTTCATCACCACTTTCGTGATCGTGCACTGGGAGAGCATGACCAAGGGCGTGCTGGGCTTGATGGTGCCCCCGGCCCTGGTGGCCGGCGTGCCCCTGGACTCGGACGCGCGGGTGTTCTACCTGATCTTCGCGCTGGTGGTCCCGGCGATCCTCGTCACCAAGAACCTCTTCCGCACCCGGGTGGGGCGCGCCTTCATCGCGATCCGCGACCGCGACGTGGCGGCCAGCGTCATGGGCGTGAACCTCCTCCGCTACAAGCTCCTGGCCTTCGTCATCAGCTCGTTCTACGCCGGCGTGGCCGGCGGGCTGATGGCCCATCACTCGCGCATCCTGTTCCCCGATGCCTTCAGCCTGCTGGTGGCCATCGACTACCTGGCGATGATCATCATCGGCGGCATGGGCAGCATCCTCGGCTCGATCTTCGGCGCGGTGTTCATGACGCTGCTGCCCGAGGTGCTGAAGCTGACCGCGACGTCGCTGACCGGCGTCTACCCGCAGGCCTTCGGGCTGATCGCCTCCACTCGTGACGTCGTGTTCGGTCTGGCCGTCATCTTCTTCCTCATGTACGAGCCCCAGGGGCTCGCCCGCATCTGGACCCGCATCCGCAGCTACTGGCAGCTGTGGCCGTACGCGTACTGACGAGAGCGAAGACGACCCTCACCGCCGACCCCTGAGAAGGAGAGCGCTATGAGCCGAGTCCCTGGCCCGCTCGTCCGTTTCCTCCTCGTGGCCCTGCTCGTCGCCGCCGTCGCCGCGCCGCTGGTCGACGCCCAGGGCGTGATCAAGCTCGGCAACCTCGTGGACCTCACCGGCCCCACCTCCGACCAGGGCAAGGACATCGCCCAGGGCCGCACCGACGCCGTGCAGTACCTCAACGAGCGGGGCGGAGTGAACGGCAAGAAGCTCGAGCTGGTGAGCGTGGAGTACGGCTTCCAGCCGCCGCGCGCGGTGGCGGCCTACAAGAAGTTCGTGGAGGAGGACAAGGTGCTGCTCGTGCTGGGCTACGGCACGCCCGACACCGAGGCCCTGCGCCCCTACATCACCAAGGACAAGGTCCCCTATCTCTCCGGCTCGTACTCCGGCCATCTGACCGATCCGCGCCAGACGCCCTACAACTTCCCCGGCGGCATCGACTACACGAGCCAGATCCGCATCTTCTTCAACTACGTGAAGGAGACGTGGAAGGATGGAAGCCGCGCGCCGCGCGTGGCGTTCATCTACGCCGACAACGCCTACGGCCGGGCGCCCATCGAGTCCGGCCGGGCCTACGCCAAGGAGGTCGGCGTGGACCTGGTCGACGAGGAGATCATCCCCACCGTCCTCACCGACGCCACCTCCCAGCTCCTGACGATGAAGAAGAAGGACCCCGACTTCGCGTACATCAACACCAACACGCAGTGGGTGCCGGTCGTGCTGAAGGACTCCTACAAGCTCGGGCTGAAGACCAAGTACGTCGTGAACAACTACGGCCTCGACGAGCGCACGCCGGGGCTGGCCGGGCCAGCCGCCGAGGGCGTGATCGGCATCCAGGACGTCGCCTACTGGGGCGACAGTGTGCCCGGCATGAAGACGCTGATGGAGTTCCACCAGAAGCACCATCCCAACGACGTGCACGCCTCGCCCTACATGCGGGGCTGGCTGTGGGTGATCGTGGCCGCGGAGGCGATCAAGCGGGCGGGCCCCACGGCCACCGGCGAATCCGTCAAGAACGCGCTGGAGAGCTTCAAGGAGTTCGACACCTGGGGCATCACCCCGCCGTTCACCTACACCAACGAGGACCATCGGCCCACCAACCGGGCCCGGTTCGTCATGATCCAGAACGCCAAGATCGTGCCGATGCGCGAGGTCTCCGTCGATCGCAGCATGAAGTGGATCGGCAAGTGACGGGGCGCCCGACGACACGATGCTGCGGCTGAACAACGTCCAGGTCGTCTACAGCGACGTCATCCTGGTCCTCAAGGGGCTGTCGCTCGAGGTCCCCGAGGGCCAGATCGTGGCGCTGCTGGGCGCCAACGGCGCGGGCAAGACGTCCACGCTGCGGGCGATCTCCGGCCTGCTGAAGACGGAGAACGGCCGGGTCACCGACGGCAGCATCGAGCTCATGGGCCGGCGGATCGACGGACTCGACGCCGAGGACATCTGCCGCCTCGGCGTCGTGCAGGTGATGGAGGGGCGCAAGGTCCTCGAGAGCCTCACCGTGGAGGAGAACCTCCGCATCGGCGGCTACACGCGGCGCGACCCCGACGGCGCCCGGCAGGATCTGGAGATGATCTACGACTACTTCCCGCGACTGGTGGAGCGCCGCACCCAGCTCGCGGGGTATCTGAGCGGCGGCGAGCAGCAGATGCTGGTGATCGGCCGGGCCCTGATGGCCAAGCCGCGGCTGCTGCTGCTCGACGAGCCGTCGCTGGGGCTGGCGCCGTTGCTGGTCCGCGAGATCTTCGCGATCATCCAGAAGATCAACGCCGAGCGGGGCACCACCATCCTGCTCGTCGAGCAGAACGCCCAGATCGCGCTGGGCATCGCCCACGCCGGCTACATCATGGAGAACGGCCGGATCGTCCTCGACGGTCCGGCCGCCACCCTGCGCGGCAACGCCGACGTCCGCGAGTTCTACCTCGGGCTCAGCCAGGCCGGCCGTCGCAAGAGCTTCCGCGAGCTCAAGTTCTACAAGCGCCGCAAGCGCTGGGTGTTCTGACTCAGGCCATCTTCACGGTGGCGGCCTTCTGCAGGCCCAGGGCCCTGACACTCTCCTCGCGCATGAGGAACTTCTGGATCTTGCCGGTCACCGTCATCGGGAAGGCGTCGACGAAGCGGACGTAGCGCGGGATCTTGTAGTGGGCGATCTGGCCGCGGCAGTAGTCGCGGATCTCGTCCTCGGTGGCCGCCTGGCCCTCCCGCAGCTTCACCCAGGCCATGATCTCCTCGCCGTACTTCTCGTCGGGCACGCCGATGACCTGCACGTCCTGGATCTTGGGATGGCCGTACAGGAACTCCTCGATCTCCCGCGGGTACACGTTCTCGCCGCCGCGGATGATCATATCCTTGATGCGCCCGACGATGTTGAGATAGCCCTCGTCGTCCATGGTCGCCAGGTCGCCGGTGTGCATCCAGCGCGCGGCGTCGATGGCCGTGCGCGTCGCCTCGTCGTTGTCCCAGTAGCCGAGCATCACGCTGTAGCCGCGCGTGCACAGCTCGCCGCGCTCGCCCACCGGCACCACCTGCCCGGTCTGGGGATCGACGATCTTGATCTGCACGTGCGGGTGCACCTGGCCCACCGTGCCCACCTGCTTGTCGAGCGGGGCGCCGATCCGCGTCTGCGTGCTGACCGGGCTCGTCTCCGTCATGCCATAAGCGATGGCGACCTCGTGCATGTGCATCTGCGCCTGCACCTGCTTCATCACCTCGACGGGGCACGGCGAGCCGGCCATGATCCCGGTGCGCAGGGTCGAGAGGTCGTAGCGCGCGAAGTCGGGATGGTTCAGCTCGGCGATGAACATCGTGGGGACGCCGTAGAGCGCGGTGGCCCGCTCGGCCTGGGCCGCCTCCAGCACCGCCGTCGGATCGAAGCCGTCGCTCGGATAGATCATCGTCGCGCCGTGCGTGACGCAGCCGAGATTGCCCATCACCATGCCGAAGCAGTGGTAGAGCGGCACGGGGATCAGCAGCCGATCGCGATGCGTGAAGCGGAGCAGCTCGGTGGTGAAGTAGCCGTTGTTGAGGATGTTGTGATGGCTGAGCGTGGCACCCTTGGGATAGCCGGTGGTCCCGCTCGTGAACTGGATGTTGATCGGATCGTCGAACTCCTGCTGGCGCTGCCGCCGGGCCAGCTCCTCGGCACCCACCCGCTCCGCCAGGGCCAGCAGCGCGCCCCAGCCGAGCATGCCCGGTGACGGTGCCTCGCCCAGCCGCACGACGCCGCGCAGCGCGGGAAAGCTGGCCGCGCGCAGCTCGCCGCACCGGCTGGCCGCCAGCTCGGGGGCCAGCTCGTGCATCATGCCGGTGTAGTCGGAAGACTTGAAGCTGGGCGCCGTCACCAACCATGTGCAGCCCGATTGCCGGAGCGCGTAGTGCACCTCGTTGAGGCGGTAGCTCGGATTGATGTTCACGAGGATCGCGCCCAGCTTGGCCGTCGCGAACTGGGTGATCGCCCACTCCGCGCAGTTCGGCGCCCAGATCCCGACGCGCTGGCCCTTGTCGACGCCGAGCGCGATCAGCGCCCGCGCGCAGCGATCGACTTCGGCCTGGAGCTGGCGATAGGTGTAGCGCTGCTGCTGATGGCGCGAGACGAGCGCCTCGTTGTCCGCGTGCTCGGCGACGGTGCGATCGAACAGGTCACCGATGGTGAGACCAAGCAGCGGGACATCGCTCGTCCCGCTCGTGTAGCTCCACGCGCTCGAGGCCATGCCGCGTCTCCTTGCGCCACACTGTACCATTCGACCTGCTCGGCCTCGCGCTCCGCGCCCCGGCATCGCGCCCGATGATCGCAGCGCGATGCCGGGCGTTTTGCCCTCTCGATCGTCGTGGCCCGCCGAGAAACGCGGCAGTTCGTGCTCATGCACTCGTGGCACGCCCTCTGCTGAACGCGGCGTCTGCCATTTGTGATCTGTCACCACGGCGGCCTTCGTACCTGGGCCGCTCCACCCGGCAGTTGGTCCCGATGCCGGCGCTCGACGGAGGCATCATGACGCGAGTCGCAGCACGTATGGCGAAGCTCGGCAGCCTCGCCCTCCTCGTCGTCTCGATCACTGCCCCAGTGTTCTCGCACGCCGCCGAACCGGAGCGGCTGCGTCGCATCGGCATGCTGGAGCGCACGCCGGCGACGCAGAGCAGCGCCAACCTCGAGGCGTTCCGTCAGGGGCTCCGCGAGCTCGGCTGGGTCGAGGGCCAGACCTTCGTCATCGAGTACCGCTCCGCCGACGGCCACGACGAGCGCTTCCCCGCGCTGGCCGCCGAGCTGGTCGCGATGAAGGTGGATCTGCTCATGGCCCGCGGCACGCCCGCGGCGCTGGCCGCCAAGCGCGCGACGACAACGATCCCGGTGATCATCACGGGCGTCGGCGATCCGGTCGGCCAGGGCGTGGTGGCCAGCCTGGCCCGGCCCGGCCTGAACATCACCGGCCTGAGCGCCGCGGTCACGGAGATCTATCCCAAGCGCGTGCAGCTCCTGCAGGAGCTCGTGCCCCGCGCCGCGCGCCTGGGCGGCCTCTTCAACATGGCCAATCCCGCGCTGCCCGCGCAGTGGTCCGAGGTCGAGCGGGCCGCCCGGTCCCGCGGGATCGAGCCGCACCTGCTCGACGTGCGGAAGGCCGAAGACCTGGAGCCGGCGTTCGAGGCGGCGAACCGGCAGCGCGTCGACGCCCTCGTCGTCGGCATCGACACGCTCACGCAGGCCAATCGGCAGCTCATCGTGGAGCTGGCCGCCCGCCGCCGGCTCCCGGCCATGTACGCCTCGACCGAGTTCGCCGGCGGGCTGATCTCCTACGGGGTGAACTACCCGGAGATGTACCGGCGCGCCGCCGCGTATGCCCACAAGATCTTCCGCGGCGCTCGGCCCGCCGATCTGCCCGTCGAGGAGCCGACCACCTTCGAGCTGGCGATCAACTTGAAGACCGCGCAAGCCCTGGGGCTGACGGTCCCCCGCTCGCTGCTGCTCCAGGCCGACACGCTCAGCGAGTATCCGAGCGCCGGGCCGCCGTCGTCGCTCAAGAAGTCCAGGACGGGCGACCTGCAGGGGCCGTGAGCGCGGGGCGGGTCTAGCCGAGCAGGGCCAGCGGCTCCTCCACCAGCTCGGCGAGCGCACCGAGGAACTGGGCGCCGCGGGCACCGTCGAGCGCGCGGTGGTCGCACGACAGGGTCAGCACCATCATCGGCTGGACGACCGCCTGGCCGTTGAGGGCGACGACGCGATCGGCGATCCGGCCCACGGCGAGGATGGCCGCCTGCGGCGGATTCACGATCGCGTCGAATGCGTCGACGCCGAACATGCCGAGGTTGCTGATCGTGAACGTCCCGCCCTGGATGTCGGCCGGGCGCAGCTTGCCGCCCTGCGCGCGCGCGACGAGATCTTCGCGCTGCCGGGCGATCTCGGCGAGGCTCAGCGTATCGGCGCGGTGCAGGACGGGCACGACGAGGCCGTCGTCGAGCGCGACGGCCAGGCCGACGTTGACATCGCCGTGCTGGACGATCGCGCCGTCCTTCCAGGAGACATTCACGCGCGGATGCTGGACCAGCGCCGCCGCGACCAGCTTCACCAGGAGATCAGTGTAGGTGAGGCGCACACCGGTCTGCTTGCTCGCGCGCTCGCGCCAGGTGACGAGCCGGCTCACGTTGACCTCGCGCACCAGATAGAAGTGCGGCGCGGTGGTCCAGCTCGCCGTCATGCGCTCGGCCATGATGCGCCAGACGTTGCTCACGCCGGCGGCGTGGGACGGCGCGGCCACGGGGGCGGCCGCCGGCGCTGCGGCGCTCGCCGGCCGGGCGAGTGGAACGTCGGCGGCGAGCACCGCGCCGCTCGGGCCCGAGCCGCTGATCGCGCGCAGGTCGATGCCGCGCTCGGCGGCCAGCCGTCGCGCCTTCGGCGAGGCCGCCGCGATCCGGCCGGCCCCGTTGCCCACCGCGTTCTTGCGGCTCTCGACGTGGGCGAGCACGTCGGCCTTCTCCACCCGTCCACTGGCCGTGGTGATGGCCGCGATGTCGACGCCGTGCTGCTCGGCCAGCTTGCGGGCCAGCGGCGAGGCCTTGACGACCGCGCGCGGCTGGGCGGGCGGGGCGGGGACGGCGCCGGTGGCGGCCGCACTCGCGGCCGGGGTCACCGGCACCGCCGCCGCGGCCGCCGGCGCCTCGCCCGCGGCGAGAATCAGCGCGATCGTGTGGCCGACGGGCACGACGTCGCCCGGCTGCGCGCTCACCTGCTGCAGCACGCCCGAGGCCGGCGCCTCGATCTCGACCGTCACCTTGTCGGTCTCGATCTCGACCAGCGGCTCGCCCTTGCTGACCTTGTCGCCGGGGCGCTTGAGCCACTTCAGGACCTTGCCGGTCTCCTGGGCCAGCTCCAGCGCCGGCATGATGACGTCGGTGGCCATCAGTCGGCCGGGCCTCAGGCCTTTCCGCAGAGCGCCCGGGCCGCCTCGAACACGCTCTTCTCGCTCGGAACGGTCAGGTCCTCCAGCACGGGCGAGAAGGGCACCGGCACGTCCATCGCGCCGATGCGCTTGACCGGTGCGTCGAGGTAGTAGAACGCGCCCTCGGCCACGACCGAGGCGATCTCGGCGGTGACACCGTAGCGCTCGTAGCCCTCGTCGACGACGATGCAGCGCGAGGTCTTCCGGGCGGAGTCGATCAGCGCCTGCTTGTCGAGCGGCCAGGTCGTCCGCGGATCGATCACCTCGGCGCTGATGCCGGCGTCCTCCAGCATCTTGGCCGCGCCCAGCGATACCGGCACCATGCTGCTGGTGGCGATGATCGTGACGTCGCGGCCCTCGCGCTTGATCTCGGCCACGCCGAACGGGATCGTGTAGTCCTCCGCCGGCACCGGCCCCTTCACGCGGTACATCATCTTGTCCTCGAAGATCACCACGGGGCTGTCGTCGCGGATGGCGGTCTTCATCAGGCCCTTGGCCTCGTAGGGTCCGGAGGGCAGCGCCACCTTGAGGCCGGGGACGTGGCTGACCCAGGCGTGCAGCGACTGCGAGTGCTGGGCGGCCGAGCGCCGCGTGGCGCCGAGCGTCGTGCGGAAGACGATCGGCACCTTGATCTTGCCGCCCGACATGTAGTGCGCCTTGGCGGCCTGGTTGACCATCTGGTCCATCGTGAGCGTGATGAAGTCGCCGAACATCACATCGACGATCGGCCGCATGCCGGTCATGGCCGCGCCCACGCCGATGCCGGCGTAGCCGGGCTCGGAGATGGGCGTGTCGATGATGCGCTCGGTACCAAACTCCTGGACCAGGCCGACCAGCGTCTTGAAGGGGTGGCCGGCCTCGGCCACGTCCTCGCCGATGAGGAACACGCGCGGATCGCGCCGCATCTCCTCGGCGATCGCCTCCTTCACCGCCTCGCCGTACGTCAGCTCCCGCTCACCCATGAGCTTCCTCCATCGGCCTGGGAGGCCATCGGCCTAGGAGGCTCCGTCAGACCGGGCCCGGAGTCAAGGCCGGCCGCGTAGCGCGGCGTGCACCTCGCGGGCGGCCCGCCGCCCCGACTCGAGCGCGCCGTTCATCCAGCCGTGCCAGAGACTCGTGTGCTCGCCGGCGAAGTGGACCCGGCCCTCCACCCGTCGCGCGAGGGGCAGCAGGGTGGTGAGCTGCCCCGGCGTGAAGTACGCGAAGCCCCCGAGCGCGAACGGCTCGTCCTGCCAGACAAAGCTTGCCGAGGCCTCCACCCGACCGAGGTCGCCGAACACCGTGCTGAGGTCGCGTCCGACGATCGCCTGACGCCGGGCCTCGGTCAGCGCGCCCAGCTCCCGCGCGCGCCGGCCGCCCGTGTAGGACGCGAGGATGCCGCGCGCACCGCGCTGGGTGAGCGTCGGCGAGTAGACGTTCTGGATGGTGAGGTCGGTCAGCGCGTAGCCGCCCAGGCCCTGTCGCTCCCAGCTCCGCCGGCGAAACTGCTGGAAGGTGCGCGTGACCGGCGCCAGCTTCATCTCGCGAATGGCGCGCTGCTTGTCGGCGGGCCACGGCGGCGTCACGGCGATGCCCGCCAGGACGGGAAACGGCACGGTGCAGACGAGGCGATCGGCCGTGAGCACGCGCGGGCCGCGCGGGGTCCGGCACGTCACCCGCACTCCGGTCCCGTCCTGGGCCAGACGTGTCACGACGGTGCGCGTCTGGATGCACGCCCGCAGCCGGCTCGCGAACGCCGCCGGCAGAAGATCGTTGCCGCCGACGATCTCGTAGAGCCGCCGTGACGTCGCCGCTGCCTCCATCATCACGCCCTCGAGGGCCGACACCTCCGTCAGCCCGTCGCCGGCGAGCCCGATCTGCAGCGCCTGGATCAGGTCGAGGGCGCCGCGTGAGGCTCCGCGCTCGCGCAGCAACCGGCGCAGCGACATGGCGTCGAGCGGCCTCAGCCACGGCGGCGGCCAGCCCCGCCGGGCGAGGTGGAGCGCGGCGCGGAGCTCGCGCTCCAGATGCAGCGCGGTGAGGCCGAAGACGCCGGCGGCTTGCTCGCGCGGCGTCAGCGCCAGCGGCACGGCGCCACGCCCGTACCCGTCGAGGCGGAAGCGATGGCCACGGACGTGAGCCATCACGTCGAGGACCGCCCCTCTGGCCGGCCGCAGTGGAAGGCCGAGCGCCGTCACGTAGTGCAGCGTGACCGCGTGCTCCCGCGTGATGTACTGGGCCCCGGCCTCGGCGTACTGCTGCCCGCTGAACTCGCGCACGGTTCGCACGCGGCCGCCCGCCTCCGGGCGCGCCTCGAGGATCGTCACCTCGTGACCGGCCCCCCGCAGCTCGTACGCGGCGGCGAGCCCCGCGAGGCCGGCGCCGAGGACGATGACATTCGTCTTCACATGCGAAGAGATACACCGTGACGCTCTCCCGGCGCCACAGCGGCCGAGGACATCACGCTAAGCCGTCGCCTCGAGGGCTCTCCCGACGCCCCGGTCCGACCGTTGACGCGACGGCGGGTGGCGGATAGGATTGGCGCCTCGACGCCGGCCTGCCTGACCTTTGGCACTCGGAAGAGGAGGATGTCCATGGCTCGTGCCGTAACCCTTGGATCACTGGTGCTGCTCGCCCTCACGCTGCTGATGCCCGCGGACATCCTCGCGCAGACCAAGGACGAGACGATCGTCTACGCGCTGCAGAGCGACGTGCAGAACTGGGATCCGCCGAACTCGGTGCTCCGCGAGAGCATCATCCTCGGCTACAACGTCTTCGACCACCTGGCCGCGCGTGATCTGAAGACCGGCAAGGTCGGGCCCAGCCTGGCCATCTCCTGGAAAGCGCTCGACGACACGACCTGGGAGGTCAAGCTCCGCCGGGGCGTGAAGTTCCACGACGGCACGCCGTTCGGCGCCAAGGACGTCAAGGCCAGCTTCGATCGCGTGCTGAACCCCGAGAACAAGCTCACCGCCCGGGGCAACCACGCCAAGATCAAGAGCGTCGAGGTCGTCGACGACTCCACCGTGCACTTCAAGACCGACGGGCCCTACCCGCTCTTCGTCGAGCGGCTCACCGCGCTCGTCATGCAGTCCGAGAAGGTCATGAAGGAGAAGGGCCACGAGTGGATGCAGGACAACCCGGTCGGCACC
>Ga0310811_10010929_pt1 | contig 11741 bp, 6 predicted proteins | sample YCmetagenome_FD_207642 | JGI IMG/M metagenome (GOLD analysis project Ga0310811, IMG submission 207642) | Soil microbial communities from experimental microcosm in Duke University, North Carolina, United States - YC | ecosystem: Engineered > Artificial ecosystem > Soil microcosm > Unclassified ...
GCCGCCGCTATGGGAACTGACGCCCGATGAAGCGCGGGCCGGGGTCGAGGCGAACAACGCCATGATCCCGGCCGGGCCTGACCTCGAGTCCGTGCGGGACATCGTCATCCCCTCGCAGGCCGGCGGGATGCCCGCGCGGGTCTACTCGCCTTCCTCGTCCGCGCCTGGGCTCGTCGTGTACTACCACGGCGGCGGCTGGGTGGTGGGCTCGCTCGACGGGTGGGACTCGTCGGTGCGCACGCTCGCTGTGGCATCGGGGTGCGACGTGGTGAGCGTCGACTACCGGCTCGCGCCTGAGCACGTCTTCCCCGCGGCGGCCGACGACGCGTACGACGCGCTGGTGTGGGCCGCCTCGGCGGACGGGCTCGCGGCCGGGCGGCCGGTCGTCGTCGCCGGGGACAGCGCCGGCGGGAACCTCGCCGCGGTGGCGGCCCTGCGCGCGCGGGACTTCGGCGGGCCCCCGGTCGCGCTCCAGGTCCTCGTCTACCCCGTCACGGACTGCGACTTGGACCGGCGGTCCTACCGGGAGTACGACGGGGACGAGTACATCGTCAACCGGCGGGACATGGCCTGGTTCTGGGACCGCTACGTACCCGACCCCGCGACGCGGGTGAACCCGTATGCCTCGCCCCTGCGGGCACCTGGCCTGGCCGACCTGCCGCCGGCGTACCTGGTGACCGCCGAGCACGACCCGCTGCGGGACGAAGGGTTCGCCTACGCGGACCGGCTGCGGGCCGCGCGGGTGCCGGTGGAGCACCGGCACTACGGGTCGGAAATCCACGGGTTCTTCTCGTTCACCGGCGTCCTCGACGACGCCGACAAGGCGGTGTCCGAGGCGGGCTCCGTGATCCGGGCGGCCGTGGACGCAGCCACGGAGTAATCGACAACTGACGGTGGATAGTTCTGCGCACTCCGGTGGGCAGAACTATCCACTTTCTCTAGCTGGAGGCACTATGCGCGCCAACGCGGCGGTTTTCGAGAAGCTACACGCGCCACTGTCGGTGGGCGAGTTGGAGGTTGATGAACCCGGTCATGGTGAGGCCCTGGTGAAGATCGTCGCGTCGGGGGTCTGTCACACCGATGCGCTCGCCATGATCGGCGACATGCCGTTTCCCGCGCCGGGCGTGCTCGGGCACGAGGGCGCGGGCGTGGTCGCGGCGGTCGGCGACGGCGTGACCAATGTGTCCGTCGGGGATCAGGTGGTCATCGGCTGGCCCTGGTGCGGCGACTGCCGGAACTGCCTCGAGGGCCAGCCGCGGTACTGCCTGCAGCTCGGGCCGCTTGTCATCGGGGGGTCGCGCGGCGACGGGTCGACCTCGCTGCGGCGGCTTGACGGGTCACCGCTGCACAGCCACTTCTTCGGGCAGTCGTCGTTCGCGTCGTACTCGATCTGCGCCGCGAACGCCCTCGTGCCGGTGGGGGCCGACGTGGACGTGTCCATCCTTGGCCCCCTGGCCTGCGGGATTTCGACCGGGGCAGGGGCGGTGCTCAATTCGCTGCGGCCGTTGCCCGGATCCTCGATCGTGGTCTACGGGTCGGGCGCGGTCGGGCTGTCGGCGATCATGGCCGCGCGGCTGACCGCGGCGACGCACATCATCGCGGTCGACAAGCTGCCCGCCCGGCTCAAGCTGGCCGCCGAGCTAGGCGCGACCGAGACGATCAACGTGTCGGACAGCGGGGTTGACCCCGTGGCGGCGGTGCAGGAGATCTGCGGCGGGCCCGCCGACTTCGCCATGGACTGCGCGGGCAACGTCAACGTGCTCCGGCAGGCCGCCGACTCGGTCGGCATGCGGGGCACGGTGGCGCTGATCGGCGGCGCGCCCGCCGGGGCGGCGTTCTCCCTCGACCACCTGACCACCCTGTGGGGCAAGCGGGTCGTCGGCATCCTCGGCGGCGAGGGCCGCAGCGCGACGCTGATCAATACGCTGATCACGCTGAACGCCCAAGGCCGGTTCCCCTACGACCGGCTCATCCAGAAGTTCCCGCTCGACCAGGTGAACGAGGCCCTTGAGGCGTCCCACCACGGCGACGTGATCAAGCCGGTGCTCACCATGCCGGCGTAACGCACCGTGCGGGCATAAGTCGAGGACGGCGGCGACGGCCTCGAGTTCTACCAACTGGTCAGGGTAGCCGAGGACGGTGACGCCCAGCAGGGTGCTCGGCACGTCGTGCGCGCCGAACGCGTCCCTGATCACCTGCCAGGCGGTGCCCAGGTCTTCGCGGCGGGTGGAGGCGACCAGGACCCGGGTGCTGATGACGTCCTCCACGGAGGCGCCGGCGTCCGCCAGGGCGGTTTTCATGTTCGCGAAGGCCTGCGCGGCCTGGGCCGCGTAGTCGCCTGCCGCCACGGTGGATCCGTCCTCGTCCAGCGGGCACGCGCCGGCCAGGAAGATCAGCCGGGCGCCAGCGGGCGCGGTAGCGGCGTACGCGTACTCGGCGACACTGGACAAGGTGGCTGAGCGGATCAGCGTGACGGCGCGTGACATGATCAACAGGCTACAGAGCGGCGCAGATCCTTCGGGAACTGTTAAGAATTCTGAGTGATTTCGGCTATCGGGGGCCGACAGCCTACCGTGGGTACGTGACATCACCGCAGGTTTCCGTGCTCGTGGTCGAAGACGACCCGGGCATCGCTACGCAACTGGTCCGCGGCCTTGAGCGGGCTGGCTACACCGCAGACAGCGTGGCCATGGGCGCCGAGGCGCTGCGGCGCCCTGCGTCGGACGTCGTGCTGCTCGACCTCGGGCTGCCCGACGTGGACGGCATCGACGTGTGCCGCAGGCTCCGCGCCGGCTCGGACGCCGCGATCATCGTGGTGACCGCGCGCGGTGAGGAAGCCGACCGCGTGCTCGCGCTCGACGAAGGGGCCGACGACTACCTGGTCAAGCCGTTCGGGCTCGCCGAGTTGCTCGCCCGCATCCGCGCCGTGCTGCGCCGCGGCCAGCGCCCGTCCGGGAGCAGCGGCACGGCCGAGACGCTGCGGCACGGTCCGCTCACCGTCGACTTGCGGACCCGCAAGGTGACGATGACGGGCGCTGAAGTGGCGCTGACGCCCAAGGAGTTCGCGATCCTCGAGTGCCTGGCCACCGACCCCGGCCGCCTCATCAGCCGGCAGGAGATCGTCGAGCGGGCCTGGGACGAGCACTGGTACGGGCCGACGAAGGTGCTCGACGTGCACCTCGCGGCGCTGCGCCGCAAGCTCGGCGACCCCACGCTCATCGAGACCGTGTACGGGCATGGCTTCCGGCTGGCCGACCGCCCGACGGCCGACCAGGCCGCCGGCGCGGACTAGGCCATGACCAGGCGGGTTGCCGCCGCACTGCTTGTGCTGACCCTGGCGGTCCTGGTCGCGGCGGTAGTGCCGCTCGCGCTCGGTGCCATCGCCCACGAGCGGGACTCCTTCATCCAGGACACGGCGCGCACCGCGGCCTCAATCGCCGGCATCGCCGAGGCGCCGCTTGGCGATCATGAGCCGAACGACCCCGCGATGGCGGCCGCGCTCAAGACGGCTGCCCGGCAGGGCGATGAGCTGCTCCTGCTCAACAAGCAAGGGGAGGTCGTCGTCTCGCAGGGGAAGCCGCGCGACCCCGCGTGGCATCAGCTCGTCGCGCAGTCCACCCGGCAGAACGACCCCACCACCGAGCTGACCAGCGACCGGGTCGTCGCCGTGCAGACTGTCTGGGAGGACGGCAACCTCGGCGGCACCGCGATCGGCACCCTGGTGCTCGAACGGCCCACGGGGCCGCTCAACCAGAACATCATGAACCTGTGGTTCTACCTGGTCGGGCTGAGCGGCGCGGCGATGGCCGCGGCGGTGTTCATCGCCTACATCTTCGCCCGCTGGGTCAGCAGGCCGCTCGCCCAGCTGGACGGCGCCGCGCGCAAGATCGCCGAGGGTGACCTCGCGGTCCGCGCCAAGACCGAGGATGGCCCGCCGGAGCTGCGGCGGACAGCCGCCACGTTCAACATGATGGCCGGGCGGCTTGAGGCCCTCGTGCACGGGCACCGGGCGATGCTCGCCGACGCCTCGCACCAGCTGCGCACCCCGCTGACCGCGCTGCGGCTCCGCCTTGACCTGCTCGCCGTGGACTCACCCCCTCCCGCGGCGGCCGAGCTCGCCGGGGCGCAGGAGGAGATCGCCCGGCTGTCGCGCCTTGTCGACGGGCTGCTCGCCACCGCGCGCGCCGAGGCGGTCACCGAGCAGCTTGAGCACATCGACGTGCTCGAAGCCGTCCACGAGCGGGTCGTGGCGTGGCAGCCAGTCGCCGACGGCAACGGGGTCAAGCTGTGCGCCGAGCCGTCGTCCCTCTCCCCGGCGCCCATGGTCGCCCTCGGCGCGGGGCACCTAGAGCAGATCCTGGACAACCTGCTCGACAACGCCATCGAGGCGGTCGGCGAGGGAGGCGGCACCGTCCGGGTGTCGGTCGCGCGCTCGGACACCGGCATCATGCTGACCGTAGCCGACGACGGCCCCGGCATGACGCCGCACGAGCGGTCCCGGGCCTTCCTGCGGTACACCACCGGCAGCCAGAACGGCACCGGGCTCGGCCTCGCCATCGTGCACCGGCTCGTCACCGCCAACGGCGGCACGATCAGGCTCGCGGACACGCCAGGCGGTGGCCTGACCGTGGAGGTGGGGCTCCCCAGCCCCGACGAGCCATAAAAACTGCGGCAGTTATCGGCACTTTCGCCCGTAAACGCGCGGTTAAAGCACTGGCTACCGACCGCGACCCTTCTCTAGGCTCTTGCCCATGGCGCAACCTTGGTGGAAGCCCGTCTGGTCCGTGCCCGCCGCGATGCGAGCGGTGCGCGCGACGCTAGTCGTCCCTTCCCTCTTTGCGATCACCTTCAAGGTGGTCGGGGACCCGCAGATGGCGCTGTTCGCGACCTTCGGCGGGTTCGCGACGCTCGTCATCGCGGGGTTCGCCGGCACCAGGCGGGACAAGTTCGCCGCGCACCTGGGGCTCGCCCTCGCAGGCAGCGTGGTGCTGATCATCGGCACCCTGGTCAGCCAGACCACCTGGCTCGCCGCGGTCGTCACGGTCCCGGTCACGTTCGCGATCTTCTTCGCCGGGATCGGCGGCCCGAACGCCGCCTCCGGTGCGACCGCCGCCATGTTCGCCTATGTGCTCCCCGTGGCCACGGCCAGCGGCGCGGGCACCATCCCCAGCCGGCTGGAGGGCTGGTGGCTGGCGTCCGCCGCCGGGACGATCGCGGTGCTGCTGCTCTCGCCGCGCGACCCGGGTAGCCGGCTGCGCGGCGCAGCCGCCCAGCTGGCCGGGGAACTCGCCAACCGGGTCCGCGCGGCCGCGGCCGGGGAGGCGACCGACCCGGCCGCCATGACCGCCGCGCGCGACAAGCTGCGCACCGCCTTCACCGCCGCGCCGTTCCGCCCGACCGGGCTCGCTGCGCCCGACCAGGCACTGTCCAGCCTTGTCCAGTTGCTTGAGTGGGGCGCGACGCAGGCCGGCGACGCGTTCGACGGGCACATCGACCTCAAGAAGGGCTGCCCGCAAGACCGCGGCTTGCTGCACAAGGCCGGGGACCTGTTCGACGACACGCGCGCGCTGCTCACCGGGCAGGCCGCCACGCCCGACTTCGACGGGCTTGAGGGGGCCCGTGAGGCCGCCGCGGACCACCTGCGGGAACTGTCTGGCAAGTCCGGCGAGCCCGACTCGCGGCTCGCGGCGGCCCAGGCGGTGCACGCGCAGGGAATCGCGGTCATCGCCCGGGGCTCTGCGGCCGACGCGCTGGTCGCAAGCCGCCGCGCCAGCTTCGAGTCGACGGTCGAGGCGCTCGCCGCCACCAGCGGCGTCACCGGGCTCGCGCGCGCGGTCACGGTGGTCAGGCGGCACGCGACGTTCCGCTCAGTCTGGTTCCTCAACTCGCTGCGCGGGGCGGTGGCGCTCGCCGCCGCCGTCTCTGTCGCGGACCTGTCCGGCGTGCAGCACGGGTTCTGGGTGGTGCTCGGCACTCTGTCGGTGCTGCGCACGAGCGCCGCCTCCACCGGGGCGACGGCGTGGCGGGCCTTGGCGGGCACTGTCGTCGGCTTCGTGGTCGGCGCGTTGCTGCTGATCGGGATCGGCACCAACCCCGACGCCCTGTGGCCGGTGCTGCCCGTGGCGGTCCTCGTCGCCGCCTACGCGCCGGGAACGACCCCGTTCCCCGTCGGCCAGGCGGCGTTCACCATCACGATCGTCGTGCTGTTCAACCTGCTGCAGCCGGTGGGCTGGACGGTGGGGCTGCTGCGAATCGAAGACGTGGCGATCGGCTGTGCCGTGAGCCTGGCGGTCGGCGTACTGTTCTGGCCGCGCGGCGTGTCCGCGGTGGTCGCCGAGGACCTCGCCGACGCGTTCCGCGCCGGCGCGGCGTTCCTGGTCCAGGCGGTGGAGTGGGCGCTCTCCGAACTGCTGGTGCCCCCGAGCGCGGGGATCACTTCCGCCACCGCCGCCGTCCGGCTGGACGACGCCGTGCGCGGCTACTTCACCGAGCAGGGCAGCAAGCGGGCGAGCAAGGAAGACCTGTGGACGCTCGTCAACGCCTCGTCCCGGCTGCGGCTGACCGCCTACACACTGGCCAGCCTGCGGACGCCGGTGACGGCGGACGGGGCGGGCCTCGGCAGCGCGTGCCTGCCCCTGGCGGGCTCGGAGGAGTATGCTGGCGCGCCGGCCTGCACCAGCCTCCGGATGGTCACGGCGGGCCTCGCCTCCTTCTACGGTGCGATCGCCGACGAGGTAAGCCGCCCGGATCCGGGCGAGCTGACCGCGGTCCCGCTGCCCGCGCTGGTCGGCCCGGCCATGCCACGGCACGAAGGCGACGCCCCGGGGTCGGCGGAGACCATCGCGCCGGCGCACCAGTTGCCGCACCCGCACCTGCTCTGGGTCCAAGAGCACCTGCACCACTTGAGCGTCAGCGCGCAGACCGTGAGCGACCCGGCGCTGCGTATCGCAGAAATTCGCCAGCGTCCCTGGTGGCGCTAAACGCCTTTAGTTACAGTGCGTAGCTCCCGTTGCTGACGGGAATAAAGTTACAGATGTCGGTTTGCCTGGAGCAAGACGTACCTGCGGCTGGCGTGGAGGCGGGAACTTCTGGGGCCACCCTGGCGTTCTCATAACGTCGGTTACGATCAGTAGTATCCGTGATCGGCAGCATTGGCGGGTGCAACGCTAGTAACCTCAGTTTTCGGCAACTCGCCCGCCATCCCCTTTGACTGACCGCACGCGCGGAGGTTCCGGGGAGTCACCTCCCAGGTTGGCCAAGGGGAAAACGAAGGCGGTTCGGTGCGCTTTATTCACCACGAAGGGGACAAATGGCGCCGACTATTGGCATCACTACGTACCACACGAACGCCAACTGGCGTGGCTGGTCGGAGGAAGGTGCCCTGCTGCCGTGGACGTACGTGACGTCCATCAGGAAGAACGGGGGCCGTCCGGTCCTGCTCCCGCCGGGTGGCGATGTGTCTGAGGCCGAAGCAACCGTAGCAGTGCTCGACGGCGTCGTGATCGCCGGCGGGGGCGACATCAACCCGGCGATCTACGGCGCGGCCAAGCACCCGAAGACGGACGACAACGCGCCCGATCGGGATTCTTGGGAACTCGCGGTCGCCGAGGCAGCGGTCCGGCAGGGCGTGCCCCTGCTCGGCATCTGCCGTGGCGCGCAGATGCTCAACGTCGCCTGCGGTGGCACCCTGCACCAGCACATTCCCGATTTGGTCGGCCACGAGGCGCACAACGGAACCCCCACCGGGTTCGGCCTGCACAAGGTGCGCGTCACCGCCGGCACGATCGTCTCGTCGATCCTGCCTGGCGGCGAGTACTTCGAGGTCCCGACGCACCACCACCAGGCCGTCGACCTGGTCGGCGCGGGCCTCAACGCGGTCGCCTGGGCCGACGACGGCATCGTTGAGGCCATCGAGTCCACCACACAAGGCGAGTTCCTCGTCGGCGTGCAGTGGCACCCCGAGCAGGGCGATGACCCTCGTTTGTTCGGTGCGCTTATTGAAGCGGCGGAAATGCACTATTCAGAACGGTCCGTGGCTTCGAGCCTGCCGCCACTGCTCGCCGGGGCGTAACTGGCAAAACCAATTGCATGCGGCCTGAGCTGGGAACATTCCCCGCTCAGGCCGACGCGTTTTCGGCCATTAGCACATCGTCACCCATAGTATGCGGCGCATTACGTTACGCAATGACACAAGGGACGGAACCGTCGCCGTCGGCTGAAAGCACGTTGCCCCCGGGCGGCCAGGCCGCCCGGGGGCAACGCTTCGGGTTGAACGCAGCGCACGCTGCCGTTCTGAATGCTGGATTTAGTCCTCTTCGATCGTGCGCAGGCGGATGGTTACGTCCATTGCGCGGAGTTCGTCGAGGACCTCTTCGCTGTACTGGGTGCCGATGTCCGTGATCACGTAGCCGTGGTCGTCGCGGGTGCGCAGGAGCTGGCCCTCGACGTTGACGCCGTGGTCCGCCAGGACGCGGTTGATGCTCGCCAGTACCCCCGGCACGTTCTTGTGCAGGTGGATGAGGCGGTGCGTGCCTGGGACGGACGGAAGCGCCACGTTTGGCATGTTGACCGACATCGCGGTGGCGCCGGTTTCGGCGAAATCCGCGAGCTTGCCGGACACGAACTCGCCGATGTCCTGCTGCGCTTCCTCGGTCGAGCCGCCGATGTGCGGGGTCAGGATGACGTTCGGCAGGCCGCGCAGCTCGGAGACGAACTCCTCGCCGTTCGCCTTCGGCTCCCTGGGGAAGACGTCGATGGCCGCGCCCGCGATGTGGCCGGACTCGATGTGCCTGCGCAGCGCGGCGTGGTCGACGACGAAGCCGCGCGAGAGGTTCAGGAACAGCGACCTCGGGTTCATCCGGGAGAACTCCTCCTCACCGAAGAACCCGTGGTTGCCGGGTCGGCCGTCCACGTGGATGGTGACGGTCTCGACCGACTCCAGGAGCTCGTTCAGGGTGGAGCAGCGCCGCGCGTTCCCGATGGCGAGCTTGTCGGCGATGTCGTAGAAGTAAACCGACATGCCGAGGGACTCGGCGATGACGCTGAGCTGGGTGCCGATGTTGCCGTAGCCGATGATGCCGAGCTTGCGCCCGCGGACTTCGTGCGCGCCCTTGGCGGACTTGTCCCAGACGCCTTGGTGCATCTTCACGTTCTTCTCCGGCAGCCGCCGGGCGAGCGAGATGATCTCGGCGACAGCCAGCTCCACGACGGAGCGGGTGTTGGAGAACGGCGCGTTGAAGACGGCTACGCCGCGCTTGGCGGCGGCGGCCAGGTCCACCTGGTTGGTGCCGATGCAGAACGCACCAACGGCCAGCAGGTCAGGCGCGGACTGCAGGACGCGCTCAGTGACATGGGTCTGGGACCTGATGCCGAGGAGGCTGACTCCCTGGAGTTTCTTGATGAGCTCGTCCTCATTGAGGGCGCGCGTCATCGTCTCTACTTGATAGCCAGCCTTCGTCAGTCGAGCCGTCGCGTCCGGGTGAATATTCTCCAGCAGCAAGGCACGGTTGAGCGTGTCCAGCGTCAGCACCTCTTCTCACGCGTTACATAACTGACGGGCGGATGTAACTTTACAGCACTGCTGCCTGCGCGATTGTTCCTGCTCTCCGGCCTTACCGTGCGGCGGAGCCGGGCCGTGGCCTCGCTGTTGTCCGCGCCTGGCACCTGGTTGAACAGGGCGAGTGACTGCTCCCAGCTGAGCCGCGCCGCGGTCTCCTGCCCCGAGGCGAACTGGATGTCGCCGAGCTGCAGCCGCGAGTTGGCCTCGCTGTGGAGGTCGCCGAGCCGCCGGTATGCCGTCAGTGCTCGCTCGTAGTACTCAACGGCCTGCGCGTAGTCCCCCAGTTGACTGTAGGCGTAGGCGATGCTGTCGATGGTGTCGGCGACGCCGGTGCGGCTGCCGGACTCCGTGTGCATCTCAAGCGCCCGCCTGCAATACCACAGGGCCGCGTCGGGCTGGCCGAGGTGCGCGAGCATCCAGCCCACCGCGTTCTCCGAGTACGCGACCGCCGCGTGGTCTTCCAGCGAGCGGCGCAGCCGCAGCGCCTCCACGGCGTGATCTAGCGCCTCGTCGTACCTGCCCTGCAGCTCGTACAGCTTGGCCAGGCCCTGTCGCACCTGAGCCACGCAGACGCGGTCATCGAGGTCTGAGAAGAGTGCCAGGGCCTCCCGCATGCGTTCATCGGCCGCGCGGTAGTCGCCCAGGCGCCCGATCACGTAGCCGAACTCATAGTGCACGTGGGCGAGCGCGCTCTGGTCGCCGAGCCGGCCGGCGGCGAGCGTCGCGGTCTCCTGCGCCGCCAGGGCCTCGTGCAGGCGGCCGCCCCGAATGAGGATCGGCGCCCAGTACCAGGCGAGCCGCCAGCAGTGCTCGTCCTGTCGCCGGGCGGCAGCCTGCTCGATGACGTTGCGCAGCACGCGCTGCTCCACGCCGTACCAGGCGAGCGCCGCCTCGTAGGCCTCCGGGCCGGTGAACTCCTCGGGCGTCACGCCCGCAACCGCCTCGGGCGGCGGCACCAGGCGGCGGGCCGGGTACAGGCGGGCCGTGGCCGCGCGCGCCGTGTGCACGTAGTGGTCGAGCGCGCGCCGCCGCGCCAGGTCCCGCTCCTCGGCACTCAGCGTGGCCGCGGCGAGCTCGGCGGCGTAGGCGCGGAGCAGGTCGTGGCAGCCGAACCGGCCCGCCACGTCCTCAGTGAGGAGCGAGGCCCTGGTCAGCTCGGCCAGCGCGATGCGTGCTCCGGTCAGCGTCGTCGCCGCCAGCGAGGCAGCGGCGGCCGCGGAGATGTCGGGGCCGTGGTGCAGGCCGATCAGCCGGAACATCCGCGCGGCCTCGTCGCTGAGCTTGTCGGCCGACCAGGAGAAGACCGCGCGCAAGTCGGTGGTCTCTTCCCCGGTCCGCAGGGCGTCGAGCCTGCCCCGTGCGTCAGCAAGCTCCGCGGCGAGGTCGGCCAGCTTGAGCGTCGGCCGAGCCACCGCCCTGGCACACGTCACGCTGAGGGCGAGCGGCAGCCCCGCGGAGTGCTCGACGATCGCATCGACCGCGGCGGACTCCGCCGCCACGCGCGCGGCGCCCAGCCGGCTAGCGATGAGTTCCGCCGCCTGCTTCGCGTCGAGCACGTCGAGCGGCACCGGGCGGGCACCTTCGACAACCAGCCCGGTCAGCTGAGACCTGCTGGTCACGAGCACCATGCAGCCGGGGCTGCCAGGAAGCAAGGGGCGGACCTGGTCCGCGTCGTGCGCGTTGTCGAGCAGCAGCAGCATCCGCTTGCCGTCGAGCAGCGTTCGCAGCAGCGCAGTCTGCGCTTCCAGCGCGGGCGGAACGCTCATCGCCGGGACGCCGAGGGCGTCAAAGAACCACTGCAGGGCCGTGCCCGGCACCATCGGCTCGCTCGCGGGGTCGAACCCGCGCAGGTTCACATACAACTGGCCGTCGGGGAAAAGAGGTCCGGCCTGCCTGGCGAACCGGATCGCCAGCGTGGTCTTGCCGACACCAGCGGTCCCGGTGATCAGCGCGACCGACGACGCCTGCGGCACCCGGCCGCGTTTCGGCGACTCCTCGGGCAGCAGGGCGTGCAGCCAGTCGAGCTCGGCCGTCCGGCCCACGAAGCCGGCTGGCTCAGACGGCAGCTGGGCCGGCGACGGCACGGGCTCCGCGGCCGCGGCCGTCGACGGGGACTCCTGCACCGGCGCCGCCAGGAATTGCATGGCGGCCGTCTGGGCCGCCCCGGCGGCGGGCTGCGGCG
>Ga0310811_10010930_pt1 | contig 11740 bp, 8 predicted proteins | sample YCmetagenome_FD_207642 | JGI IMG/M metagenome (GOLD analysis project Ga0310811, IMG submission 207642) | Soil microbial communities from experimental microcosm in Duke University, North Carolina, United States - YC | ecosystem: Engineered > Artificial ecosystem > Soil microcosm > Unclassified ...
TAGGTGCCCGGCTGACACACCGAGATGTCGTGCATCTCCTTGTCGCCGTCGAGATGCACCGACCAGGTGAAGAACGTGCTGGGCTCGTACTGCGACAGCTTCTTTTCCATCAGCAGCGCATTGGTGCAGAGGTAGACGAACTTCTTCCGCGCGACGATGCCGCGCACGATCTCGGGCAGTTGCTTATGCAGGAGAGGCTCGCCGCCGGCGATCGAGACGACTGGCGCGCCGCATTCGTCGACCGCATGAAGCGCGTCTTCGACCGACATATTCTGGTGCAGAATGGGATCGGGGTAGTCGATCTTGCCGCAACCCGCGCAAGCGAGATTGCACCGGAACAGCGGCTCAAGCATCAGCACCAGCGGATAACGCTTTCGGCCGGCCAAGCGCTGACGGACGACGTAACTACCGACTAACAGCTTCTGGAGAACTGGAATGCCCAAGATTGATATCCTTGCTTATTGATTTGCCACCGGTCACATCGAGAAGGTCGACCGGGACGCGGAACTCAATGTGCTCGTCCTGACCGGGTAGGGTGCACACCTCGACGGGGGTTATGCGGCGTAAAGCGTTGATGACGTCCCGAACCATGACTTCGGGCGCCGATGCGCCTGCTGTAATACCGACCACTTCCACATCATGCAACCACTCCGGCCTTATTTCCGCCCCGCTTGCGATCAGGTGGGTGGGAATGCCTGCTTCGACGCCGATTTCGCAGAGACGGTTCGAATTGGAACTGTTCTTAGCTCCCACCACAAAGATAACGTCCACCAGCTTGGTGAGTTCGAGCAGGGCGGTTTGACGATTCTGCGTCGCATAGCAGATATCCTGGGTGCCAGGGCCGACGACGTCCTTGAACCGCCGGAACAGCGCCGCAATGATCCCGCGCGTATCGTCGACGCTCAGGGTGGTCTGCGTCACATAGGCAATCGGCGTATCCTCGGGGAGGGTGAGGGCCTCGACATCCTCCTCCGTCTGCACAAGCAGAACCGGTCCGGGAATTTGCCCCACCGTGCCCTCGACCTCGGGGTGACCGGCATGGCCGATCAGGATCACCGTGCGACCCTGCCGCAGATAGTGGCGGCCTTGGGCGTGAACCTTCGACACTAACGGGCAGGTCGCGTTCAGCACGCGCAGGCCGCGCTCGGCCGCTTCCGCTTCGACCTTTTTTGCGACGCCATGCGCACTGAAGATCGTGATGGCGTTCGGGGGCACTTCCGAAAGCTCTTCGACGAATCGGGCTCCACGCGCCTTCAGCGCATCGACGACCCATTTGTTGTGCACGATTTCGTGCCGCACGTAGACAGGCGGCCCGTATTTGTCGAGCGCGCGCTCGACAATCTCAATCGCACGTACGACGCCGGCGCAGAAGCCGCGCGGCTTCGCCAGTATAACCTTCATCACGCCCCCCCGTTCGTCCGGCTAGTGGCCGCTTGCCGCCTGCGCCGCGCGCGATCCTGCAGGATCGCGATCTCGGATGGCTGCAATTCCGGAGCGTGCTTCGCTCCGAAGACGTCGAATACTTTCGCGACGATTCCATTCGCGTCAAGGCCCGCCTTTGCATACATGGCAGGCGGTGAATCGTGGTCGATGAACACGTCGGGCAGGATCATGCTCCGAACCTTGAAATTCGTTCGGTCCAATGCGCCGACCTCGGACAGGAATTGCATGACGTGCGCGCCGAAGCCACCAATGGCTCCTTCTTCAACGGTTACGAGCAACTCGTGCTCGCGCGCGAGGCGCAGGACGAGATCGGTGTCGAGCGGTTTGGCGAAACGCGCATCAGCGACGGTGGTCGAAATACCGTGGCCCACAAGAATTTCCGCAGCCTTCGTGCATTCGGCAAGGCGCGTGCCGAGCGACAGCAGCGCAACGGTCGTGCCCTCCGTGATGATGCGCCCGCGCCCGATCTCGAGCGGCACGCCCATCGTGGGCATCTCAACGCCAACGCCGTCGCCGCGCGGATAACGCAGAGCGGAGGGACGGTCATCGATGGTCGCGGCGGTTGCGACCATGTGCACGAGCTCGGCCTCGTCGGCCGCCGCCATGATGACGAACTGCGGCAGGCAACCCAGATAAGCGAGATCAAACGAGCCGGCGTGCGTCGGCCCATCGGCGCCTACGAGGCCGGCGCGGTCCAGTATGAAGCGAACCGGCAATTGCTGAATGGCGACATCGTGCACGACTTGGTCGTAGGCGCGCTGCAGAAAGGTCGAGTAGATCGCGACAAACGGCTTATAACCCTGTGTCGCCAGTCCCGCGGCAAATGTGACCGCGTGCTGCTCGGCGATGCCGACGTCGAACGTGCGATCCGGAAATGCCTTGCCGAAAATATCGACGCCGGTGCCGCCCGGCATCGCAGCCGTGATGGCGACGATGCGGTCGTCCTTTCCGGCCTCCTTCACCAGGCTTTCGCCGAACACCTTCGTGTAAGAGGGCGCGTTCGATGCGGCCTTGTGCTGCTTGCCGGTCGGGACGTCGAATTTGACGACGCCGTGATACTTGTCCTTGGACGCCTCGGCAGGTGCGTAGCCTTTTCCTTTTTGCGTGCGCACGTGGACGAGGAACGGACCGTTGTCGGCGTCGCGGACATTTTCCAGCACCGGCAACAACTGCTCGAGATCGTGACCATCGACGATGCCGATGTAGTAGAACCCGAGCTCCTCGAACAAAGTGCCGCCGGTGACGAAACCACGGGCGAGTTCTTCCGCGAGCGAGGCTTTCTCTTTGAAGAATTGCGGCAGGTGATCGGCAAACTGCTTTCCGATGCCGCGCAGCGACATGTACATCGGGCTCGACAGCAGCCGGGTGAGATAGTTCGACATCGCGCCGACGGGCGGCGCGATCGACATCTCGTTGTCGTTCAGGATGACGATCAGGCGTCGATTCATCGCGCCGGCGTTGTTCAGGGCCTCGTAAGCCATGCCCGCCGACATCGCGCCGTCGCCGATCACGCAGATCACATTATGTTTCTGACCGGAAAGGTCGCGCGCCACCGCCATGCCCAATCCGGCGGATATCGAGGTCGAGGAATGCGCAGCGCCGAAAGCATCGTATTCACTTTCGGAGCGCTTCGTGAATCCGGACAAGCCGCCGCCAGTGCGCAACGTGCGGATGCGATCACGCCGGCCGGTCAAAATTTTGTGCGGATAAGCTTGGTGACCGACGTCCCAGATCAACTTGTCATTGGGTGTGTCAAAAATGTAGTGAAGGGCCACCGTGAGTTCGACAACGCCAAGACTCGCGCCGAGATGACCGCCGGTGACAGCCACCGCGTTGACCGTTTCAGCGCGCAATTCGTCGGCAACCTGCTGCAGTTGCCGTGCATTGATACGGCGCAGATCAGCAGGACTCCTGATGGAGTCGAGGATGGATGGATGCGATTGATTCAGAGAGTCGTCATTGGGCGCCGTCATGCTTACTTACCCTTCCCCGACCAAACGGAGGCGCTGAGGCCTTGGCAGATCCCACGGAATTTAATTTCTGTCGCCCAATTCGCGCTTTGCCGATCTGCCATGAAGTTTCTAGTCAGCGTCAATCAATGACAAGAGCAAAAGTTCCGAATTGGAGGTATTGGATAAATGACCCAGTTGACCGGGTATAGGGGCTTCATTGTGTTCGAAGGGCCACAGCGCGCATGTTAGCGTCATGGGTTACCTCTATTGTTCGCTTCTGTATCCGATTTCCTTGGCCAATCATAGCCTTAGGGATAGTCGCGAGCGCCGTCAGTTCTGTTTATTCGGTGCGTCATTTCGCCATTACGACCGATATCAACAAGCTGATTTCGCCGGACCTCGACTGGCGCAAGCGCGAGGCCGAATTCGAGAAGGCCTTCCCTGGCCATTTCGGGTCGACACTGCTCGTCGTCAACGCCCCGACCGCTGAATTTGCCGCGCGGGCCAGCGCGGATCTCGCTAACCGCCTGAAGGCGGAACCGAAACTCTTTCAGTCGGTCGACGATATCGAAGGCAGCGATTTTTTTGCGCGCAATGGCCTGTTATTTAGGCAGACCGAGGATGTAGCGAACATGGCCAAGGGGCTGGGGCAGGCGGCGCCGCTGATCGGCACGCTCGCCAGCGATCCCAGTCTGCGCGGGATGACGCGCGCGCTCTCCCTGGGTCTCATCGGCGTGCAGAATAAGATGGTCACGCTCGATACGCTGGCGCGGCCGCTGTCCATGGCCGCGACGACCATCGAGGATGTGCTGGCCAATCGCCCGGCGTTTTTCTCATGGCTGTCGATGCTCAACGGCGCCGATCCGAAACCGGATGATCTGCGGCGGCTGCTTGAAGTGCATCCAGTTCTGGACTTCTCCGCGCTTCAGCCCGGCAAAGCCTCCAGCGACGAAATCCGCCGCATCGCGAACGAGCTTCAGATCAAGGAAAAATATCAAGCACGCGTGCGCCTGACGGGGTCGGTACCAATGGCGGACGAGGAATTCGGCAGTGTCCAGGAGGGCGCGATCGAGAATGCCATCGGCACGATCATTATCGTTCTCACGATCTTGTGGCTGGCGCTGAAGTCACCGCGCATCATTCTCGCGGTCATCATCAATTTGTTCGTCGGCTTGAGCCTGACGGCCGCGCTCGGCCTCGCCATGGTCGGTGCGCTCAACATGATATCGGTTGCGTTCGCTGTCTTGTTCGTTGGGCTTGGTGTCGATTTCGGGATCCAGTTTGCAGTGCGATACCGGGCGGAACGCCACGACGTACCGAAGCTGCATTCGGCGCTGAAGCGTGCCGCTGAAAAAATCGGCGTGCCGCTGACGCTCGCCGCCGCAGCTGTTGCAGCGGGATTCATGTCCTTCTTGCCTACCGATTACCGCGGTGTTTCCGAACTGGGGCAAATCGCCGGTGTGGGGATGCTCATTGCCTATGCAACCAGCATTACGCTGTTGCCGGCGCTGATAACGCTGTTCAATCCCGAAGGTGAATCGGAAGAGATCGGATACCGTTTTCTGGCGCCGGTCGATCGTTTCCTGGAGACGCATCGTATTCCTGTCATCGCGGGAACGCTTGCCGTCGCGGTACTGGGGTCGCCTTTGCTCTATTACCTCACCTTCGACTTCGACCCCATTCATCTGCGCAGCCCTCAAACCGAATCGATTTCGACGCTGCTCGACCTTGGCGGCGATCCACGCGCCGGCGTCAATTCCGTCAACATTATCTTTCCGTCGCTCGACGAAGCGGCCGCGGCCGCGGAAAAACTGCAGAAGCTGCCGGAGGTTTCGCAGGCTTCCACGCTGCTGGACTTCGTGCCGCGTGATCAGGACAAAAAGCTTGCGATCGTCCAGGATCTGGGCCGGCGCCTGGGGCAATCGCTGAATCCGTCGACACCGAGCAAACCTCCAACCGATGCGGAAAACGTCGCGGCCTTGAACGGCATGGCCGACCAACTCAACAAGATCGCCGGAAACGCAGCAGGCCCCGGCGCCGATGCGGCCAGGCGGCTTGCTGCGAACGCGGCGAGACTGGCGCAGGCCGACGAGGCGACGCGGACGCGTGCGCAGTCGACCTTCGTCGTGCCGTTGCAAACCGGTCTCGGCCAGCTGCGCGGATTTTTGACAGCCCAGCGTGTCACCAAGGAGAATTTGCCACAGCCGCTCAGGCGGCTCTGGGTGACGGCCGACGGGCGGGCGCGTGTCGAAGCGTCCCCCAAGGGCAATACCGATGACACCGAGGTCCTGAGAACATTCGCGCGCGCGATTCTCGCCATCTATCCCAATGGCACAGGCGGCCCGATTTCGATTCTCGAATCGAGCCACACGGTCGTCAGGGCATTTTTCGAGGCCGGCTTTTACGCGCTGGTTTCGATCGCGATATTGCTCTGGATCGTGCTGGGCCGATTCGGCGATATGCTGCTGACGCTCGTGCCGCTTCTGCTTGCCGGCGTCGTGACACTGGAAATCTGCGTCCTGATTGGCATGCCGCTCAATTTCGCGAATATCATCGCGCTGCCTCTGCTGCTCGGCGTCGGTGTCGCTTTCAAGATCTACTACATCATGGCGTGGCGGTCGGGCCGGACAAATTTGCTGCAATCAAGTCTTACCCGCGCCGTGATCTGGAGTGCGCTCACCACGGCGACGGCATTTGGAAGCCTCTGGCTTTCGAAGCATCCCGGCACGTCGAGCATGGGCAAGCTGCTCGCGCTGTCGCTGGTCTGTACGTTGGCCGCTGCGGTGCTATTTCAGCCCGCGCTCATGGGGAAGCCCCGCGGCACCGACGACCCGTGAGCATACGTCGTCAGCCGGTTGCGTTGCCGTCTTGCGGCCGCCCGGCGCAGGTTTTGACTGTGTTGGCGCCGGCGCCCGACCGACGGTGTCGCTTGTCTCAAAACGAGTCCAGTTTTCGCCCCCGCACAGGAATCCAAACACGCAGCCCTGGATGCGCAACGTGTTTGGATCGGACAGGCTGATATTCGCGGTATAAGTTTTGCCGTTCTGCGAGTTGTAGACCTGCCCCTCCCACTTATTCGGCTTGGTGGGAGTCATGTCGAGGAGGATCGGCATGCCCAACGTCGGCCGGCTTCGCAGCTGGGGATCGGGATTTCTTATATCGGTACCGCCGGGCCGCGCTTCCCACGCCACCACACCCCAAAGGTGGCCGCCGCAATCCGCGATCTTGATTCGTGCCACGCGGTCGTTAACCAGCCACTCGCCGGTCGGCGACGGTAAGGATGGGGCCGCAGTCTGCGCATACGCGGCACTGCCGATCGTCAGCCACAGCAAGGCAGTAAAGGTCGCTGATGATTTGCCGATTCTCGGATTTGCTTGATTTGTCACGGGCGAAGGTACCTAAATTTGCGACAATGGGCTTATGGTTACACCTGAAAAATAGCTGAAATCGTCCGTTGTTCCGGTCTTCCTAAGCCAAGATTGTGGATAATGGAACTCGACCGCAAGGCAGTCGTTTTGTCCTCGCGGGCAAATGCTCGTCTGTGGGGCAAATGGAGTCCGCAAATCCTCCTGAAGCATGGACCGAAACGCATTTCGAGCAGCCCGCGATTACATCGGGCCTGTCGATCGAGCGCGTTGTGGTTGTGTGTGATCCGGCCACAAATCGACGCGTGCTACTTAAAAATTGCGACAATCATGAGAAGGGCTGGACGCGGCGCCGCGGCCTTTCAGCGCGCTTCATCGGCGCCCTTCTGAGAGGCGAGGGCCACAATTGCCGCAGACCTCATTCAAAGATCGTTTGATTGTTATTGGGCCAGTGAAATGATTGCAAAATCCAACGGATTTAACGGCGACCAGCCTGCCATCGACAAGACGATGATGGACCGTTGCATCGGTCTTTCGTCGAAAGCGATCGACCAGGGAGAGATGCCTTTCGCCTGCCTCATTTGCCGCGATGCGGAAATACTGGTGGAGGCTACCAACCAGGTTTCCCATGCCGAGGACATCACGCGTCACGCCGAGATCGTTGCGATCTCGAAAGCGCAGCAGATTCTTGGCCGCAAGGATCTTTCCGACTGCACGCTTTACTCGACTGTCGAGCCCTGCGCGATGTGTGCATTTGCGGCGAGAGAGATCCGAATCGGACGCGTCGTTTTCGCAATCAAGTCGCCCATGATGGGCGGCGTGTCCAAATGGAATGTCCTGCGGGACACCGAGCTATCGAATGCGATGCCGGAAGTGTTCGGTCCGGTCCCCGAGGTGATCGCCGGGCTGATGCAGGAGGAGGCCGAGCGGGTCTGGCATATTTGGAATCCGTTCATCTGGGGCGTCATCAAGTATCGCGGATATCTCGGCGACCGCAGTGCGGAGGCCGGCTTTACGACGCTCCGCGCCATTCCGGAACGGCACAGCGTGCTACGCCGGCTCTTTGCGTTTCATAACCACGCCCCGGACTTTTTTCGTAAATTGCGGTTTTAGCTATTGGCCGTGATCTTCCAGGACCTTCAGGCAGACCTTGCGGATCTTCTGCCGGTTGTCTTTCAAGCAGGCCAGAACGCGAAACGTATCGGGGATGGCGTCCTTGCAGAAATTTGTCGCATCCGGCGCGCAGGCCGCCTGTTCTTCGGGCGTGCCCTGAAAGGGGTTTAAAGGCTGGGGTCCCGGCAGCTGTTGGTCATTGGCCGCGAAGGCCCCAGCGCCAAGAATCTGTATCAAGACAATGAATGCGCAGGTCTTAGCGTACATTGTGTCGGGCCCAATTTTCGTGCATGGTTTTACGTCAACCGCGGCAGTGCCTTCACGTTCCACAGAGGGACTCGGGTATGCTTGGTTTTTGTTGCGTCGATTTTAAGCGGTCGCCTGTCCGAGTGTCGTCATCGCGCTGGCTGAAAAACTTTGCGGGCATTGCGGCGCTTTTTCTCTCGCTTGCAGTTTGCATTGCAGATTCGTCCCACGCGCAAAGCATAGCACCATTTAAGCGCTTGGCAGGTCAATGGTCCGGCTCCGGAACTATCGACTTGACGGAGGGTAAGCGCGAACCAATCAGATGCAGGGCATCCTACGACGTGCTCGGCGACCAGAGGAATCTTCAGCTCAATATTCGTTGCGCCAGCGACAGCTACAACTTCGATTTGCGCGCGAGCGCCACTTATTCCGCAGGCTCGGTTTCCGGTACCTGGAGTGAATCGACGCGCCTTGTCACGGGGACGATCGCAGGACGGGCCGACAGCGAGCATATTCATGTGGTGGCCAAGGCCGCGTCTTTCTCCGCCAGTCTCTCATTGACGACGCACGGTGCCCGTCAGTCGGTGGTGATCAGGGCGCACAGTGCCGACGCGGGCATCAAAGGCGTGTCGATGAATCTGCGGCGCAGCGGCTAGGGCTTCTATTCCGCCGAAGAACGCAATAGCGATCGCCGCGACATGCGGCGAACGACTTTGCTCAGGAACATGGCGATCGGCCGCAGCATGAACATGTCTGCGAGGAGCGCCGCCACCATTGCAAAAGCGCTGAGCCATCCGAAGAGCCGCAACGACGGCAGGCTCGACAGCACGGTCATCGCCAGGCCGCAGGCAAGCACCGCGGACGTCAGGATCAGGGGCGGGCCGACCAGAATCGTGGCCCGCTCGACGCCCACGGCGGGATCGGGATCGATGTCTTCGATCTGCAGACGGTTGAGGAAGTGAATTGTCGCGCTCAGGCCGAGCCCGAATGATACTGTGAGCGCAATGACGCTTGCGAACTGCAGGCCCTGGCCCGTCAGCAGCAGCATGCAGCCGGCGAGGACGATCGGGAAAAGTCCCGGCAGGATGCTGATCAGCATCACGATTGGCGACCAGAATGCCAATCCGATAAATGCGGCTACGAAGGCGATCTCGATGGTGAGGCCGTCGCTCAGCTTGTCGATCATGAGCGCGCTGTTGCGTGCCGAGATGACCGCCAGGCCGGTCACGCCAATCTTGTAAGCCGGATATTTCCCGCGCACGGCGTTGAGCTGCTTGTCGATCCGATCAACGATCGGCAGCAACTGACTCGCGTCCGAGTCCGGGACGCGACCGCTGACGATGACGGCATCCTGTTCTGCTGAAATGAACCGGCGCGTCAGATAAGGCGGCAGCAGGTCCACATATTGCTTGAGTGTTTCGACGTCCGATTTATGCAATTTTTCCGCGAGCCAGCGCCGCAACGTGTCCAGCGACCAGACGTTGCCGATGCCGGTCTGACGCTCGAGCAAAGCGTGCACGTCGGCAATTGCATCCAGTGTGTTCTGGTCGTAAAGGGACGCCCCTTTCGGGAACTGGATATAGACGTCGAAGGGATTCGCCCCGGTCAGCTTGACGTCGAGGCGGTTGCTGGCCTGCACCGCCTTCTGCCGGTCCGGAACCTGGTCCGCCAGCCGGTAACGCGGCTGCAGCTGGGCATAGCCCAGCGAGAGCACCACAACGACCAGGAGGCTCACCAACGAATAGAGGCCCGGCCGCGCCACCATGCGGATCGCGATCCAACTGCAGAGGCGGCGCAGCCAGTCGAGTGCCGTATCCATATCCCTGACCGCCGCGACGAATGCGGCCTCATTGCGGATGAGCAGGACGCCGAGCAGCGGCACCCCCATGATGACCGCGACCAGCGCGACCGCGACGGCAATGAGGCCGGCTTCCCCGAAGGTTCGAATCAAGTCGGAAGACGAAAATTGCAGCGCTATGAACGAAACGCCTGCGGTTGCGTGGGTGAGTACGCAGGCGGGCCCCACGATCAGCAGAGCGTTGCGGAACGCCATGAACTTGTCGTCTCCGGCAAGCAGGCGGTCGCGCGCGGCAAAGGTGATCTGCATGCTGTCGGAAAAACTGATGACCATGATCAGCGGGGTCATCACGTTCAGGAACATGTTCAGGCTGAATCCGAGCCAGCCGAGCACGCCGAGCGCCATCAGGATGGCCACGAGCGGCGGCGCTGCCGCTATGATCATGAACGACGGACGGCGGAAGAAGATGATCGCGATCAGGCAGCCCACCGCGAATCCCAGCGTGTTGTAGACCAGCCGGTCGCGCTGGATCGCGTCGCGGATCTCGAGCTGCATCACCGGCACGCCGGAGAGCTCGGCCCTCAAGCCCGTGCCTTCCAGATTGGTTTTCACGGCCTCACGGACCGCCGCGATCGTCGGTCCCAACTTCTCTGGCGCCGTGGATGAAGGCTCGAGTGCCAGCACCATCAGCGTAAGCTTGCCGTCGTCCGACAGCATCTTGCCCTTGATAATCTCGTTCGATGTCACGCGCTTGATCAGCGCCTGGTAGTCGGCACCTTGCGGTAACGGATTTGGAAAGAGGGGAGGCGGGATCGGCCCTTGGTCGGGTGGCTCGCGTGCCGAGAATATGGAGATCAGGCCGCGTGTGCCATCGACTAGCTGAAGGTCGATCGCGACCTCGCGCAGCTTTTCCAGCGAAGCACGCTCTAGCAGGCGATCGCCCTCGATGACAATCAGCACGTCAAATTCGTTAGAGGGAAAACGGCGCGTGACCTCTTCGTAGGTCCGAAACTCGTCAGTGTCCGACCGGAACAGCTGGCTGAGGGAGTCGTCGACCTTGACCCGCACAAAGCCTACGGCCGCGATCGCGCTCAAGATGATGAAAACGACCGCACACAAGGTGCGGTGCGACAGCGCGAAAAAGCCGATGCGCTCGATGCCCAACGCCAGATTGCGCGGTTTGACCGCGCGCGGCGGCACTTTCACATCGCGGTCGGCTGGCGGAACGCTACTCACGGGTACCCGGTCCAAATGGCGGTGAAGAATGGACTTTCAGAGCCGAAATTTCCACTAGACCGGGCGCGAATACTAGCCCGCTACATCCTCAAGTTTCTTTGCCGGCGCTGCTCCCGTGCCCCATCGGCGCTCGATATAATCCACCACCATTTGCTTGAAATCGGTGGTGAGCGCCGCGCCGCGCAGCGTTGCCGCCTTTTTGCCGTCGATGAAGACAGGCGCGGTCGGCTGCTCGCCGGTGCCCGGCAGCGAAATGCCGATATCGGCATGCTTGCTCTCCCCGGGACCATTGACGATGCAGCCCATCACGGCAACGTTGAGCGTCTCGACGCCAGGATAACGTTTCTTCCACTCCGGCATCGACTCGCGGATGAAACCTTGAATTTCGGATGCCAGTTCCTGGAACGTGGTCGAGGTCGTGCGGCCGCAACCGGGGCAGGCCGCGACCAGCGGCACGAACGTCCGCAAGCCCATCGTCTGCAACAGCTCCTGCCCGACCTGAACTTCGCGGGTGCGATCGCCATTCGGCTCCGGCGTGAGCGAGATACGGATTGTGTCGCCGATGCCTCGCTGCAGAAGCACGCCCA
>Ga0310811_10010931_pt1 | contig 11739 bp, 12 predicted proteins | sample YCmetagenome_FD_207642 | JGI IMG/M metagenome (GOLD analysis project Ga0310811, IMG submission 207642) | Soil microbial communities from experimental microcosm in Duke University, North Carolina, United States - YC | ecosystem: Engineered > Artificial ecosystem > Soil microcosm > Unclassified ...
CTGTTCGTCGAGGTCGTACTGACCTTGGGGCTGCTCTTGTGGCTGGCGCTTCTGCGCCGCAACGATTTCAACACCGGCGCGGCGCAACCGGGGGCCGTCGCCTTGCGCGAGCCGAATTGGCCGGTCCGGACTCGGCAGGTCGGCAACAGCTTCGCGAGCCAGTGCGAACTGCCGGTGCTTTTCTATGTGCTGACGATCCTTGAGCTCATCACACGCCACGCCGATGTCGTATTTGTCGTGCTTGCCTGGATCTTCGTACTGGCGCGCATCGGCCACGCCTTTGTACACACGACCAGCAATGTGGTGACGCAGCGCGGCATGATCTACGGGATCGGCGCGATGGTGCTGATTCTCATGTGGCTGATCTTCATCGTACGTATTCTCTTGGGGTTGCCATGACACCTGCGGCGCGGCTCTCTGCCGCCATTGAAGTTTTCGCCAATATCGAGAGCGAGCGCCGCCCGGCTGCCGACGCACTCAAGAGCTGGGGACAAAGCCACCGGTTCGCGGGGTCGGGAGACCGCGCGGCGATCGCGGGCCTTGTCTATGACGCGCTGCGCCGGCGCGCATCGAGCGCCTTCATTATGGGCACCGACAGCGCGCGCACGGCGGTCATCGGCATGCTCAGGCGTGAGCGCGGCCTCGACAGCGACGCCATCGCGAAGCTGTGTGACGGCTCGCGTTTCGCGCCGGAAGCACTGAGCGCGGACGAGCGCGCGCGGCTCGACGCCGCCGACATGAGCGGCGCGCCCGCGTATGTCGCGGGCGACTATCCGGAATGGCTCGACCCGTATTTTGCGCAGAGCTTCGGTGATGACCGGGCGGAGGAGGGCGCGGCGCTCGCATCGCGCGCGCCGCTGGACCTGCGCGTCAACATGTTGAATGCCGATCGCGACAAGGCGGCCGCGATGCTCACCGACCTGGGCCCCGAGGTCACGCGCTGGTCGCCTTGGGGGCTGCGCATCCGCCTCTCGGCCGACGCCAAGAGCCCGGCGGTCCATGCCGAGCCGGCCTTCCTGAAGGGCGTGGTCGAGGTTCAGGACGAGGGTTCGCAACTCGCCGCGCTGTTGTCCGGCGCCAAGCCGGGCGAGCAGGCCATCGACCTTTGCGCCGGCGCGGGCGGCAAGACGCTCGCGCTCGCCGCCATGATGCAGAACAAGGGGCAACTCTACGCCACCGACGACGACAAGCGGCGGCTGGCGCCGATCCACGACCGCCTCAAGCGCTCGGGCGCGCGTAATGTGCAGGTGCGCACGCCGAAGTCGGTCGGCAGCGAACTCGACGATCTCGCCGGCCGTATGGACCTCGTTCTCATCGATGCGCCTTGCACCGGCACCGGCGCCTGGCGGCGTAACCCGGACGCCAAATGGCGCATGCGTCCTGGCGCGCTGGAGCAGCGCACCAAGGAACAGGCGGAGGTCCTCGATCGCGCCGTGCCGCTGCTGAAGGCGGGCGGGCGTATCGCCTACATCACCTGTTCGGTCCTCGAGGAGGAGAACGGCGCCCAGGTGCGCGGATTCCTCGCCCGCCATCCACAGTTTTCTGTGCGCCGCCCGGCAGACGTCGCCGGCGCCCTCGGCGAGCGGGCATTCATGTTCGCCAAGGCGGCCCGGTCCTCGGCGGAGGGCCTTTTGATGACGCCGCGGACTACCGACACGGATGGCTTTTTCGTCTCGGTGCTGCAGGCTGGCTGAGAGGCGTTAACGGCGGTTACATGCTGTAACAAACTGTATTTACAAAGATGCGGTATTTTCCCGATTGCGCCGCATTCAAAGCCCAATTTCCGCCGGATAGTTCCTGTGACTGTTCCAGACACTGAATCCAGCCGAGGCTTTCCTCCCATGTTGGTGGCGACCCGCGATCCCATGCTGCAACCGGGGCCGCACGACCCGTCTCATCAGCATCGCGACCCGCGCGAGGGCATCCGCCCGGAGCACCTCGTCGGGGCGCCGCGGGCGGCACGCATCGTCACGTTGCTGCAGATGGCCGGTTCGGTATTGGCAATCCCGGTGGCGCTCGGCAGCGCCTATTCGGTCTATCAGGCGAATTTCTCGCCTGATACCGAGTGCCGGACGCTGCGGACCAACATCATCGCCATGATCGACAAGAAGATCGACGCGACCACCCGGCGCATGCTGGTGCGCCGCGACGTCGAGACCTTCGAGAAGTCCTGCGGCGCCTTCGATCCCGATGCCAAGGCGGCTTTCGTGACGCTGCTCGCAGCCGAGCCGCACACGGCGCCTGCGCGCCCGGTGCCGCCGGCGCCGGTTGCCAAGGTTGAGCCGCCAAAAGCTGAGCCGAAGGCCGAGGCGCCGAAGTTCGAGTCGGTGAAGGCTGAGCCGGCGAAATCCGATCCGATCAAGGCCGAACTCGCGAAAACCGAGCCGGCCAAGGCGCAGCCTGCAAAGCCGGACGCCGTTAAGGCCGAGCCGACGAAGTCCGAGTCTGTGAAGGTCGAGGCCCCCGCCAAAGAGGCCGCCCGCAAAATCGAGGCGCGCCCGGCGCCGGCCAAGCAGGCGGCGGTGCCTGCCGCGGCCGTGGCGGATGTGACTGTTTCCGACGATCGCTGGCTCGATGCCGTCCGCGGCGCGCTGGTGAGCCACGAGGCGGCGCGTGAAACGGCGGCCGCGGTGGAAGCGCCCGCTGCGGCGCGTGTCGCGGCTCCGGAGGTCCGCGGTTCGATCAAATCCAGCAACGCCACGGCGCCGCAGCCGGTGGCACTGACACCGCCGCAAGCGCCCGCGCCTCAGACGCCCGTGCAGGACGCCTCCGCGCCGGCCTTGCCGCCGGCGACCTCGATCGGCGAAGCACCGGCTCCGCCGGCGGCCCAGGCACGCCGCGCGGCTGATGCCGATCCGGACCATCCGGTCCCGCCCGGCTCGATTCCTGATGGCGCGCAGCCGGACGACAAGTCCGCCGCAGATGCCGGCCAGCAGCAGGATTCACGCTTCGGCTGGGTCTCGAAGATCCCGGTGCTCGGACCAGTGCTGAAGTAGACCCAGCCTTGGTTACCCGGCCCGTGACAGGGGCCAACGTCAGAACTTTTCGGGCTGCCAATCGGCGATCACGGCCATGTCGGCTTCGACCTGCCAACGGCCGATGTGCTCGGGCTTGCGCTCCGCCCCCGTGAGCCGCTTGAGGAAATCGGCGCGGGGCACGTCGCGGAAGCCCATGTCGCGGCAGGTCGGGGTCATCAGCTTGCCGTCGTTGAAGGCGAAGCCCCAATGCGCGAGGTGCCAGTTGAGCACGGTGAAGCCGATCTTCGACGTGTTCGGCTCGCGCGAAAACTGCGACTCGGTGACGAAAGCGCCGCCAATCGCGACGCCGTAGCCGCCGCCGGCGAGCTCGCCTTTCTCGTTCCACACCTCGAATGAATGCGCGTAGCCGGCGTCATGCGCCTGCGCGAAGACGTGCATGATCTTCGGCGTGATCCAGGTCAGATGCCAGCGGCCCGTGCGGTGCCCGGCGCAGGCCTTGATGACGCCGTCGAAATCGCGGTCGAACGTCACCGTATAGTGTTTCTGCCGCATCTGCCGCCGCAGCCTTTTGGCGATGTGCAGTTCGTTGAAGACGAGCAAGGAGCGCTCCGGTGGCGACCACCACTTGAGCGGCGCGACATGCGCCAGCGGGTAGAGGCCGCGGCGGTAACCGTTGAGCAATGTCGTGAGATTGAGATCGTGCACGATGCCGGCGAGGCCCGCCGGCGCGCTGAGGGCGCGCTCGGGATCGGGCAGGGCGTAATCGGGCGCGAGGAATTCGTCGAAGCACATGCGCACGAGGCCGGGCAGGCCGGAGAGCCGCCCCGGCATCAAGCCCCAGGCGAGACCCAATGCCCATCGCTCGGCTTTGCTGGAAAGGCTCTCGCGAAACAGCGCCGCGCGGCGCGCAATCTGGCCGGACGGAAGAACTGGAAAATTTACGCGCTGGGTTTCGAACGCCATGGCTACACTTTACTCCCGGCCTGTGAAAAAGCCGGATTTCACGCGTTTTCTATGCACGTCTGGCGCTAATATTGCGTTACTGACAAGGCTTCAATAAGGCTTGACCCGCCACAACAAAGCCCGCAAAAAGCCGCCCCGAACGGCCTATGCGAGCCCGATTTCAGCCTCGTTCGGGCGCAGCAAAAGCCGATCCATGCACGACAAAGTCCTCATCGTCGATTTCGGCTCCCAGGTCACCCAGCTCATCGCGCGCCGGGTGCGGGAGGAGAAGGTCTATTCCGAGATCGTTCCGTTCCAGAAGGCCGAAGCCGCCTTCAAGGAGATGAAGCCGAAGGCGGTGATCCTCTCCGGGGGGCCGGCCTCGGTGCATGAAAAGAATGCGCCGCTCGCGCCACAGGCGATCTACGAGGCCGGCGTGCCGATCCTCGGCATCTGCTACGGCGAACAAGCGATGGCGCAGCAGCTCGGCGGCAAGGTCGAAGGCGGGCATCACCGCGAATTCGGCCGCGCCGAGGTGGAAGTGGCCGCCGATAGCCCGCTGTTCGACGGCGTCTGGGAAAAGGGCCAGAAATATCCGGTCTGGATGAGCCACGGCGACCGCGTCACCGAGCTGCCGCCGGGCTTCAAGGTGCTCGGCACTTCGCCGAATGCGCCGATCGCCATGATCGGCGACGACAAGCGCAAGTTCTACGCCACGCAATTCCATCTCGAGGTGGTGCACACGCCGCATGGCGCGTCGCTTCTGCGCAACTTCGTGCGCAAGATCGCGGGACTGACCGGCGACTGGACCATGCGCGCCTTCAAGGACGAGGCGATCGAGAAGATTAGGAAGCAGGTCGGCAAGGGCAAAGTGATCTGCGGCCTGTCCGGAGGCGTCGACAGCGCGGTCGCCGCGGTGCTGATCCACGAGGCGATTGGCGATCAGCTTACTTGCGTGCTGGTCGATCACGGCCTGATGCGGCTCGCCGAGGCGCAGAAGGTCGTGACGATGTTCCGCGACAGCTACAACATCCCGCTGGTGCACGTGGACGCCTCGGAGACGTTCCTGAACGCGCTCGAGGGCGTCGACGATCCGGAGGTCAAGCGCAAGACCATCGGCAAGCTGTTCATCGATGTGTTCGAGCAGGAGGCGAAGAAGATCGGCGGCGCCGAATTCCTCGCTCAAGGCACGCTCTATCCCGATGTGATCGAGAGCGTATCGTTCACCGGCGGCCCGTCGGTGACGATCAAGTCGCACCACAATGTCGGCGGTCTGCCCGATCGCATGAACATGAAGCTCGTCGAACCGTTGCGCGAACTGTTCAAGGACGAGGTGAGGGCGCTCGGCCGCGAGCTCGGGCTGCCCGAGGTCTTCGTCGGCCGGCATCCGTTTCCAGGTCCGGGATTGGCGATCCGTGTGCCGGGTGCGATCACCAAAGAGAAACTCGACATCCTGCGCCTCGCTGATGAGATCTATATCGAGGAGATCCGCCGCACCGGCCAGTACGACGACATCTGGCAGGCGTTCGCGGTGCTCCTGCCGGTCAAGACCGTCGGCGTCATGGGCGATTTCCGCACCTACGAATACGTCGTGGGCCTGCGCGCGGTGACCTCGACCGACGGCATGACCGCCGACTTCTATCCCTTCGACATGCGCTTTTTAGGCATGGTGGCGACGCGCATCATCAACGAGGTGAAGGGCGTCAACCGCGTCGTCTACGACGTGACTAGCAAGCCGCCAGGCACGATTGAGTGGGAGTGAGTACGTCGCGTGCGCTCCTCACCGCTTAGATGGACATCCTGTCGCCTGCGGCCATTGCTAGCGGCGAGAACCAATGCTTAGGCCGCGCTCAGCGCCGCTCGCGGGGCCGCACTGCGACGGCTCAGCCACAGCAGCGCAAATCCGAACAGCGGGATGAAGATGTCGGTCCAGAAGATGATGCCGGCATTGCCCGGCGCGAAGTTATGCGCGGTGATCATCTGATCGACGTGACCGGCCGCCGCCCCCATCGTGAAGATGCTGGGGCCGAGCACGGCCGCGAGGCGCAGGTCGTAGCTCCTGAAGGCGGCGAGCAGTCCGACCGCGGCGAAGCCCAGGCTCGCCGTACCGACCTCGACCTGGAAAGGACTGTCGGCCCAGCCGATGAAGGCGGCGGACAGCTTGCCGAAGAGGACATGCATGACGAAATTGTAGAAATTGTCGATGCCGATACTGAAGAACACGTACCAGGCCAACAGCTTTTCGACGACGAACGGCCGGTCGATTGAAGTCCCCGATCGCGCAATCGCAACCAGTGAGACGATAAGCCCGAGCATGAAGAAGCTCAGCGAATAGTTCGACATCACGAAGGTGATGATCGCTTTGATTACGTCAGCAAGCATGATGCTTCTTCCTTTGAACGATTTCGTTGGGTCGAGCCCCTCGCGGAGAGACTCGATCGGTGCGGTCAACAGGCCGCGGTACGCACCTTCTCTCGTCGGGCAAGACCGAACATGGCGAACTTCATCCGCCTGAGCAGGCAGAACGGTAAGAGGCTGTTCATCAGCACGACCACCATCGTGTCGACGCCGAGATTGTATTGGAGCCGCACCTGCCGGCGGGCGGCGATGCCGACGATGCGGCGCGCAATCGCTTCCGGGGCTCTTGCCATCAGGCTGGCCCCGGCCGTCTTGCTCATGCTCGCCAGATGCAGGAGGTCCGTGCGGTAGGCCGCGACGCCCTCTGCAGGCAGGCCAGTAACAGCCGCGGTAATCCGCGCGGTGGCGCCGTCCACGAACGGAGTCTTCATCAGGCCGGGCACGATCGCTACCGCGTCGATGCCGTACCGGTCGAACTCATAGTGCTGGGCCTCGGTAAGCCTGAGAAAGGCTGCCTTGGCCGCTGCGTAGTGTCCGACGAACGGCCCTGCATCCAGCGAGGCCCAGGAAATGATGTTGAATACCCGCGAACGCGTGCCGGACGAAGCCTGCCGCTTCAAGGCTGGCAGCAAGGCGTTGGTCAGATGGGATGGCCCAAACAACAGCACGTCGAATAGCCGCGCGACATCGGCCGGCGCAGCGTGTTCGATCGGAGAGAAGAGCGTATAGCCGGCATTGTTCACAAGCACCGCCAGTCCATCCTGGCCCACGATGCGATCGACTTCGGCCGCGGCAGCATGAATGGCGTCCGTCTCGGCGAGATCGATATGGATCGGATGGATGCGATCGACGGCGTGCCTCAGACTTTCCCCGTCCTCGGTCCGGCGAACTCCAGCCAATACGTTGAACCCCGCCGTGGCGAAAGCGATCGCTGTCGCCCGTCCGAGGCCCGAAGACGCCCCTGTAACAAAGGCAGACCGCGCCATACGTCTTCTCCATTGCTAAAAATGACACTTAGTGCCATTAAGGCACTCAGTGTGCCCTGTCAAACTAAAAATGACACTTAGTGCCACTTCCTTGGAGATCGACAAGAGATGCCTGAAGGACTGCGCGAGCGTCGCAAGGAAGAAATTCGCCAGGAGCTGTCGAAGGCCGCGATACGGCTTTTCCTCGAAAAGGGATTCGAGGCGACCACCATCGATGAGATCGTTGCGCCACTCGGCGTGTCTCGCCGCACGTTCTTCCGGCACTTCCCGATGAAAGAAGATCTCGTCTTCGTATGGTACGAGGACCTGACCGAAGGGCTGGTTGCCGAATGTGCGGCTCGCCCGGCGTCCGAAACGGCCTATCAGGCAGTCTGTGGTGCCCTTCGCAGCCTGCTTCACCTCTATGACGTCGACCCGCTCTGGTCGAAAAGAATGATGAAGCTGACCGGCGAGACGCCGGGCCTCATCGGCAAGAGCCTCGAAAAGCGCGTTATGTGGGAAAGGGCGCTCGCCGCGGTCGTTGTCGACAGGTTGCAGGAAGGCCCGATGCGGGACCATTACGCCCGGATCATTGCAGGCACCGCAGTGAACGCGTTTGCCGTAGCGGCCGAGGCATGGTTTGCCGAAGGGGCAAACGGTGACCTGCGTGCGATAGTCGATGCATCGCTGGCCTGCGCGGGGGCGGTGGGCACAGCTGTCTAGCCGCGTGCCCCAGACTGACGCGACGTTCCTGGACCGCAACGACGCCTGCCGACGATCGCCATATAAAGCAGGATGGACGCGCCGGCACCGAGGCTTGCCCGCATGAAGACGGTGCCGAGCCCAAGACAGATGGCCGAGATGACCCCTCTGATCAGGAATCCGGAGAGCGTCATGACCCGCGCCTCGTCACTTCGGGAAGTGTTCGATATGGGTCTCGGCCGTGCGCCCGAAATAGACGACGCGGCGGCCCAAGAACGAGACAAGGTATCCCGCGCAACCGGCGCTCTTCACCTTTTCGCTGAAGGCGACATAGCTGTAGTCGGTGGGATTCGCCTGCGCCCACCGCACCAGCCGCTCGATTTCGGTAGCGTCGAATGCGATGGCGACGCTGCCGGCAAAGGGCTGCATGTCCATCGTCACGCTGTCGCCGTCCGGCAGGTAATAAGTCTGGCTGTTTCGGCGATAGTCTACCGTGTAGCCCTCGAAGCCGGCGGCAATCAGCTTGCCGACAATCTCCGGGAAGCTCAGACTTCCATTGTGTGCGGCATGCAGGCAGGTCTCGGCGATAGAAATCCGTTCCGCGTCCATAACGGTTTCCTTTCATTTCAAGATTGAGTTTGGCTGGCGGGTTCAGTCCACGGGGGTTGCTTTCAGCCCGCGCCGTTTGGCGAGAACCTTCAGGATACGGTCGAGCGTTTCGTGCTCTTTCTTCGTCAAGACGCCGAAGAACTCGGCGTCATTCTCGTCGGCAAGCGATGCCAGGACGGGGATCTTGGTCCGTCCCTCTGTCGTCAGCGACAGGCTGTGAGCGCGCTTGTCGTTCCGGCTTTCCTCTCGCGCAACCAGCCCTTTAGCTGTCAGCCGTTCCGCAAGTTTGCTGATCGCCCCCTTTGTCATGCCCATCTTCCCGGCCAGAACGGATGGAGGTGTTGGCGCCAAATCGAAGAGCGTCCGCATGAACACCCATTCCGCGACGGTGACATCCTCCCCCGACACCTTGCGCGCGAACTCCTGCGACACGGCATTTGAGACCATCCGCATCCAGTACCCAGTGTGATCGGTCAGTTCCGAGGCTGAGGTCACCGAGGCGCTCCTTGTTGACTAGGAAACTAATTCCAGCCTGTTTCCTAGTCAACAACATTCTTGATATAAATGGGTCAGTTCTTCATTGTGCTCAGAAGAAATTTGCGTAGGTGAGCACATCTGCCGCTCCGTCGGCGTCTCCCCGCTCTTCGAACGGCGCCGATACGCCGATTACTGCTGCTTTTTGAACAAATCCTGGAAGATGAGCGGGCCCCAGCTACGGCCGCGTGCGTGCACCAGCGCGCCACCCTCGTTAAGTTTTCCCAGCTTGACGGGTGCGAACCCGAGTTGTTTGGCCAAGGCCTCAACAGGAGCGGTCGCGTCCTCGTCGTCGCTCGACAAAAAGACGACGCGGTGGCCGCCTTCGACGATCGGATCGGCAGCGAGGGTGGCCGCAATCAGGTGATTGAAGCCTTTCACGAGCTTGGCGCCGGTGAACGCCTTCGCGACGTAGGCGGAGGACGGGAGACCGTCCAGCTCCTCAGGCGGAAGCTGCGCGTTCATCGCATCGATGACCGTCTTGCCTTTCCAGCTCGGCAGGGCCTGCGCAATCTCGCGATGCTCCCCGAACGGGACCGCCAAGATGATCGTGTCGGCCTCGAGTGCTTCCCGCAGCGACTTGGCGACGACCGTGGGTCCAATCGCCCGAGCCTGCGGCGCTAACACCTCGGGCGGCCGGCGGCTCGCGACGGCGACCTTGATGTTCTTACGGGCGAAGGCATGGGCGAGGGCCCGGCCTATCTTACCGAAACCTATAATCGCGTAGCTCATAACGCTTCTCCGATTTTCAGATGGCCGAGAAGCCGCCGTCGACCGACAGCTCCACGCCATTCACGAAGCTCGAATCGTCTGAAGCAAGAAACAGCGCGGCCGCCGCAATTTCCTCAGGACGACCCATCTTTCCTCGCGGAATCAGGGATTCGAACATCCGCTTCGCCTCGTCGGTGAGAACCTGGTCCTGCATCGGTGTGGCGATTGGCCCCGGGTGCAGCACGTTCACCCGGATATTCCTGCCCTTCAGTTCGTTGAGCCACCCGCGTGCGAAGGCGTGCAGCGCCGCCTTGCTCGCCGCATACACGCTGTAACCAGGAAAACCTTTGATCGAAGCAACTGACCCGGTCATGAAGATCGATCCGCCATCGTTGAACAGCGGCAACGCCTTCTGGACCGTAAACAGCGTGCCGCGCGCATTCAGGTCGAAGGCCGCGTCGAAATGCTGCTCGGTAATCTCGCCCAGTGGGGCGGCTTCGCCCGTGCCGGCGCTCGCATACAGGATGTCGATCTTGCCCTTTTCCCGCTTGACCGTATCGAACAGACGGTCGAGGTCGTCGAGATTGGCAGCGTCGCCACGCACGCCGGTCACGTTCCGGCCAATCAGCTTGACGGCCTCGTCGAGCGCCTCCTGTCGCCTGCCCGTGATGAAGACATAGGCGCCTTCTTCGACGAACCGCATGGCGCTCGCCAGCGCCATGCCGCTCGACCCGCCCGTGACGACTGCAACCTTACCCTCAAGCTTTCCCATGACTTCTCCTTCAGACTCCATCCTGGTTGATCGGGGAGGTTCCCCGAGACCTCCGACATGGGTCTGCGGACGTCAGGCGTTGAGTGCGGAGGCGCGCACATCGGTGGTGCGAAATCGCTCCGGACTGGACGACTGAGGCCAGCGGCGACGATTGGTGTCCGCCGTTTGGAATCGGGCTGCGCTCATCGAAATAGGCTATGATGACGGCCCGTACTGCTGTTCGCTGTGTTAGATACGAGCTTTAGAAGGCGCACCACCTGGTGCCGGATTGCACCATGATTGACTGGGATAACATTCGCTACTTTCTTGCTGTCGCGCGCGAAGGCTCAGTGCGGGCTGCCGCCGAGCGCCTCGGGGTGAATCACACGACCGTGCTGCGACGCATCGCTCAGCTTGAGGAACGCCTCGGGGCGCACATGTTCGAAAGGCTGCCTACGGGCTACCGCGTAACTGCTGCGGGCGAGGAGGTCCTCGATCTCGCGCACCAGATGGAAGCGTCGTCGCACCAGCTGGAGACGCGCGTCTTCGGTCGCGACCAGAGTGTGCGCGGGCTTCTGCGGGTGACGCTGGCACCGCCCCTCGCGACACACCTGCTCATGCCGGACTTCGCCGATTTCGCGCGTCTGCATCCGGACATCGAGATGGAAATCTTGTCGTTCGGCGAGCTGGCAAATCTGACCAACCGAGAGGCCGATGTCGCGATCCGTGTCGTCTACGACCGCAAGACCCTGCCGCTCAATCTGCACGGCCTGAAGGGACCGGAGCTGTTCGGCGGCGTCTACATGTCTCGCGATCGACTGGCCGCGTGGCGTGCCGGCGCGCCTGATCCCATCCGGTGGATCGTCATAAGCATTCATGGAGTTCCGGACTGGGCCCGCGAGGGTGAGGTTCGCACCACGAAAGTTCCATTCAGGACAACGGACGCCGAGGCGCAGCTTGCTGCGGTACGGCAAGGGCTCGGGATCACAACACTGCCGTGCTTCGTCGGCGATGCCGACCCCCTGCTGGTGAGGGTTCCAGGCACCGACCTGCACATGTACGGAACGCTCTGGCTTCTCACGCAGGGGGAAACACGCAAGACGGAGCGCGTGCGGCTCTTCACCGAGTTCGTATCCCGCAGGTTCGCCGCGTACGCGCCCCTTCTCGCGGGGCTGTCCGTATCGCACGA
>Ga0310811_10010933_pt1 | contig 11739 bp, 13 predicted proteins | sample YCmetagenome_FD_207642 | JGI IMG/M metagenome (GOLD analysis project Ga0310811, IMG submission 207642) | Soil microbial communities from experimental microcosm in Duke University, North Carolina, United States - YC | ecosystem: Engineered > Artificial ecosystem > Soil microcosm > Unclassified ...
CCGACGGCGCGATGGCGACCTCGTCGACGGCCACGCCCTGCATGGTCTCGCTGCCGCGCGACACCAGCTTCGCGCGCGACGTATCGAGGCTCACCGGCTTGTAGGGCACCGGATTGGTTTGCACGAGGAGCGGCTGCGACCCCTTGCCGGACCGGTTGACGATTCGCCCCAGGACGTCGCCAGTGATCGGCGTGCCGCCGGGCCCGCGGGCGATCGGCACTTGCAGGAACTGCAATCCCGCCGCCGTCGCCTTCGGCCGCACCGTCGTCGCACCGCTGTTGTCGCCCTGCCAGGCGCTAGCGAGCAGGATGTCGCCGGCGCTGCGCTCTGCCGCGGCAAACGGAAAGACACGCCCGCGATTGGGCACGTCGTGCCACATCAGGCCGCTGGCGAGGCTCATGTCGACCGGCTTGTAGATGACGAACGAGGCGACGTAGCGCACCTTGCCGTCGCCCTCCTTGGCCAGCTCGATATCCTGGATGATGGCGTTCTGTGGCAGCGACGGATCGAGCTCGCCGAAGGCGCGCCCGGCGATCTGCTCGTAGGCGATGTCGCTTGCCGAGCTGCCAGCGGCGGCGGGCAAGGGCAAGGTCTGGTCGATCACGACGCGCGTGACCCGCGCCTGCGCCACGGCGCATGTCGCCAGCACGAGCGCGCCGGCGACCAGGGACGGCAGATATCTCAAGGCGGTCTCCCCCGTTCGTTGCCTGCGATCCTATCGCGTGACGGCGCGATCGACCACGCGCTGTCGCGGACCTGAAGAGGGGCGGGGCGGCGATCAGGGACCGAGCGCATCGGAACTAATTGGCGGATCACCTTCGGCTGGGACGGCGAGAACGTTACAGACGTCGATATGGAGGACTACCGCTGATGGCTACCAGGACGATCAAGCGCGGCCTGCCCGCTATGCACCCCGGCGAACTCTTGCGAGAGGATGTCATCCCCGCTCTGGGCCGACCCAAGTCTGAGATCGCAAGCCTGCTGGGGATTTCTCGACAGACCTTCTATGACATCCTGACGGAGAAGCAGCCTGTCACCACTGCCATGGCGATTCGCCTCGGCAAGCTGGTCGGCAACGGACCGAGGTTCTGGCTCAATCTCCAGCTTGCCTACGACTTGGAGCGAGCTGAACGCGATGTGGATGTGTCGGCCATCCCGACCTTGAAGGGGGCTTGACCATACTCGAACTGCGGGCGAACTGCCGCCGCCATCATAGGCCCTTTTTGTTGCCCGAGACCTTCCCACCGACGCGGCGAAACCTCGCCATCAACCTGGTGAGAATCGTCTGTAAGTGTCGTAATCCTGTTTGGCATTTACAACCGCAAGGAGGGCGTATCCCGGAACGCCGGCCTCAAGGCCCACACCATCGGCAGCGTGGTGAGGGCGATGCAGGCGACCGCCGTGAGAGCAATCGGCAGGCCGACGACGTCGCCCAGCAGGCCGGCCAGCAGCGGACCGGTGGCGCCTGCCACCGAGCCGCCCGTATAGAAGATCGCGAAGGCGTGGGTGCGCCGTTCGGGGCTGACGAATTCCGGGATGGTGCCGTAGAGAACCGACGACGTGCCGTTCAGCATCAGGCCGACGGCTGGCAGCAGCACCAGCGCCACCGACAGTGACATCGGCAGCAGCGCCAGGATGAGGACCGTCGTCGCAGCTTCGGTGAGGATGACCGAGGGGACGACGCCCAAGCGATCGCCGACCCAGCCCATCACCAGCTTGCCTGCCGCGCCGCCGGCGAACAGCAGCGACAGGCCGAGGCCGATCGTCGGCAGGTCGGCGCCTTTGTCGCGCAGCAGGAACGGCAGGAAGATCATGAAGCCGGTGCGGACCAGGTCGTCGGCGATGTGGATGCTGAACAGCAGCCAGTAGGCCCACGGCCGATCCTGGCCGGCCATCGCCTTCGATCTCGACGCGTCCGCCTTGTCGTGCAGCGGCATCGGCCGCAGCGAGCCCATGATGATTCCGGCGCCCAGCACGGCCAGCGCACCCACGACCACCAGGGCCTGCTGCCAGCCCAGCGCGGCGGCAATCATGGCGAACAGCGCCGGCAGCAGCACCTTGCCGACATCACCTGTGAAGTTGTAGGTGCCGAGCGCGGTGCGGGAGCGCAGGCCGGGGAACGCCGCCGACACCATGCTGGAACCGATCGGATGCTGGGTGCTGCCGCCCAGTCCGGCGAGCAACAGCCCTGCGACTACGCCGTAGAGCGAGCCGCTGAGCCCGGCCAGGCCATAGCCGACCGCGATCAGCGCCGTGCCGGCCGCAAGCACGCGCACCGGCCCCAGCCGCACCGCCAGCATGCCGGACGGGATTTGCCCGCTCGCCATGCCGCCGGAATAGACCGTCTTCAGGGCGCCGATCGCGGCGTAGCTGAGGCCGAACTGCGCCTGCAGCAGGGGGTAGAGCACGTTCAGGAGATCGGTGAAGCCGTCGTGCAGGGCATGGGCGCCGCCACAGACGGTGAGGGTCCGGCGCGGCGAGTAGGAGGGGGAGACGCTGACTGTCATCTCCCTGTCACAATACTACCGCCCCGGCATCCGGCTGAACCAAAAACCGATCTGTTGCTGGAAGTCGTTTTCGGCGAAGGCCGTATCGGTGATCGTCGAGGGCTTGCCGTTGCGCGGATAGCGCACGCTGGCGAGCCGCGCGAACTTCGTATCGCTGAGATGGATCACCAGCACGTCGCCCTGGCGGCGGTGGAACACCAGCTCGTGGATCTTGCGGATGTTGACCAGGCTCACGACATAGCGGCCGTCGCTGCCATCCTCGCCGAGCTGGCGCACCGGGATGTCGCGGCCCTCGTTGGTGATGCCCACGAGGGCGAGCGCCTCGGGGGCCATCATGTTGTCCCGGCCGTCGACCTGGATCCAGCGCACCAGCCGGTCGCCGCGCGGCGACAGCGTCGTCCGTTGTGGCGGCGCACAGGCGCCGATGGTGAGAGTGACGAAAAGGCTCGCAGGGACCGCGAGCAGGTTACGCCGCGACGACACCAATGAACTCAACCCTTGGACTCCGCCATGTCGATCACGACTGGGGCGATCTCCTCCAGCACCTCGCCGCGCAAGGCGCGGAAGAAGCAGTTGTGGCGGCCGGTGTGGCAGGCGGCGCCGGTCTGGTCGACCAGGGCGAGCAGCGTGTCGCCGTCGCAGTCGACGCGCAGGTCGACCAGGGTCTGGATATGCCCCGAGGTATCGCCCTTGCGCCACGGCGCCCGGCGCGAGCGCGACCAGTAGCAGACGCGGCCGGTGCGGAGCGTCTCGACCACGGCGGCGCGGTCCATCCACGCCATCATCAGCACTTCGCCGGAATCGTGCTGCTGGGCGATCGCCGGCACGAGGCCGTGGGCGTCGAACGTGATGGCGGCAAGGAAGGTGTCGATTGCTGTGGATGACGGGGCAGCGGCGTCACTGGGCATGGCTTGGCCTCGCTGGGGAAGGGGGCGTATAGTCGCCGGGTTTCAGATTGGCAAATCGGAAAGCCCGTGAAGAAGACGGCCAAGGCCGCTGATCGCACCCACGATCACGAGCACTGCATCGAGGATGCACTCGCTGCAGCCGAGAAACTGTGCGCCGACAGGAACCTGCGCTTCACGCCGCTGCGCCGGCGTGTGCTCGAGCTCGTGTGGTCGGGTCACAAGCCGGTCGGCGCTTATGCGCTGCTCAACCAACTGCACGACGAGGATCTGGGCTCGGCGCCGCCGACCGTGTACCGGGCACTCGATTTCCTGATCGAGCACGGGCTGATCCACCGCATCGAGCGGATGAATGCGTTCATCGGCTGCAGCCATCCCGACGAGGCGCACCGAGGCTTTTTCCTAATCTGCGGCGATTGCGGCAACGCCGAGGAGCTGCACAGCAACGGCCTTGCCGACACGATTGCCGCCAGCGCCAGCCGTCGCGGCTTCGCCGCCCGCGACATGACCCTGGAAGTCACCGGCACCTGCGCAGATTGCCGGAAGTCATAGCCAGCCCAACATCCGCCCGTCAGGACCGGTTCGTCATGGCTACAGTCTACAAGATCGTTGCCGCTGACCTGTGGCGGACAGCAGAAGGCGACAGCGTCTTTACCGGCGCCGGCGTGGACCTGAATGACGGCTTCATTCATCTCTCCACAGGGTCGCAGGCCCGGCGAACGGCCCAGCTCTACTTCGAAGGACGGGATGATCTCGTGCTGGTGGCGATCGACGAGACGAGCCTCGGCGACGCGCTGAGGTACGAACCGTCGCGGGGCGGCGACCTGTTTCCGCATCTCTACGGACATCTGCCGGTGGCAGCGGTGCTGTCCGTGCGGCCGCTGCCCCTCGATGCCGACGGCAATCACGTCTTTCCGGACGACGTCGACTGAGCTCATGCGCTCCTCTCCAGCTTCGCTGCTATGCTGCGACGGAGTGAAGCTGGGGAGGGGAATGAGATGAGCTTCGCCTCGAATAGCCTCGTTTACGCGTTATGCGCGCGATTGAGGCGGTCGAAGCCCTCGGCGAGGTCGGTCTTGAGGTCCTCGACATCCTCCAGCCCGATATGGACGCGCACCAGGTGCTTGCTCTTGGGCCACGGCACGGCACTGCGGTAGTTGTCGGGATGGGCGGGGATCATCAGGCTCTCGTAGCCGCCCCAGCTCGCGCCCATGCCGAAGATGTCCATGCCGTCGAGCATCGCCGCCAGCGCGTTGCGGCTGTAGCCGTCGCGCAGGGTGAAGGAGAACAGGCCCGATGAGCCCTTGAACATGCGCTTCCAGTTGTCGTGCCCCGGGCAGTCGGGCAGGGCGGGGTGCAGCACCTTGTCGACTTCCGGCCGGGCCTTCAGCCAGTGGGCGATCTCGACGCCGCTCTTCTCGTGATGGCGCAGCCGCACGCCCATGGTGCGCAGGCCGCGCAGCGCCAGGTAGCAGTCGTCCGGTGCGGCGTGGAAGCCGAAATTCTGGCACGCCGTCTTGGCGATCTCGAACATCTGGCGCGTGGCGCAGGAGATGATGCCCATCATCGCGTCGGAATGGCCGACGATGTACTTGGTGCCGGCGTGGATCGACAGGTCGCAGCCATGGTCGAACGGCTTGAAGTAGAGCGGCGTCGCCCACGTATTGTCGATCAGCACCGCCGCGCCGTGCTTCTTCGCGACACCGGCGATGGCGTCGACGTCCTGCACCTCGAAGGTCTGCGAGCCCGGCGCCTCGAGGTAGACCACCTTGGTGTTGGGCCGGATCAGGCGCTCGATGCCGGCGCCGATCATGGGATCGAAGAAGGTCGTCTCGACGCCGAAGTTCTTGAGCGTCGTGTTGGCGAAGCGGCGCGCCGGGCCGTAGGCGTTGTCGGTGAGCAGCATGTGGTCGCCGACCTTGAGGAAGCCGACGATGGCGCCGGTCACCGCACCCAGCCCCGACTGCACGGCGATCGAGCGATGGGCGCCTTCGATGGCGGCCACGGCATCCTCGAGCGCCTTCTGCGTCGGCGTGCCGTTGCGGCCGTAGCCGAAACCTTCGAAAGGCACGCGGTTCTCGAACTTCTCCATGGTCGGGGAGAGGATCGTCGAGGCGTGATAGACGGGCGGGTTGACGATGCCGAAATTGTTGGCGGGATCGCGGCCCGCGACAGCGAGAACAGTATCGGCGCGAGTGTAGGTCTTCTTGGAGGTCATGATCGCACTATGGCACAGCGTTCAGACGGGCGGCCAGCGGTAGAGCTGCGGCCACAATATGCGCGGGTCGCGCAGCTCGACGCGCTCGCTCCCCGTGGAACGAAAGCCCGCCTTGCGATAGGTGTCCAACGCGCGGGGATGGTCGACCGTATTGGTGTTGAGGCGGACCCGCGCGGCACCGCATGCGAGGGCGCGCTCGATGGCACGATCGAGCAGCCAGGGCCCGATGCGCTGGCCGATGTAATCCAGGGTCAGGCCGAAGAAGACGATCTCGTCGTCGCCAAGCTCGAAGAAGCCGATGCGGGCAGGACCGTGATGCGCGATGTGCAGCTCATGCCCGGGCCGCACCAGCAACGCCTGCAGCGCGTCGTCGGACCACAGCCGCCGCTCGTACCACAGCCACGGCCGGCCGACCTCGTCGTAGAGCGCGCGATAGGCGGCGACGGTCGGCGCGGCGACGTGCTCGATGCGGATCTCGAGCGCCGGCTTCTGCCCGCGGCGCGTCCAGGCCGCGGGCTCCAGCTCGAGATGCGTGATGGTGACCGGCAGCCAGCCGTCGGCGCGCGGCGGCGGCTGGTGGCGGAAGAGATCAGGATCCGGTGACAATTGGCGTGTCGGCTCGGCCGCCCCATTCGGTCCACGATCCGTCATAGATTGCCGCTTCCGGCGCGCCCGTCAGGTAGAGCCCGAGCGCTACGACGCAGGCGCTGACGCCGGAGCCGCAGCTCGCGGTGACCTTCTTCGTCGGGTCGATGCCCGAGGCGGCGATGCGCGCGGCAAGCTTGTCGGCGGGCAGCATGGTGCCGCTCGCCGGGTCGATCAGGTCGTTGTAGGGCAGGTTGAAGGCGCCAGGCATGTGACCGGCGCGCAGGCCCGGCCGCGGCTCGGGCACCTCGCCGCGGAAACGGTTGGCGGCCCGCGCATCGATGATCTGCTCGCGTCGGCTGTCGATCAGGCCGCGCACGTCGTCGAGCGAGCGCACCAGCGTGTTGTCGAGGCGTGCCGTGAAGTGCCGGTCGCGCGGCGGCGTCGGATCGTCGGTGACGGGATGACCCTCGGCCATCCACTTGGTCATGCCGCCGTCGAGCACCGAGACGTCCTTGTGGCCCATGGCGCGAAACATCCACCATACGCGCGTGGCGCCCAGCATCGGCGTGGTGTCATAGACGACGATCTTGCTGCCGTCGCCCAGGCCGAGCTTGCGCACGCGCGCCGAAAACTTTTCCGGCGACGGCAGCATGTGCGGCAGCGCGCTCGACGTGTCGGCGATCTCGTCGATGTCGAAGAAGACGGCGCCGGGAATATGCTGGTTGGCGTACTCGGCCTTGGGGTTGCGCTTCGCCGCCGGCAAATAGAACGAGCCGTCGACCACGCGCACGTCTGGCGCATCGAGTCTGCTGGCGAGCCAGGACGTGCTGACGAGGGCATCGGGCCTTGCGTAGTCCATTTTAGTCTTCCTTGGAGTTTGCAACCTTTTTCAACTGTTGTCGTCCTGAGCGCAGCGAAGGACCTCATCGCCGCCTGCCACTGGAGTCCTCGGGGAACCTCTGGCGATGAGATCCTTCGCTTCGCTCAGGATGACAGGTGGGCGTTCAGACGGGTGTCAGGTGAGCGCGATGACGAAGCGGCGGTTCATCTTGCCCTTGTTCTCGATCTTGACGCACTCGATCGGGCCGATCTCGCCGGTGCGGGCGACGTGCGTGCCGCCGCAGGCCTGCAGGTCGATGCCCTCGATGGCGAGCAGGCGGACGCGGCCGGCGCCCATCGGCGGGCGCACGCTCATGGTCTTGACCAATTCGGGCCGCGCGCCGAGCTCTTCGTCGGTGATCCATTGCGGCACCACCTGCCGGTCGAGCGCGATCAGCTTGTTGACCTCCGCCGTCACCCATTCCCTGGCCGGCACCTCGCCCTCGAGATTGAAGTCGAGCCGGCTCTTGTCGGCGCCGACCTGGCCGCCGGTCACGTTGCCGCGGATCACCGCCGACATGACGTGCAGCGCGGTGTGCATGCGCATGTGACGCATCCGCCGCTCCCAATCGAGCACGGCATGAACCTTGGCGCCGATCGCCGGGCGCGGCGAGTCGGGGCCAAGCACGTGCAGCACGTCGCCGCCATCGGCCTTCACCGCATCGACGATCCGGGCCTCGCCGCCGTCCCAGCGCACGATTCCGGTGTCGCCGGGCTGGCCGCCGCCGGTCGGGTAGAAGATCGAACGGTCGAGGCGCAGGCCGCGCTCCTCGAGCGCGGTCACCGTCGCATCGGTTTCCTTGAGATAGGCGTCCTGGCGAAAGAGCTCTTCGAACATGCCTAGGATTTAGGCCCTCGCCAGCCGCGCCGCAACGTCCCGCGCTGTCGGCATTGCAGGCGCGGCGCCGAGCTTTTCGACTGAGCAGGCGGCAGCGGCGCTGGCGAAGCGGACAGCCTCGACAGGCGAGGCGCCGCCCAGCATGCGGGCGGCGAGGGTGCCGACGAAGCAGTCGCCGGCACCGGTGGTGTCGACCACTTTCGCCTTGAACGCGGGCACCACGGTGGCGGCCTCGGCCGTGACGACGATGGCGCCGCGTGCGCCCAGGGTCGCCACGACGGTGGTGGCGCCCTTGGCGCGCAGCTTCCGGGCGGCGGCCGTAAGGTCCCGGATTGGGCTCCCGGCCTGCAATCGCGCGCCGGTCGCCTGCGCCAACTCGATCTCGTTCAGCACCGCGACATCGACATGGCTTATCAATCGATTGGAATGCGCCACGTAGGGCGCAAGGTTCAGGACCGTACGGGCCCTGACGGCCTTGGCCCGCTTGAGGATGGCCTCGGTCTCATCGACGGGAATCTCGAACTGCGCCACCCACACTTCACCGCGGTGCGGCGCGTGGCGGATCATGCGCCGGGTGAAGCGATGGTTGGCGCCGGACGCGACGGTGATGGCGTTGTCCGCGGCCGTGACCTGGATCAGCGCGACGCCGGTCGCTGGGCCGTTGATCTCGCGCACCCCGGTGGCATCGATGTCCTCGCTGGCCAGGAAGCTTCGGAGGCTGTTGCCGAAGGCGTCGTTGCCGACGGCACCGATCATCGCCGTCGGCACGCCCAGGCGGGCGGCGGCGACGGCCTGGTTCAAGCCCTTGCCGCCGGGCAGGAACGAGACCGTGGCGCCGAGCAGCGTCTCCCCGGTCGCCGGCCGGCGCGCGCTCTGGACCACGACGTCCATGTTGAGGCTGCCGCAGACGACGACCCGGCTCATGACGCGCGCCAACCGGACCGGGCGGTCACTTCATCCAGGGCGGCAGCGGGAGATTCTTCTCGCGCAGGAATGCCGGATTGAACAGCTTCGACTGATAGCGCTGCCCGCCGTCGGCCAGGATGGTGACGACGGTCTTGCCCGGCCCGAGCTCGCGCGCGAGCCGCATCGCGCCGACGACGTTGATGGCGGTCGAGCCGCCCAGCACCAGCCCTTCGTGCTCGATCAGGTCGAACAGGACGGGCAGCGCCTCCTCATCTGTGATCTGGTAGCCGAGGTCGATCGGCGTGCCTTCCAGGTTGGCCGTGACCCGGCCATTGCCGATGCCCTCGGTGACGGAATTGCCCTCGGCCTTCAGCTCGCCCTTGGCGAACCAGTTGTAGATCGCCGAGCCCATCGGGTCGCTGACCGCGATCTTGACGTTGGGATTGCGCTCCTTGAGCGCGCGCGCAATGCCGCCCAGGGTGCCGCCGGTGCCGACCGAGCAGGTGAAGCCGTCGACCTTGCCTTCGGTCTGGTCCCAGATCTCCGGCCCGGTGGTGCGGTAGTGGCCGTCGCGGTTGGCGGTGTTGTCGAACTGGTTGGCCCACACCGCGCCGTTGGGCTCGGTCGCGGCCAGCTCCTCGGCGAGCTTGCCCGAATAGCGCACGTAGTTGCCGGGGTTGGCGTAGGGCACGGCGGGCACCAGGCGCAGGTCGGCGCCGCACAGCCGCAGCATGTCCTTCTTCTCCTGGCTCTGCGTCTCGGGCATGACGATGACCGAGCGGTAGCCGCGCGCGTTGGCGACCAGTGCGATGCCGATGCCGGTGTTGCCGGCGGTGCCCTCGACGATGACGCCGCCCGGCCGGAGCTTGCCCTGCTTTTCGGCATCCTCGATGATTGCGAGTGCCGCGCGATCCTTCACCGAGCCGCCGGGATTGAGGAATTCCGCCTTGCCGTAGATGTTGCACCCGGTCGCCGCCGAGGCGGCGCGCAGCTTGATCAGGGGTGTGTTGCCGATGCTGTCGATGAAACCCGACCGGACGTTCATGGAGTGGTGCTCGCTCTGCTAGGCATTTGCTTCCCTGCCGGACGGTAGACAGGGAGCTGCCTCGAAGGCAACACGAGAGGAGAGGGGCGCGATAGGAGAGGGCAGATGACTGGCGAAACGGTCGACGGATGCGTGTGCGGCGGAGTGCGCTTCAAGGCGACCGGCGAGCCGTTGCGGGTGGCGATCTGCCATTGCGCCTGGTGCCAGCGCCGGACGAGAACGGCGTTCGGCGTCGAAGTCGTCTACAGGACCGGCCAGGTCGAATTCACCACAGGCGAGACGACGCGCTACCGCCACGTCTCCGACGAGTCGGGCCTCTGGCTCGACATCAAAGAATACGTCAGCTCCAACGTGCCCGGATCTGGTCGCGATGAAGCGCGAGCCACTGCAGAGCGATCACACCGATCGCGTTGCCGATCTCGCCGTGCTCGAGCATCGACCGCTTCCAAGCCGTACACGCCGCCGGCGTTGGTCGTGTCGACATGGCCAACGAAGATCGCGCAGCCTTCGGAGCAGGCGCCGGGGCTCAGGATCACATCGTGCACCGGCACGACATCGCGGATCTCGAGGGCGGCCTCCTCGACCGCCTCGCGGCGCACCAGCGCCTCGGGCGTCTCGCCGTCCTCGACGATGCCGGCGACGATCTCCCAGGTCCAGGGATGCCGTCCGGCGACGTAGGCGCCGGCCCGGAATTGGCGGATCAGGACGACCTCGTCACGACGCGGGTCGTAGGGCAGCACGGCCGCCGCCTGGCCGCGCTCGAACACCTCGCGCCGCAGCACGCCGCTCTGCCCACCCTGATAGAGGCCGTGACGGAAGAAATAGCGACCGACCCTGAAATACCCCTGGAACGCCACGACATGATCGACGAGTTCGACGGTTTCATTCGGCAAGGGACGAGACGACATGAACGGACCCTGGATGCAATAAGGGCCGCTCCCTTGCGAGAGCGGCCCGAAATGGCTCCGGGGGCCGGATTCGAACCGGCGACCGATCGGTTAACAGCCGATTGCTCTACCGCTGAGCTACCCCGGATCAAGAGCCCCGCGCCGGTGCGGTAGACCGGGTGCGAAGGCGCGGTGTTTTGACAGAGCCGACCTGCGCATGCAAGGCCTGCGATCATCCGTCCGCGCGCTGGAGGCCTGGGCCGGAATCGAACCGGCATTCGCGGATTTGCAGTCCGCTGCATCACCACTCTGCCACCAGGCCCTCGCCAACGAAATCAAAGCGTTAGCTTCGACCCTTGGGCGCAAGGCGGCGTCTTTTGACACAAGTTCGGGCGCAGCGAAAGCGTGATGTTCACCTGCGGTTCCAAGATGCACGATGTCCACAGGCGCGAAGCGTTGCGTGGCGCGGTCCCAGCGATGAGCCATGACCCGATCCGGAGAGGAGAAGGAAAGGCGCCTCCAGGCGAATGCCCTGTTGATGCTGTCTGTGCACATCGCCTGCGAGGCCGAACGGGCTGGCCGCGACTGTACAGCCTTTGACGCTCTTGCCGACTGATGACTATAAGATCGTACGATAGCTTGAGGTAGGCATGGTGAATTTTGCTCTGGCGCGTCGCAACATGATCGACGGTCAGTTGAGGCCCAACCGGGTGACCAATGCCCAGCTTCTGGCGGCCGTCAGTGACTTGCCGCGCGAGCGTTTCCTGCCGGAGGGCCTGCAATCCGTCGCCTATGCCGATGACGACGTGCCATTGGGCGGTGGCCGCTACCTGATGGAGCCGATGGTGCTGGCGCGCCTGATCCAGGCGCTGCAGCCGCTGCCCGAGGACCGCGCGCTGGTCGTCGCCTCCGGCCGTGGCTACGGTGCGGCGCTGCTGTCCAAGCTGGTGAAGTCGGTGGTCGCCG
>Ga0310811_10010934_pt1 | contig 11738 bp, 22 predicted proteins | sample YCmetagenome_FD_207642 | JGI IMG/M metagenome (GOLD analysis project Ga0310811, IMG submission 207642) | Soil microbial communities from experimental microcosm in Duke University, North Carolina, United States - YC | ecosystem: Engineered > Artificial ecosystem > Soil microcosm > Unclassified ...
TGGTGACATCTGTCCACGGTGTTCCCGCAAGTCCTGGGTTACTGATGTAATGAAGATTCCTAAGAAGCTTCCCACCGAAGCTCTAGCGGAAGAACTCACCTTTCTGGAATACGGTGTATGCCCTAAGTGTAAGGCACGTAAGTCAGAATTGATAAAATCAGGCGAGATGAAATTCCTTGACGAGATGGTTCTCGTTTGGGGACAGCGATCTGGTAAGTCTCGAACGGCTGCCGCTATCGCAGGTTATCATACTCACAGATTCTTGAAGTTCCCAAAGTTCAGCACGTTGACTACATCGATGGACTCGGTGACGCCATTAACGTTCTCATTTGTCAGCTTGTCCTTCTCCAAAGCATTCGCACTTCTGTGGAAGCCTTTCCAGGAGAACATTGCACAGTCTACCTGGTATCAAGACTACTTCAAGATGTTGGATCACTACGGTGAGAAGTACGGCGAAGAGCTATACTTTCGACGTAAGGAATACCTGACATTTGCTCACAAGAACTTGATTCTGAAACCTACGCATCCAGCGTGGGACCAGCTACGGGGTGAAACTCGATTCGGCGGTGCTATCGACGAGTTGGGTCTTTTTGACCCACCACCAAACCTTGCTGCTATCATTGCTAAGGGTGCACGAGGCAACACTGAAGACGATGAACCTGTAGACGACTTTGAAGAAGAATCTGGTGAGAACGAGTCCAAACGTGCAAACGCCGACGAAGCTCATCGTTCTATCGAAACTAGTTTAGGTACTGTCCGTATCGCTGCCCATGAACTTCTAATGGAGCAAGGCATCGATTCTGTACCTACCGGTATTCTTATGGGTGTGTCTTCGCCTACTGCTTGGCATGATAAGGTCATGCGTCTTCTAGCAGAATCGAAAACCGACATTGGTGCAGCCCATATGATTAGCTCCCAGCTGCCTACCTGGGAAGTTAATCCATCCTTCAGTGAAGATTCATCTCCAATCAAAGCCGCGTATGCTCGTAACAGGGAGAAGGCAGATCGTGACTGGGGTGCAAATCCACCGCGAGTCCATTCCTCTTACATTAAGGAAGCGACGATACGCAATGGAATTTTTGTAGGTAAGAAGTGTTCACATATCGTAGAGTACGACTATACCGACGGTGAAATCAGCGGCCGGTTAAAGCGTGTACACGAACACTGTCCGTTTCCTGGAATCATGACGCTTGATGCTGGCGAGGTCAATAACTCTTTCACTATCAACGCCATGTACTATGACTTCGACACAGGCAAGACAGTGACAAACTGCGTGTTAGAGCTCATACCTACAGGACGTAGGCGTGTTAACTTTGTGAAGGTCTACGAGAACATTATCAAGCCCTTGGCTACAGACTTACACACTCAGGTTCTTCTAGCTGACCGATGGAACTCTATCACTATTCTTCAACAGTTCTTACGTGACTTCCCAGGCACGAAGGCAAAACAGTTCAGCCCTAAACGAAAGCATTTCGACCAAGCTGTTCAACTCCTGATAGACGGTAGTGTAGTCCTTCCGGTAACTGAAAAACCTTTGGACGATATCTTCGGGCAATACGTCGAGAACTATCGACGTCATTTTATGGGCTTCCCTGTGAGTCATTTAGCCCACCAGATGTCAACGGTTAAAGAAACAAGTCCTGCCCGTCCACCGGTGAAGGGAGACGGATTCACTGATGACGTTTTTCGTGGCTGGGTTTTAGGTGCTTCTCTCATACAGGACGAGAAGGTTTTGAAGCTTCTTAATGAAGCACGCGAAAAAATGAAGCCTAGAAAGGCAGCACCCGTTGCCACTTTCGTAAGTCGGTCTGGTGCAGGACGTTGGCCAGGACTTCTGTAAATAAATAGTGCGTATACCACCTTGTTTTAGGAAACACTCATGTCAGTATCTGCTGAAGAACGCAATCAATGGAAAGCACGCCACAAGGAATCTGCCACGGACAGGATCCAGTTCGGCGACAGTCTGGAAGTCATCAAGAAGGCTTACGCCCGAATTGAAAAGCTCTATGCTTTCCCTGAACGTTGGTTCGAGCTAGAAGAACAGATGTACATCATTGCCAACGCCGCTACCGAAGCAGCTACCCATGCCAAGGCAGAAGGTGAACGCAAAGCTACCGAGAATTAAATGGAAGCTGTTGCTATCGGCGACTTGCATTTTGACGGAGACATAGCCAAGTATGTTTCTGACCACCATTTAATGATAGGTCGAATGGTGGACAAGGTGTGCCGTTGGGCGCGCAAGCGGGGCATTCGTAATGTCTTCTTTCTAGGGGATGCTTGCGAAGGACCCCGCATGTCCTACGAGTCGATGATGGAGTTACACGATACTCTGCGTCGAAACAAGGATATGGAATTCTGGGCGATACCGGGTAATCATGATCTTTTTGCTGAAGACCCTGCAGCAGGACATTCCTTAGAAGTCTTGCTGAAACTAAGTCGCATAAAGAATTTCCACTTTTTTACCAAGCCAGCTGATGTCGATATAGACGGTGCCCTTGTGAGGTTCTTACCGTGGCCGTCAGCGAAGTTCAGCAAGAAGGCACTCAACATCGCGCATGTAGAACGAAAAGGTTCGAGAGCCGATACTGGACGTGTTTTTAAGAATGAAGACTTTCCGGATGGGAAGGAGATATGCCTCATAGGTCATCTTCATACTAAACAGAAAGTACGTCGTGCCTACTATCCTGGTACGCTCTATCAAACAAATTTTGGAGAGCGTGAGGAGAAGTTCTTTGCGCATGTCAGCTTCAACTCGGTACTCGATTTTGAAATCGAGTTCATACCGTTTAAGCCTGAATATGTGCTCCACAACATGGTTATATCCTCCCGTTCTGATCTGAAGAAGGTCCCGAAGGACGAACACCAGTTGGTGAAACTCATAGTAGACGACGGTGTAGACGTAGACCCCAGTGATTGGGCCAATAAATCGAACGTAGTCAAAGTAACCCCGTTCAAAACCAAGGAGGAACTTGTAGATGCGTTAACTGAAGACCTAGTTGACGGCACATCGATCGTCATCGAAACAGATGACTTCATCGAAGCGTGGTTTGCAGAATCGAACATTGATCCCGAATTGCAAGCTCACGCGCTGAAAGTCCGACGCCGCATACTTAAGAAACCAAAGGAACGGCTGATATGAGTCACTGTGTGGCAATAGAACGAGAGATCGCGGTCTCCCATTGCCCACTACCAGATGGCGCTTGCTTTTGGAAGCATCGTCTGACAGGGGCATGCCGCTACGACCCGAAGGCCGAACACCTATCGGCAACAGACCTGGCCGCCTACGTTGGAGCTCCAGCACCTTCGGAAGCTGAGGTCGAAACAATCAAGGAACGCATCCGCAAAGCCGTCAAGGCTGAGTAGGTTGCCCAAGTAGTAAGAGTTTTGAACAAGGAACTATCATGGCTATTCGTAAGTTGACCCTCCACGAAATCGAAATGCAAGACCCACGTGCTCCTATATGGGCACTCAACAATGCCAACCGAAGCGAAGTAGGTTTGATCGGTGACATCCTGATTGGCATTCCGAAGCTGAACGGCTCTAAGGTCGATCACCTGCGTATTGAACATACGTGGCTTCCCGTTGAGCTGACCGGACAGATCCCTCGCTCTCAGCTACTGGAGTCGTCGGAGTTTCGTCAGGCTATCACTGACCGTCTGATTGTCGTTGTTGACGAAGAGACCGCCAAGCGTATCAACAGCAAGGAAGGCGCGTCAGCTGAACGCAAGAAGTTGGCAACACTGCGAGCTCACGTGAAGACTGGTGGCGCAGCCCGTACCATTTCTGACGCCAACGTTGAAATCTCGTCAGGTGACAAAGATCACGACCAGCCTGAAGACATGGCTACGGTCGATAAAGGTACGCGTATTGGCTCTCGTGTCGAGAACATCGACGGCCTAGCACCTGCATTCAAGCTGTGGGCTGATCGCCTGACCTCACGTTCGGACCTGGATATCTTGGGTGAGATCAAGCTCCGTGGTGCAATCAAGCGTAGTGAAGCTCGCTACCTGCTGTCCCAGCTGAAGGGTAAGCCCAAGTCCAGCAAGGCTCTGAAGAGCTCACTGGCCAAGCTCGATGCCAAGAAGGGCGGCTGACGCAGGTGTACGTTTGAAGCCGTGTTTTACGGGGACACGCGGTGTTGTAAAAAAACAACACCGCGTGTAACGCCCCTTGTAACAAGATACACGGCCATGTTATACTGTAGTTACGGACAGAACCGTCCGTGGAAATGCCCTAACGTAAAAGGGAAAACATGACTGCAAAGAGCAAGCTAGTGAACAATGGGTTGCCGGAAGGTCTCAAGTTTTGGGACCTGAAGGTAGGTGACATTGTATTGGTCAAATGGTTGGATGCTGAGCCGTCGCACGCGATCCTGCTTGATGAATGTGAGAGGCCGAAGACTTACAAAGGCCACGTGACCTTCAAAGTGCTGACTCGCGTCCGACGAGGTGGAGGAGGTGAATGGTCGATTGAAGGTGACCAGATCATCCGCCGTACCAACAAATCGGTGCTGATCAATCTTCAAGATCTTGATGATGAATTGACCGAAGAAGAGCGCGACATCCGAACTAAATAAGTTCAGCGGTGGGGCCTAGGCCCCACCAGTTGTTAACAACGTTCCAACGTATAGGGACAATATGATGCAAAAAATATGGCCTTGGGCCGCAAAGATGTTCGAGCTGGTTGTACAGGTACGTCCTGATGCTGACGCGAGTGATCTTGTTACGTGTGAGGGTATCGCGTTGACGACGGAGCAGGCCTATCAACTCTCTAAGTTGTTCGTGACCGAGGGGTTTGAGGTCGAAGTCGAAAAGGGCTCTGGTGAAGGCGATCATGTCGTTTACTCGAAAGAGAGCCGTGTTCACGGATTCACGATCAACGTGGACATTCGTAACAACGAATCCGGTGTGTTCGCCTGGGACCAGGTGTCTGGTTTAAGCCAATTCGGCTAAGGGCACCATGCATGATACTCTCTTGCCTCTTGAAGGCAAACGACCTGGGCAACGAGCACTCATCATACTGATGACCTACGTTGTCATGGATGTGCCTCACGACAGCCAATGGGTTTACAATCTTCTGCCAGAGCTGCAAAATCTTCCGAAGGCCTACCTACACCGAGGTCGTCGAAGCAACTTGTACCATGCACGGGAATTCGCACATCTGGTGAAATACGGTCCGGCTCCGAAGAGTAAGGTGTTGTCGTGTTCGACCTATGATGGGGCTGCTTACTACGGCGAACACCTGAACGTTCCAGTTATCATACCGGTTAACGTGGTATCCTTTCCACCGGCGTGGATGATACACGTACCAAGTGTGTTTGCACTGTTGAAAAAATCGACTCGAAATTTCGAGCAAGAGTTGCTGGAAGAATTAAAAGGGTGTCGACTGTTCCTATCGCGCCTTTCCAAGGAGGACGAGTACATAGTACCGTACACGAAAGGTATTTTGTCATTAACGTAATCCCGACAGGCGTAGATCTGTCGACCTCACAAACGTTCCACTGCACAGGAACAACGATGAAGACCATATACAATAGAGCCCTATCAATGCTGAAGGGGTTCCTCAAAGGCAAGCGCGTGGCGTCGGAGACGACGAATCCTGAAAGCTTTGCGAAGTTGGAACTCAGAAGTCTTGCGCCTGAAGGCCAGGTTACTGCTGACATGCTTGCAGAGCTCCTGTGTAGTCCCCAGTGGGTTACGCTCGCCGGAAAGGTTGAGCTGACTACTGGTATCCCCTTTTTTCGAGCCGCTGAAATCTTGTACGCGAAGCTCGCGCCTTCTGCGCAACACCTGATGATGAAGCTCGTCAGGTTACGTGATAAGGTTGTGGTGTCCGTGTTCCGTCATATGGGCACCTTCATCGAAGTGACTTCCCCGGACCTACCGAAAATCAGGGTCCGATATTTCAAAGAGCGCGGCACCTATTCAGGCTTGGGTGCGGCTCATGGCGCAGTGTACGCCACTATGGAATACACAGCACCGCAAGAAGCGTTCAGCCGGATTGTCCATCTATGCTGGGCAGATCAACGAATCCTTTAGGAGGAACGTATGGACATTGCAAAAGTACCGAGCCCTGAGTGGGTCCAGAAATATCCTGGTGTCGATAATTTTGGTCGACTCCGGTCGCAATATCTGGCCAAGATCCTGAACATGACCAACGAGGAGTTGGAATCGGAAACAGGTCAAATGATTTATCATTCGGCACGTTGCCACAATCGGCCCCGGGCAGATTGGCATTGGATGGTAGCCGCCTGCTACGATGAATGCGGCCGGCGCGATCAAGATATGTACAAGCGGGTTTACGACCGCACCGTCGAAGCGTTTGCTTCGTAATTCAATTCCAGATTTAAGGGGTACAAAATGGCTGGTATCAAAGCGGTAGAATTCCATGTAGGTGGTGGCAAATACGAAGGCCAAGACGACATCAACTGGAAGTATCTGAATCACTTCTCTTCTTTGCAGGAGGCCTGCCTGGATTTTGACAGGTACTGCAAGGACTATCCTGTTAGTGAGCTCTACGTCTGCATCATCTATGATGACGGAAATCAGGAACGTATCGACATCGAGGATGGCCGTCGTTCCAAGCTGGTGGACGGGTTGTGGGAGCCCCTCTCGTAGGAGAGTGTTCTATGGCAAGCAAAAGGGCAAAGTTGATCGCCGAACGTGATCGACAACGTAAGCGCGAGGAGACGGCGCGAGAGGAGGCAGAACTTGCTGCCAACTACAAACGTCTCCAAGGACTTCGTGGTGGCTTTGCGCGGCGTGTGGAAAAGGTAGAGGTTGTTGGTGAAATCCGCAAAGACATCAAACGTAAACAAAAGACGTTGGAGCAGCATGTTCAGTTTGGTACGCGCTTCAAGGTCGAAGCCAGGCTACCTGCCAAGGTAGACCCCGCTCCAGAACATAAGGAGCTGAGTAAGAAACTTTCTCCCGAGATGGAGAAGCGCGAAGAGGCGGCACAGGAACGTTATAAAGAAATGAAGTCGCAGGTGGTGCCAGCCTACAACAAAGGTGGGCTTCAGTATTTGTATGGCCAGGACTGGATCGATTTCCAGAAAGGCCTTAACCGACGTCGGTCGTAAGGAAATCTGAAATGGAACGTCTTACCAAAGAACAATTGGACAACATGTCCAAGCAGGAACTGTCCCAACGATTCAATCTTCTGATTGATCGCATGACAGAAGTTCACGAAGAAGTGAAATCGATGCCCTCCTACCCGCGAGGATTTACTGCGTTGAACGGTAGTGAATCCAGTAATCGATTCGTTCGGATCACCGATCGTCTAACGCGCCCGTTCGCAGCTAGTGCATACTGCGATGCGGGTGTTAAGGCAATCAAACTGTAAATTAGTTCAGGAGGCTATCTTGAGCCAGGCTTTGATAAGTGCGGATCGTGTAAATCAGATGTTCCTGGATAGCCATTGGCTTCCGGAGGATATCTTTGGTAGAACCGAAGAGGGGCTGGTTGCTGCATCCATTGTGGTGACCAGCATAGCCTGCTGGGTAGGTTTTAATCCCGAACGTCTAAATTCCTTCAAGACGGAGATAGGACAGACTCTGTTGAACATAAATCCTGAGTTCATGACAACAGGATACCAGAAAGGTATGTCTTTCCTTCGCTTTGTGTGGGATTCCAATGGAATTCAATGGGGCGGGCAGCAAAGTGCAGATCGGTTGATTGCCCTAGGTATGGCATTTAACTGGGTCACCTTCCCGACTCCTCGCGATACGTGGAAAGCTTTACCTGGTGGAGTTCCTTACGTCATCATTCATGATGATCTCATAAAGGCCTATCTGGAGACCGTAGCATGAAATTCGTTAGCGCCAAGAAACCGGTAGATCATGCCCTGCAACTTCAAGAGAGCATGAAGAAAGCGGCGAAGCTTCGCTCGCAGTTACGAGAGCTGGAATCAGAGCAAGAATTGCTGGCGGCCTATCTTCGTCGGTCGTACCCTGAGGGTTTTCGTTTCGAAGATGTGCGTGGTCGAGATATGATGATGCGGGTCACATATCATGATCGTCAAATTCTCAATCAGAAGAAAGCGATCGCTCTATTGAATCGCCTGGGAAAGGCAGCGCCGTACAACAAGGTGACTGTTCATCAGGTGTCGGTTGTACCTTTTGAAGGTGACGAATGAAAGCCCTAGTTTTACTTGCCATGGTAGTGACGTTGGTAGTGTTTGAAGCTCTTGCCCGACCGTTGGGTTTGAGTACGGCGACGGCCACTGCTGTATGGGTGGCCTGTTCGCTCTTCGTGTCGAAGCCTATGCTGGTAATGCCACTGCGTTAGCGGGTGTTGTTTTTATGCAACAGAGCATTTACATTTGTAATGGCTCGTGTTACACTGAACATACAGGGCGCATTGGGCCCCTGGGTAGTAAGTAGATCGTCTCAACGTATAGAGGCAACATGAAACAAGAATATCCATTCCGAGATGTCCAGCGCAAACCAGTGAAGGTTGTAGACCCCTTCGCTACAGAGAAGCGTGCTGTACGCAAATCGATCGCCGGCCTCAATGACTTCGACGCAATGATCGAAATCGTTCTGAGCTACGCAGCTGAGCGTAAGCGTATGTCGGACATCGGAGCACTGAATTCTGGAGAAGCCGCTGCTGATATTGCGCGTGCTGGCAAGCTCCTGGACAAAATGATTTCGAGCGTGACCCCTGCGAAGTCAAACATTTTCTGATAACCGGGGCCCTTGGAGGGCCCTTTGCATTTGCCCAACGTATAGGGAGAAACATCATGTACATCAAGCTCCGCAACACGGACAGCGATGAGAATATCACTGGCACGGTTCGCATGGCTAAGAGCGTGTGGCAAGCATTGCGCAATTACATGCACGTCCCGTCGGATGAATCGCGTGACGTGATTCAGTTTCCTTACGGCACCCGGTTGGTGAAGCAAGGTTACGGCTGGTATCGGCTCATCAACTACCGTGCTACGCAAGGTGTGCGCAAGATGAAGCAGGCCGCCCGTATCATTCGTCGATTCTTCGACGAGCAGCGTAAAGATATCACTGCTGAAATCAAACGCTTGATGCGGCAGGCGACAGACGCGCAGCTCCGTGTTGTGGCCTACAGCTCACCGGTCGCTAATCTCGGCGGCGATAACTTTGTCCTGGTGAAGCATGTGGAGAACAAATATTCTCCAACACCTAACCTGCCACAGCCACCTTCAAGTCATCAGATAGAAAACTTGTTGAGCCGCTTCGGCTCCAAGGAGCAACGACGATGATTGCTAAGGTGTTGCTAGTTATATCGGTTGTCTTCATGACTGCCGCGGTGATGTTCGCCCAGTTTGGTGTTTGTAGCCCCAAACGTCGGCAGCGCATCAGCAATTGCTGTAATTGGATGGCGGTGATTTTCATGGCCATATTTGTAGTGTTCATTCTGAACAAAGGGTTGGCATGACGCTGTTCGACTATGTTGATAACAATCCCCTCATGGCCACGATCTTCTTGTTGGTCATCGCCTACATAGGCAAGATCTGGATCGACGCATGGCGCGACGGTGGCCATGACTACAGTGAAGATGATGAAGACGAAGACGAACCTGTCCGAAGGAAACGCAATGATTGAACGCATTCAACTACCTAATAAGGTGGAACGTCTGTCCCTGATCACCGATTGGGTAGATAACTTTGTGCACCTGGTGGAAGAATTAACGCCGCACTCGTCTCGCCAACCCGTGGAAGCTGTGGTTCCCAGCAACCATATGTTGATACTGGATATGGTACCAGCTTCGGATTCCGATCTACAGGACCTAGGTTTCCTAGGCGCAGTCATCTACAAAAGGGCAGCCTATCTGGAGTTGCCGCTCACCGTAGCAGCGTTACTTGCGTTGACATATCTTTCGGAGCGTCCTGGAGACGCCGTGATGTATCTCACGGTGTTGAAACACCTTTTTGTAGCCGAGCAGATAGAAGGGATGCCAGTCAGATTGACCTACGCCATGGTTAAACGGACATTCCCGGTACCTCCTTCGCGTCCATTTCTGGATCGTCGGTGGGATGGCCAGAAATGGCATGGAGTAAATCTCGTGGATCTCATGGGTCCTCATGATTTTCTTCTGACTGCGGAAGAAGCAGTGTCTTTGGCCGATAAGGAGGATCACTAATGGTACGGAAGTCGACAACCGGTCGCAAGATCATCATCTGGAACGAACACGAAACCACAAGCGTGGTAGTTAGCGCGTACAAGTTATCTAAATACGCGAACTACACTATGGTGTATTTGTTCCAGCAGGCCCAATCAAGGGCACTGCCGGTACACAGGCAGCGGAAGTTTGCGGCACCTATCACCATAGGTGACTACGCAAACGATCTATGGAAGGAGATCAATAGCTGGACGACGACGAAGGCAGACGCCTATGCCATGGCGTGGGAAGCCGGGCAAATAAAAGCTTCAATGGAGGCCCGACCCCGTGGTATGCACGCCCGGAATACAGGCAAGACTTCGCTGCCCAAAGAAGGCTGGGACTGGAAGCCGCCGGAAGACGTAGCTAGTGAGGTAGACCACGAACAGCTGAGGCAACAAGCTTTGGCTGAATTGGCCAAGGAAAAAGAGGCTCCGGCTACACCAGCAACCCCTGGGTCCGACCAGATAACGGGCCTACCGTTGAATGAAGTTCAGCCAGAAGGCGTGACCGCACCACTACCAGTAGTGGAAGTGAAAGCGCGCGGAACATTTGTCACTGCATTGCGTGATTACATGCAGACAATGATCCAAATTCATATGGACACGGTTATTCGTGAAGTTACTCAAGATCTGTCCGATAAGATGATCAAGCCCTTACTGAGGCCCCTTGTGCAGCAAGCGGTGCAGGACGAAATCATTCCATTGGTCGCTGAAACAGTGAACTCCGGTCTGAACAATGCCCTGGACGACCTCTCCAAGCAACTGCGTACAGAGCTTGACGCCTTAACCGGCCCAGGACAGCCGCAGGCAAATTCTCCTGTGCAAGCAGATGAGGAAGTGGAACTTCCGATGGAAAAACGACGTGCGCAACATCACGTCGTGATATTTGGATTACAGCCTGATGAGTTTATGCGGGTAATCCAGGTGGTGGCGCCGCTTTCTCAGTTCGGCCTAGAAGTGCATCATGCGCGAGAAAAGCGTGACGTCCATCACCTACTGCGTGATGACACGAAGTTGATTCACATGATCAAGATGAGTGCTCATCTGGATTCAGCCATCAAGGAAAAGGTAGGCTACGTCTATCCTGTGGATGGTGGTGTCAGTGAAGCCCGGAAAGTTATTCTGGATATTGCGCGAGGAACCAATCGGGTAGCCAGATATTGAAAAGGAGCATGGTATGCGTACCGTAAATAAGAGGAGTACACTTCGTCCTCCCGGGAATCTCGGTGAGCTAGGTGCTTCGAACAATAAAGTTCGTCCTGCGAGGGCCAGATTCCTCTCAGGCGACAAAGTTTTCTGGATTGCCATCGCAATTACGGCGATGGGGCTCTTAATCATGAATTGGTGATATATGTCGCAAGCTTCTCTTCGCGTTCCTGTGGAGGGCTATTTGGTCCCCTTTCTGCAGGATCGTATTTTCGATCAACACGGGACTCCGTCGTGTCGTGTAGTCTTCAACGAGGACGAAGACACATGGACGATGCTCCCGTTAGAGGAACGTCGTAAGGCAGGGGTAGCATCATTGATGTGCTTCTTAAGCGCAGCACCGCAGGTGAATGCGACCACTCATATCCGCATCACGTCTATCGGTAAACATGGCAGG
>Ga0310811_10010935_pt1 | contig 11738 bp, 9 predicted proteins | sample YCmetagenome_FD_207642 | JGI IMG/M metagenome (GOLD analysis project Ga0310811, IMG submission 207642) | Soil microbial communities from experimental microcosm in Duke University, North Carolina, United States - YC | ecosystem: Engineered > Artificial ecosystem > Soil microcosm > Unclassified ...
ACCGTCCCAATGAGGGCGTGTTCTCGCTCAAGGACGATGATGACCAATGGATGTCGCTTCGCTATGACCTGACGGCGCCCTTGGCGCGTCATGTCGCGGCCAATTTCCAGCACCTGGCCAAGCCGTTTAGGCGCTATCAGACCGGCACGGTGTGGCGCAATGAAAAGCCCGGTCCGGGACGTTATCGCGAATTCACCCAGTTCGACGCCGACACGGTGGGCAGCGCCTCGGCCAGCGCCGATGCCGAACTGTTGATGATGCTGTCCGATACGCTGGAGGCCTTGGGGCTGAATCGCGGCGACTACATCGTCAAGCTCAACAATCGCAAGCTGCTGGACGGCGTGCTGGAAGCCAGCGGCGTGGCGCTGGAAGATCGCGCCCGGCGCGGCATCGTGCTGCGTGCCATCGACAAGCTGGACCGGCTGGGGGTGGAGGGCGTGTCGGCGCTATTGGGCGAGGGCCGCAAGGATGAATCCGGTGACTTCACCAAGGGCGCGGGGCTCTCGCCCGAGCAGGCGCATCGCATCCTGGCTTTTGTCGCGCCGGACGCGGAAGACGAAGACGCACATCTGCGCCAGATCGGCACGCTGGTCGGCAGCAGCGCTGTCGGTGCGGCCGGACTCAACGAGTTGGAACAGATCGTCCGGCTTTTGCAGGCCTGCGGTTACGGGCCCGACCGGGTGATGTTCGACACTGGCGTGGTACGCGGGCTGGATTATTACACCGGCGCGGTATTCGAGGCGCAGCTGACCTTTCCCATCCAGAATGAGGATGGCGAAGAGGTTGTTTTCGGCTCGGTGGCAGGCGGCGGGCGCTATGACGATCTCGTGGCGCGCTTCACCGGCCAGACCGTACCGGCGACCGGTGTCTCCATCGGCGTGTCTCGTCTGATGAGCGCCTTGTCTTCGCGCGGCCTGATGGCTTCGGCCAAAACGCCGCTCATCGTCGTTACCGTGTTCGACAAGGCCGAAGCCGCGGCATCCTTTGCCATCGTTCAGGAATTGCGCGCCGCGGGACTGCGCGCCGAAGCCTATGTCGGCACCGGCAAGATGGGCGACCAGTTCAAATATGCCGACAAGCGCGGCGCCGCCATCGCCGTGATTGAAGGCGGTGACGAGCGCGCCCGCGGCGAGGTCACGCTCAAGGACCTGGCGCTGGGGGCGGAGCTTGCCAAATCCGTCGAAAGCCGCGCCGAATGGGTGGGCAATCGCGAGGCGCAGAAGAGCGTCGCGCGCGCCAACCTGGTGGCGGAAATCAAGGCGATGCTGAAAGGTCCCCAAAAGGGAAACAGCTGATGGCCGCTTTTCCCTATTACGGCACGGCGTCCATCGAGGCGCTTAACAGCCAGGCTTCGGCGCTGCTCAACCTGTTTGCCTCCCACGGCTATATGCGGGAGGAGCCCGCCGTCCTGCAGCCCGCGGAGATCTTCCTCAATCGCTATGGCGAAGAAATCCGCCGCCGCACCTTCACCCTGACCGATCCTGCGGGGCACGACCTGGCCCTGCGTCCCGACCTCACCATTCCGATCTGTCGCGAAGCGGTGCTGTCCAACCGCAATTTCCCTGCCCGCATCTGCTACAACGGGCTGGTTTTCCGTCACCAGCCGGGTGAGCCGCACCGTCCCACGCAATTTTTCCAGGCGGGTGTGGAGCTTCTGGGACTGGAAGACCGCGCGGCAGGTGATACCGAAATCCTGTCGCTGGCCATGGGAGCGCTGCGCGTGTGCGGGCTCAAGGATTTTTCCCTGCGCATTGGTGACCTGGCGTTGTTTGGCGCGCTGGTGGATGCGCTGGCCTTGCCATCGCAGTGGCGCTCACGCCTCAAACGTCATTTCTGGCGTCCGGGCTATGTGGAGTCGCTGCTGTATTGGCTGAGCCATGGCGACGGCACGGTGAAGCTGCCTGGCACGCGCGCCGAGATCGAGCTTTTGCTGGATGCGCAGGGCGATGCTCCGCTTGCGGGGCGCACGCGGGAGGAAATCATCGCGCGCGCGCAGGGGCGTGCCGCGGAAGCTGCCAGCCTGCGCCTGGAAAACAGGGTCGCCGGCGCCGTGACGGAACTGCTGGATATTTCCGGGCCGGTGGAGGAAGCGCTCGCCAAGGTGCGGGCGCTGCTGAAGACCATCGACATCAATCTCGATCCCGAACTTCAAGCCATGGAGGCGCGGCTCGCCACCCTGAAATCGCTGGGTGTGGATTTGGCCAAGGTCGAGTTCACCGCCCATTTCGGTCGCAATATGGAATATTACACCGGTTTTGTTTTCGAGCTTTGGGCACGCGACAAAGAAGGCCCCGTGCAGGTCGCGGGCGGCGGCCGCTATGACTCCATGATGGAAATGCTGGGCGCGAAGAAGCCTGTCAGTGCCGTGGGCTGCGCCATCCGCACCGAGCGCGTATTGGCCGCCAGGACCGGGGGGGCGGCGTGATGGCGATGCTGACGCTGGCGATTCCTTCCAAGGGACGGCTCAAGGACCAATGCAATGCCTGGTTTGCTGATGCCGGCATGGTCATGGAGCAAACCGCCGGCGCGCGCGGGTATCGCGCCAGCTTCGCGGGCTTTGGCGATGTCGAGGTGATGCTGCTCTCGGCCAGCGAGATTGCATCCTCGCTGTTTGCCGGCGACATCCATCTGGGCATCACGGGCGAGGATCTCTTGCGAGAGGAAGCGCCGGAGTTGGAAGGCCGCATGCACCTGATCAAGGGATTGGGTTTCGGCTTTGCCGATGTGGTGGTGGCAGTGTCGCGCGCCTGGATCGATGTTTCGACCATGGCGGACCTGGATGATGTCTGCGCGGCTTACGCCCAGACCCACCGGCGGCGCCTGCGCGTGGCGACCAAATACGCGCAGTTCACCCGCAGCTTCTTCGCCCAGCAGAGAATTTCAGATTATCGTATTGTGCCCAGTGCCGGCGCCACCGAAGGCGCGCCTGCGGCGGGCACGGCGGAAGTGATCGTGGACATCACCACAACCGGCGCGACCTTGCGCGACAATGGCCTGAAGGTTCTGGACGATGGGGTGATCCTGAAAAGCCAGGCACAGCTTGCAGCCTCGCTTTCGGCGGACTGGACGGGTGAGGTGCGGGCGGCCTGCAAGAGGCTGTTGGATCAGCTCGATTCGGCCAATCCGCTTTACGCGAGTTTGGCGGCGCTGCTGCCGGCCTAGCTTCTTTCCGCCAGCATTTTTCCGTAAGCGCTTTCCAGGTTGCGCGTGAATCGCGCCATGTCGAACAGCGGTGCATTGGCGCGGTTGGCCTTGAGCTTTTCCCGGATGGCTGTCAGCCGGGCCGGATCACGCGCCAGCGCGAGAGCGGTTGTTTCGTATTCCTCCGGCGTGCGGGTGATCAGTTCCGGCAGGCCCGCGGCGGTCAGCAGGCTGGCGCCGACACGGCCGGGAAAAATCTCGCCAAGCTGGGTCAGCACGGGCAATCCCGCCGACAGTGCGTCCGCCGCGGTGGCATGCGCGCCGTAGGGCACGGTGTCCAGAAACAGGTCGGCCAGGGCATGCCGGGCGAGATGCACATCCTGCGGCGCATGGTCCGCGAAGACCAGCCTTGCGGGATCGATACCTTGCCCCATGGCGTGATTTCGCAAATGCGCGCCGGAACTATGGACCGGAGGCCGCAGCCAAAGTACCGCGTCCGGAATCTGGTGCAGCAGGCGCAGCCAGATGTCGAACATCACCGAAGTGATCTTCCAGTCGCGGTTGAAGCAGCAGAAGACAAATCCGGTCTCGGGCAGCCCCGCTTCGGCACGCGTCGGACAGGAGCCAGGTGTTTTCCTGGTGTCCAGGGGAAAGAAGCCGTCCGGCAAGGCGATGATCTTTTCGCTGTAAAAGCGCTGATGCTCCGGCGGCGCCACGACAGCATCGGCGATGATATAGTCGATGAAATCGGCGCCCGTCGTGCCGGGATGGCCCAGCCAGGTCGCTTGCACCGGTGCAGGCCGCATCGCAAACGCCCCCAACCGATTGCCGAAGGTGTGACCGCTCAGATCCACGGCAATATCCACCTCCAGCTCGCGCAATTTCTGCGCCACCTCCTCATCACTTCTGCCGGCCAGGTCGTGGAACTGGTCGAAGGCGCGCACCAGGCGGGCCCGGATCTCGCTGCCGTCATCTTCGCCTGACGAGATTCCGATCACTTCGAAGCTTGAACGGTCGTGCCGCTCCAGCACTTCGGCAAGCTGGAAGCCTACGGGATGATAGCGGTAATCGGACGAGACATAGGCCAGGCGGATGCGGTCGTGACGATAGGCCTGTCCCGTCCACAGGGCGGGAACGGGCGGGAATGCCTCGCGCACCACATTGCGCGCGCATTTGAGAAGCAGCGCCCCGTCCATGCCATAGCCCATCAAGGTCCAGGGATCGTGGCCTGGCACACTGGTTTCCACCTGTGCCGGAATCTGCGGCGCCATTTCCGCCATGCGGTCCCATCTGCAACCATACAGCGCCGCCATCGCCGTATGGCCGGCCATTTTGGGATAGCCGGGATCGATTGCCAGGACGCGGTCGTAGTCATCGATCGCCCCGTCATAGCGTCCGAGATGCGTGAGTGCGACGGCGTGGTTCACCAGGAAGCTGATATTATCGGGCTTCAACGCCAAGGCTGCTTCGAAGAAAGCTAAGGCTTCGGCCGGCTGGCGAAGCAACAAGAGGGCATTGCCTTTGCCGTCCAGGGCCTCGGCGAAGCCGGGAGAAAGCGCAAGCGCCTGCTCAAAATCGGCCAGCGCTTCGCTCATGCGTTTGATTTTCATCAGCAGAGTGGCGCGATTGTACCACAGGCTTGCTTCCCGCATTTCCAGTGCCAGTGCCTTATTATGACTGGCCAGCGCTTCGTCGAACCGTTCCAGCGCTGCCAGGGCATTGCCGCGGCAAGTCAGGACGTCGGCGCGGTTCGGCTTGATCGCCAGCGCCGCGTCATAGCGCGTCACCGCTTCTTCGAAACGGCCCAGTCCCTGCAACACATTGCCCAGATAGAGCAGGAGGGTCGTGCTGCGGGGACTCAATCTCAGCACGCTTTCCAGCATTTGTGCCGCTTCGTGATTCCGGCCTTGCTGGCCGCGCAGCATGCCGGTGAGCAGGACCACCTGCGGATGGCCCGGCCGCGCCTTGCCCAGCTGTTCGATCAAGTCTTCCGCCCGGGCCAGGTCGCCCGAGTGCAGGGCGGCCATCGCCTGCTCGTTGAGGGCCTTGAGGTCCATCAGGGCAGAGTGGCGCTGTCGCGGATGTCGGAATCGGCGATATGTTCTTTCTTCCAGCGCATCGCCGCCTCGATACGGGTGCGTCCGGAAGGGTGGTCGTAGAAGATGGTCTCTTCCCAACTGCCGGGTTCCAGCTTGCGGTAGGCCGAAAGCTTGAGCATCACTTCGGCATAGGCGTCCGGCTTGCGCACCGCATTCAGACCGAAAATATCGGCCTGGTACTCGATGACGCGGGAGATGGAATTGGTCACCGGTGTCGCCAGGAAGAGGAAGATCGCTCCCAAGGCCACCAGCAACGGCAGTCCCGCCACCTCGCTGACCTTGCGCACCTGCCACTGGCCGCCGAACACTTCGCAGGCAAACCAGAAACTCCAATGGAGAAAGGCAAAGCCGGCCAGGATCACTAGGCCCTGCAGCAATATCCCGCGTGTGACATGGCCCATCACATAATGGCCGATTTCATGGCCCATCACGGCCAACACTTCATCCGGCGAGCCCTGTTTCAGGAGATTGTCGTTCAGCGATATGCGGGCCGTTCCCAGGAAACCGGAAACATTGGCAGAGACGCGGTTGGACTGGCGCGAGGCGTCCACCAGCCAGACATTGTCCACCGGCACTTCGTTGGCGCGGGCCAGGGACAGGATCTTTGCTTTCAGCGGACTTTCGGGCAGGGGGGAATAGTGATTGAACAGGGGCGCGATAAAGACCGGCCAGATCACGATCACCACGATCTGAAAGGCGATAGCCAGGCCCGCGCCCCACACCCACCACAATTCGCGGGTCTGGCGGATGACCGCATAAAGCACCGGCAGCAAAAGCACCGACGCCGCAAAGGTCAGCGCGAACTGGATGCCGAAATCGCCCAACCATCGCCAGAAGGATTGGGTGGAAAGGCCGTAGGCATGCTCGCGGAAGAAACCCTCATACACGGTGAGGGGAAATGTCGCCGCAATGGTGAGGGGAACATAGGCGGCAACATAAAGCATCACCTGATAGGTACGGCTGTTGCTGCGCCCTTCCGCCCAATCCTGGATACGCGCGGAAAGTCCTGACCATAACAGCAGCCCCGCCAGCGCGACGGCATAGATCATGTCCAGCAGCTGCAGCCAGTAACCGCCCTCGAAATAAGCGTCCGAGCGGGCCCGTGCCGCGCCGCTGATCTTGGAAAGATATTTCGCGGTGGCCTGGGAGGCATCGAAAGCAGGGGTGGTGTCCAGCACCGGCAAGGTGCCGACAGCGACGCTGGTGGTCGGGGCAGAGTGGGGAGGCAATTGCGGCAATTGGGAGACGTCGGGCTGTGCCATCGCCGGCGCCGAGAAGGCAGCCAAAAGCAATACCGCGCCGAAAATCCGTGCAAAGAACATGAGCGTCTCCCGCTAGTGTCCCGATCCCGAAATTCGCATGGTCTTTATGTCGAACTCCTGGCGAATTTCGGGATCGAAGGACACTAGCAACTTATTGATTTCCCGGTGTCGTTCCGGTTTCGAAGTTCGCCCGGCGCTCGATATCGAGATCATGCGAACTTCGAAACCGCGACACCGGGCCTGAGCGTAACAGGATTTTCTGGCCTCCCAAGTCCTTATTGCTGCTAGAGTAAAACCATGACCCGGCTTTTCACTTGGTTGCGAAGGAGCACGCTTTTTTCGGCGCTGCTTCTGGTCTCCGTCCCGGCGATGGCGGCTGCGTCTGACGCCGGGCATTACCGGCGCTGCCTTGCGGATGCGGAAACCAACCCGGCCGCTGCACTGGCCGATGCGGAATCCTGGATCAAATCCGCCGGCGGGGTCCCGGCCGAGCATTGCGCGGCCGTGGCGCTGGTCACTCTCAAGCGCTACGCCGAAGCCGGCGGCAGGCTGGACAGGATTGCGGGGGGCCAGGGCAAGCTGGACGCGTCGTTCCGGGTGGCGCTGTTCAATCAAGCCGGCAACGCCTGGTTGTTGGCGGGTGACGGCACCCGCGCGGTGCAAAGTTTTTCCGGGGCATTGGCGCTGTCGGCGGGCGATGCCGACCTGTTCGCCGACCTGGCCCGCGCCCAGGCGATGCGCCATGACTGGCAGGAGGTGGTTCTGGACCTTAATGCGGCCTTGCAGCTTGCGCCGCGCCGGGCCGATCTTCTGGTGTTGCGCGCCAGCGCTCGGCGCGCCTTGAAACGGTATGAAGATGCGAAAGCCGACATCGAGGCAGCGTTGAAGCTCAAGCCCGGCGACGGCGATGCCCTGGTGGAACGCGGGTTGCTGCGGCGTCAGCTTGGCGATCTCGGCGGCGCGCGCCGCGATTTTCAGGCGGCGTTGAAAAGCAGCTCCGGCAATGCGGCGGCGCAGGCCAAGGCAAATCTCGAAGACCTCACGCCCTGATCCATTCTTCCTGTACTGACGGATCGGGTTCGGTGCCGGCCTTTTGGCGCGCGAGTTCGTCAAAGCTTTCTTGCGGCAGCAATTGCGAGAGAGCCCAGATCGCGGCGCCGCGCACCAGGGGCGACGGATCATCGAGTGCTGTCTTGGCGCGACCGGCCAGTGCAGGATCGCCGCTATTGCCGATGGCGATCATCACATTGCGCAGGAAGCGGTCACGCCCGATGCGCTTGATGGGCGACTTGCGGAACAGGCTGCGAAAACCCACATCGTCCAGTGCCGCAAGATCGGCAAGGGCGGGGCCTCTGAGTTCTTCGCGCGCCTGCAACTTCGCTTCCGACGCGGTCCGGGCAAACTTGTTCCACGGACACACCGCCAGGCAATCATCGCAGCCATAGATGCGGTTGCCCATCGCCTTGCGATGTTCCCGCGGGATTGGGCCGTTATGTTCGATGGTGAGATAGGAAATGCAGCGGCGCGCATCCAGCCGGTAGGGCGCGGGAAAAGCCTTGGTGGGACAAATATCCAGGCAGGCATGGCAATTGCCGCAATGATCCGGTTCAGGAGTATCGGCGGGCAAATCCAGGGTGGTGAAGATGCTGCCCAGAAACAGCCAGGAACCGAATTCCCGCGACACCAGATTGGTGTGCTTGCCCTGCCAGCCCAGGCCCGCCTTCTGGGCCAGCGGCTTTTCCATCACCGGCGCGGTATCGACAAACACCTTCACCTCGGCCGTGAAGGTCTGGAAGACATAGCCGGCCAGCGCCTTGAGCTTTTTCTTCACCACATCGTGATAATCATCGCCTTGCGCATAGACGGAAATCGCGCCGCGCGCCTTGCGCTCCAGAATGGCCAAAGGATCGTCGGCAGGGCCATAATTCAAGCCCAGCACGATTACGCTTTTGGCGTCCTGCCACATGGCTTGCGGGTCGGCACGCCAGTGGGCCCGCTCTTCCATCCAGCCCATGCTGCCATGATGGCCGGCATCCAAAAATTCGCGCAGGCGGTTTGCATTGCCGGGCTCGGCGCGCGCGGAAGCGAACCGCACCGTGCTAAAGCCTTCGGCCAGCGCGCGCGCCAGAATGTCTTTCTTGGCCGTTTCGGGATCCTGCATGGCGGACCTTATACCCCCGCCGCGGCCCCGTCAGAAATCGAGCTCGGCATAGTGCGACACCGGCGGCTGGCCCGGCACGCGATCGAGCAGGATGGAACGGAAGGCGGGCCGCGATTTCATCCGCACATACCATTCGCTTGCGACGGGAAAGTCGGCCCAAGGCACTTCGCCGAAATAGTCCAGCGATGACAGATGCGCCGCCACCGCCAGGTCGCCCAAAGTGGTTTCGCGGCAGGCAAGATTGCCGTTGGTCTCGGTGGCCGCGCCGATTGCCTTGAGGGCGTTCTTGAGCTCCTCGCGGCCCGAGCGGATCGCATTCATGTCGGGCGGGCGGCTGAAGCCCGCGCCGGTATGGCGGGGGGCGGCTTTTTCATAAACGATGCGCTGGGTCACCTGTTCATGGAACGGGCCAAATGCCCAGTCCACCCAGCGCAGGCAGGCGCGCCGCGCCGCATCGTCGGCGGGCGCCAGCGGATGGTCGGGATAATTATGCTCCAGATGGTCCAGGATCGCCCACATGCCCTCGGCCCGGGTGCCGTCCATGTCCACGAAGACCGGCATGGATTGCTTGAAATCTTCGGCCAGCACCGGATCGCAGGCGACGCGCTTTTCACCCACCATCAGGCGGGCCAGCCGGCAGCTTGGCGACAGCATCAGATGAATCAGGCGGCGCATGGCGTCTTATAGGGGCGCAAGGGGCGGCCGGAAAGTGGCGCTCCACGGCCCGTTTGGGTCCAGTTTGGTTCCCTATTTGACACAAAAATTAAGCCCGTCCCGGGTGACCATGGCGCTGCGGCCCTGGAGCATCCCGGCCCGGCGGCGGACATAGCGGCCGGGATTGGCCGCCTTCCATTTGTGGGGATTGGGCAGGATCGCGGCCAGCCGCGCTGCCTGGGCCCCGTCCAGCGAACCGGCATCTGTGCCGAAATAGGCGCTGGCGGCAGCTTCGGCGCCGAAAATCCCATCGCCCCAGTCCACCAGATTCAAATAGGCCACCAGGATACGTTTCTTGGGCCAAAGGCTTTCCAGCAGGACGGTCAGATAGGCTTCCAGTCCCTTGCGGATCCAGCTGCGCATCGGCACCAGGAACAGGGTGCGTGCGGTCTGCTGGGAAATGGTGCTGGCGCCGCGCATGGGCTTTGAGGGATGGCGTTTGTGGTCTTCCATCGCCCTGTTGATATTGACCCAGTCGAAGCCGTGATGGGTGCAGAAATTCTGGTCCTCGGCGGCGATCACCGCCCGTTCCAGGCGGGGCGAAATGTCTTCGGTCCAGTGGTAATGCGCGCCCTTGCCCTGGACCAGGCTGACCAGCATTTCCGGCGTCCCCGGAACGGGCAAAACGCGAAATAGCAAGAGCAAAAAAATGGGCGCGGGCACCAGCAGAATGAAAAGCCCGGCCAGCAGCTTCCACAGCCAGCCGCGGCCCCGCCCCAACGTGATTCCCCGCGCCATGCGCCACCATAACAAGTTTTAAAGGATGCGCGAGGCGGAGCGCGATGCTACCTGTTGGCCGCCACGCTTCGGGACTCGCCCATGCACGACATTCTTCTTTCCGTCATCCTGGGCATTGTCGAAGGCATCACCGAATTCCTGCCCATCTCGTCCACCGCCCATCTGTTGGTGGCCGAAAGGCTGCTGGGTCTGGGTGATGACTGGGAAGCCTTCACGGTGGTGATCCAGCTCGGCGCGATCCTGGCGGTGGTGGTGTATTATTTTAATGTCTTCTGGAAGGCGCTGATCGGTCTTCCCACTTCGGCCGATGCCCGCCGTTTTGCACTGGGGCTCATCCTGGCGCTGTTGCCATCGGTCGTGGCCGGCCTTGCCTTGAAGAAGCTGCTGGACGAGGTGCTGCTCAACCCCGCCACCGCGATGCCTTTCATCGCCGGCTGCTGGATCGCGGGCGGCATCATCATCCTGGTGTTCGAGCGCATCGCGCCCAAGCCGCGCTGGCTGGACGGCGACAAGCTGCCTTTGTCCAAGGCTTTCCAGATCGGCTGCTGCCAGATCCTTTCCATCATTCCCGGCGTGTCGCGGTCCGGCGCCACCATCCTGGGCGGCGAGATGCTGGGGGTGGACCGCCGGGCGGCGACGCTCTTCACTTTTTATCTGGCGGTGCCCACCATGCTGGGCGCCAGCATCCTGGAATTGCATCACAAGGCGGGTGAACTCAGCGGCCAGGAAAGCCTGAACATCGCGGTGGGCTTTGCGGTGTCTTTCGTGGTGGCCTATTTCGTGATCAAGGGCTTTCTCGCCATCGTGACCAAGCACGGTCTCAAGCCGTTTGCCTGGTATCGCATTGCTGCGGGCTTGGCACTGATCGCCTATCTGGCAGCCCACTAGCTAGTGTCGTGGTTTCGCAGTTCGCAAAGCCGTTGATATCGAGCCCTGAGCGAACTTCGAAACCAAAACGACACTAGAAACGACAAAGCTAGCGTCCGTCGATTCCGAAATTCGCCGAGAGCCCGATATAGAGATCATGCGAATTTCGGAATCGGGACGCTAGGGCGAAGGAATTTCCCGCCGCGCCTGGGACTGCGCATATTCGCCCTTGGCACGATAACGCCACAGATAGGAGGGGATCACCGCTTCCACCGATGTGGGCGTGATGCCCAAATCGGCCAGGCCGGATGCGGTCGAAGACACCACATTGTCCTTTTTCAGCAGCTTCACCTGATCGACGGTCAAAAGCGGCTTGGGCAAAAGCTGCAGGAAGGCGGCCTTGAGAAAGGCGATGCCGAACGGCACGGGAACCAGCACCCGCTTGCGCCCCGTCTCGCGCAGGATGAGCTGCAGCAGCTCCTTGAAGGAATAGATGCTGGGTCCGCCCAGTTCATAGGTGCGTCCATCCTGCCGCGACAGGCCGGCAAGGATCGCCTGCGCCACATCGCCGACGAACACCGGCTGGAAGCGGGTCTTGCCGCCACCGATCAAGGGCAGGGCAGGAAGGAAGCGCGCCATTTCGGCGAACTTGTTGAAGAAGCCGTCTTCCGGCCCGAACACGATGGAGGGGCGCAGGATCACGGCGTTGGGGAAAGCCTCGCGCACACTGGCTTCGCCTTCCGCCTTGGTCACGGC
>Ga0310811_10010936_pt1 | contig 11738 bp, 13 predicted proteins | sample YCmetagenome_FD_207642 | JGI IMG/M metagenome (GOLD analysis project Ga0310811, IMG submission 207642) | Soil microbial communities from experimental microcosm in Duke University, North Carolina, United States - YC | ecosystem: Engineered > Artificial ecosystem > Soil microcosm > Unclassified ...
GTTCGCCCGCGGCGCGCTACGCGCGGCCCGCTGGATCGTGGAGCAGCCGCCCGGCCTGTACTCGATGGCCGACGTGCTGGGGCTCGCCTGAGTCGTGCAGATCGTCCGCTTCCGGGTCGAGGACCGTACGCGCTACGGCGTCCTCGACGGCACCACGGTCGTCGAGTACGCGGGCACGCCGTGGACGCGCTTCGCGCGGGGGCGGCGGCGGTGGCCGCTGCGCCAGGTGGTGCTGCTCTCGCCCGTGCTCCCCTCGAAGATCGTCGGCGTCGGCCTGCCCCGCGAGTCGGGAGGGCCCGCCGCCTCGCTGATCTTCTTCAAGCCGATCAGCGCGATGGTCGGGCCTGACGATCCGATCGTCGCGCCCGCCCTGAGCGAGCACCTCGAATGCGAGGCGGCGCTGGCCGCGGTGATCAAGCGCCGCTGCCGCAACGTGCTGGCCGCCCGGGCCCGCGAGTACGTGCTTGGCTACGCCGGGCTGAACGACGTCGTCGCCCGCGACATCCAGACGCGCGACGGCGACTGGACGCGAGCCAAGGCCTTCGACACCTTCTGCCCGCTCGGCCCCTGCATCGCGACCGACGTCGATCCCAACACCGCCACCATCGAGACCTGGGTCAACGGCGCCCTGCGCGCCACCGGCTCACCGAAGACGCTGGGCTTCGGCGTGGAGGAGGTCCTGGCCCGCGTCTCCGAGGTGATGACCCTGCTCCCGGGCGACGTCGTCGCCACCGGCGCGCCGGGCGCCTCGGGGCCGGTGGCGGCGGGCGATCGCATCGAGGTGCGCATCGCCGGCGTGGGCTGTCTCAAGAACCTCGTGGTGCGCGTGTGACCGGTGATCGCTTGCTGCTGGAGGACGTGCGCTTCTACGGTCACCACGGCGTCAGCAAGGCCGAGCAGACCGTCGGCGTGTGGTTCTCCGTCGACGCCGAGCTGCTGGTCGATCTCGAGCCGGCCGCCGTCTCCGACGACCTGGCCGCCGCGGTCGACTACGGGATCGTCGCCCGCCGGATCGTGGAGATCGGCACGCAGGGGCGCGTGAACCTCATCGAGCGGCTGGCCGGGCTCATCGCCCAGGCTCTGCTCCGCGAGTTCCCGACCCGGCAGGTGCGCGTGCGCGTGCGGAAGCTGACGCCGCCGATGCAGGGCCTGGTGGGCACGCCGGCCGTCGAGCTGGTGCGGACGCGCTGATGGCCCAGGTCTATCTCTCGCTCGGCTCCAATCTCGGTGATCGCATCGCGCTGCTGCGCGCGGCGGTGGCCCAGATGCAGGCGGCCGGGCTGGCGCTGGTCGCGACCTCACCGCTCTACGAGTCCGAGCCGTGGGAGGAGGAGCCGGGCCACACCGAGAGCGAGCGGTCGTGGTTCCTCAACTGCGTCGTCGCCGTCGAGACGAGCCTGCCGCCGCGCGTGCTGCTGGAGCGGCTGCAGGCGATCGAGGCCACGCTCGGTCGCACGCGCCCGCCCGGGCTCACGCCCGAGGCCCGCCGCTTCACGCCGCGCCCGCTCGACATCGACATCCTCTTCTACGAGGACCAGGTGATCAGCGTGCCCGACGACCTGCACATCCCGCACCTGCTCGCCGCCGAGCGCGCGTTCGTGCTGCGGCCGCTGGCCGACATCGCGCCGGACTTCACGCACCCCACGCTCTACCGCCGGGTCAGCGAGCTGCTGGACGAGCTGGCCGACGAGCACGAGGTGCGCCGGGGCGCCTTTCCGACGCACTGGCTCGAGGGCTGAGCGGTGGCCGATCCCGACTTCCAGCGGCAGGCCCTGGCCCACATCGACGCGCTCTACAACTTCGCGATGTACCTGACGAAGCGCCCGCCGGACGCCGACGACCTGGTGCAGGAGACGTATCTGCGGGCGTTCCGGTTCTCCCACCGCTTCCAGCCGGGAACCCACCTCCGGGCCTGGTTGTTTCAGATCCTGAGAAACACGTTCCTGACGTTTTACCGGGTCCGCGAGCGAGAGTCGCCGGTCGCGGAGGACGGCGTCCCCGAGTGGGACGTCCCGATGTTCCATCACGCCCCGGACAACGACGGAACGACGATGGAAGCCCACACCGATCTCGAGCGGGCCATGCGCCACCTGCCCGAGGAGTTCCGCACGGTGCTGCTGCTGGCCGAGGTCGAGGGGCTTCCGCTGGAGGAGGTTGCCCGGGTGATGGCCTGCCCGGTCGGTACGGTGAAGTCGCGGATCTTCCGGGCCAAGGAGCGGCTGCGCGGCCTGCTCCGCGACTATGAGACCCCATGAGTGATCGGTTCGACGAGACGTCTGACGAGACACTGGGCCGCCGGCTCGCCGGCGAGCTGCCCCGCTACACGGCGCCGCCGCGGCTGCGGGTGACCATCCTCGATACCGCCACCTCCCGGCCCCGCCGTCCGGTCTGGCTCACGCCGCTGCTGTCCGCCGCCGCCACCGCCATGGTGCTGGCCCTGGCCGTCATTCCCGTGCTGCCGCGCATCGTCCCGGCCGATCCCGCGGAGCGCTACGTGCGGGCGGTCGTCAGCGAGCACTCGCGCGCGCTCATGTGGGGCTCACGGCATGGCGAGGTCGAGCCAGCCGGGCTCACGTGGGTCACGGAGCAGTCGGGCATCGCCCTGAACCAGATCTTCCTCGGCGACGAGCGGCTGGAGTTCGTCGCCGCCGAGCCGGTGTACCTCGAGCGCCAGCGCGGCGTGGCGATCCACTACCGCGACACCGACGGCCACATGCTCACCTACGTCGCGCTGCCCGGCTCCGGCCTGGTCGTGCCCGATCCGGCGCGCGTGCAGATCGGAAAGTGGCGGCCGGCCCTGCTGCGCGACAACGGCTTCGCGGCCTGGGTGTGGAAGCAGAAGGACGTCGCGTGCTTCCTCGTCTCCGACATGGTCTCGTCCGACGACGTCGAGACGTTCAAGGAATACTTCACGCGCGTGCGCGCCTCGACCGAGCCCGTCCCCGCCTACTAGCGGCGGCGAGCGGCGAGGATCAGATCACAGATTTCGCGGATGGCGCCGTGGCCGGGGCGCGCGCGCGTGACGTAGGCGGCGGCGCGCCGCACCTCCGAGACCGCGTCGGCCACCGCGACCGGCAGGCCCACCGCCCGCATCGCTGGCAGGTCGCCGAGGTCGTCGCCGACGTAGCAGATGCTCGCCGCCGTCAACGCGTGGCGGGCGACGAGCCCCGTGATCACCGCGCCCTTGTCGGTCACGTCCTGATGAACCTCGGCGATGCCGAGCTCGCGGGCCCGGCGGGCGACGATCGCGCTCTGCCGGCGCGTGACGATGGCCGTGAGCACACCCGCCTCGCGCAGTGACACCAGTCCCTGCCCGTCCCGGACGTCGAAGCGCTTCAGCTCGTCACCGTGCTCCGTGTAGTAGATGCCGCCGTCGGTCAGCACGCCATCCACGTCGGTGACGAGCGCCCGGATCGTGCCCCAGCGCGGGCGCCGGGCCGGGCTCATGCCGGCGCCGCCGTCGCCGGCGCGAGGGCGAACGGCAGCGCCATCAGCGCCAGCATCACCAGCAGCACCTCGGTGTCGCCGAAGTTGTACTCGAAGAGCCCACCCACGAGGAACGTGACGATGGCCGCCAGCACGCCCAGTGCGATGGCCCGGTCGTGGGCCGGCAGGCGCCGCATCACTACGGTGCCGCGCACGAGGCCGGCGACGAAGATCCACAGCCACGTCGCCAGCCCGACCAGCCCGCGCTCGACGGTGATCTGCAGCGGCGTGTTGTGCAGGTGGCTGGTGGAATGGCGCATGGCCTCGGCGGTCGCGACGCTCGGATAGATGCGCTTGACCTGGCCGGGACCGATGCCGAGCACGGGATGCCGCAGCACGAGCCGGCGCCCGGCCTCGATCATGGCCAGCCGATCGCGGGTCGTGTCGTCCGTCGAGCTGCCGATCGTGCGCACCCGCGCACCGACGCCGGGCAGCAGCGCCACCGTGGCCGTGCCGATCAGCAGGAGGGCAGCGGCGGCGAAGAGCCCGCGCCGGCCGAGCCCGATCAGCACCGCCAGCGCGCCGGCGACGAAGCCCAGCCACGCCCCCCGCACGTAGGTGAGCGCCAGGCCCACGCCGCTCAGCAGCCACGCCGGCGCCAGCCACCAGCCGTCGCGCTCCAGCCGGGCCAGGCGCGGCAGCGCCGCCGTCATCGCCAGCGCGAGGATGCCGGCCAGGGTCATGTAGATGCTGTAGAAGCCGCGGGCCCGCGTGCACTTCCGCAGGAACTTCTCGGCCAAGGTCGGGCCGTGGGCGATGGCGTCCGGTCCCGGACACGCCACGACCTGGACGATGCCGGCGATCGCCGACAGCGCCAGGGCCAGGATCAGCCACGTCGCGAAACGGCGCGCGGTCGCCGCGTCGGGCAGCGCGCTGGCGATGACGAACAGCGCGAGGAGATCGAGCAGGCCCTTGCACGCCACGAGGCTCTCGACGCGGTGCCCGGAGGCGAGCGCCGCCAGCACGCTGGCGGCGGCGAACGCGGCGATCGGCCCCAGCAGCGGCGCGCGCAGGGTCACCGGCCGTCCCATCGCCCGCGCCAGCAGCAGCCACGCCGCCAGCGCCACGAGGGTGATCTGGCTCAGCGAGATCGACAGCGCCAGCCCCAGCACCAGCGCCGCGAGCAACCCGAGGCGGAGGGACTCCAGCCAGTCCCACGACCCCGTGCCCGGCCGCGTCGCGGTGACGGCGCCCGGATGCGCCACGCTCATCGAGCCGGCGCGCTCATCGGGGCCCGCCGCGGCCGGGCCCGGCGGCCCGGGCTAGTAGGCGTTGCGGTTGCGGAAGCCGAGCCACAGCGTCCGGAGCAGGATCGACAGATCGAAGGCCAGCGACCAGCGGGCGATGTACTCGAGGTCGTACTCGATGCGCTTCTCGATCGACGTGTTGCCGCGCCAGCCGTTGATCTGGGCCCAGCCGGTGATGCCGGCCTTCATCTTGTGGCGCAGCATGTACTTCGGCATGCGCCGGCGAAAGTCCTCGACGAAGCTCGGGCGCTCGGGCCGCGGGCCCACCAGGCTCATGTCGCCACGCAGGACGTTGAAGAGCTGGGGCAGCTCGTCGAGGCTCGACGATCTCAGGAAACCGCCCAGCGGCGTGCGGCGCGGATCGTCGGGGACCGCCCACTGCGGGCCAGTCGTCGCCTCGGCGTCGCGGCGCATCGTGCGGAACTTCAGCATGCGGAAGCGGCGACCATCCAGACCCATGCGCTCCTGACGGAAGAGGATCGGCCAGCCGGAGGTGACGACGACCGCGGCGGCGATCACCGCCATCGGCACCAGCGCCACCGCCAGGGCGGCGGTGCCCAGGACCAGGTCGAACGAGCGCTTGAGCACGCGGTTCCAGCCGTACAGCGGCGACTCGCGCAGGTGGATGAACGGGATCGACTCGAACTCCTCCACCCCGCCCCGCAGCGAGGCCAGGTTGAAGAGGTCCGGCACGAAGTGGATCGCCACGGGCTCGTCGCCGATCTCGTTCAGCACCGTGCCCAGGCGCGCGTAGTCGCTGTGGGGCAGCGCGATGATGACGCTGTCCACCTGCCGCGTGGTGAGCACGGTGCGGATCTCCTCCATCCCGCCCAGCCAGCGGACGGGGCTGCCCTCGGCCTCCTCCTTGTCGCAGAGCAGGCCGAGGATCTGCAGGCCGGTGTCCGGCCGGCGGCGCAGCACGCGCAGCACCTCGGCGGCCGGCTCGCCGCCGCCCACCACGACCGCATAGCGCTGGTTGTAGCCGCGCCGCCGCGCAAAGCGGAGGATCTCGCGGAACGCCGCCCGCGAGAAGCTCACGCTGGCGATCGAGGCCACCCAGAACATCAGGATGACCAGCCGCGAGTACTCGTAGCCGTGGAACAGGAAGGTCATGACGGCCACGAGGACGAGCACGCCCAGGGTCGAGGCCTTGGCGATGTCGAACCACTCGGAGAGATGCGAGCCCAGGCGATTGGGCCGGTAGAGGTCGAAGGTCTTGTAGGCGAAGAACCACACGACGAGGATCGGGATGAGCTGCAGCGCATAGTCGGAGAACGGCGGGATGTCGCCGCGACCGAACACGTTGAAGCGCACCGCGTAGGCGCCGAGCCAGCACCCCGCGATCAGCACCAGGTCCGTCGCCAGCGCCAGGTGCTCGAAGAGCCGTGAGTGGGCCTTCAGCATGCCGGCCGCTCCCGGAACGTGTGCCAGTGCTCCTGCACCAGCTCCCGCACGCGCCGCGCGAAGTGCGGCCGGTCGAAGCGCACGGCCCGCGCCCGCAGCGCGGCCGGTTCGAACCGATCGGCGTGGCGCTCGAAGGTGGTGATCGCGGCCGCCAGCGCCTCCACCGTGGGCGTCTCGAAGAAGACCGCGGTCGGCGGCTCGGCGCCGTCGAGGCCGATCATGGTCTCCAGCACTCCCCCGCGGCCCAGCGCGATGGTGGGCCGCCCCGCCGCCGCGGCCTCCAGCGGCACGATGCCGTAGTCCTCCACCGAGGGGAAGAGCACGGCGCGGCAACGCGCATAGAGCTCGGCGACCTCCGCGTCTGAGCGCCAGCCCAGGAACGTCACCCCCGGCCCGGCCATCGCGCGCAGCCGCGCCTCCTCGGGTCCGGTGCCGACGACGACGAGCCGGCGATCGAGACGACCCGCCGCGGCGATGGCGAGATCGACGCGCTTGTAGGGCACCAGCGCCGAGACGACGAGGTAGTAGTCGTCGAGACGCTCGGCGGGACGGAAGCGCGCGACCTCGACCGGCGGGTGCACGACCTCGGCCGGACGGCCGTAGGCGCGCCGGATGCGATCGGCGATGTGATGCGAGATGGCGATGAACCGATCGACGCCGCGCGTGTGCCGGTCCCACCGCCGCAGCGCGGCCGCCAGTGGCGGCAGGGCCAGGCGCGTGAGCCAGCCGGCGCCGCGCGTGTAGTCGTCCTCGAGGTCCCACGCGTAGCGCATCGGCGTGAAGCAGTAGCAGAGGTGCAGTGCCCCCGGCGCCACGCGTACGGCCTTGGCCACGCAGTGACTGAGCGAGAGCACCAGGTCGTAGCCCGAGAGATCGAGCCCCCGGACCGCGGCCGGGAACAGCGGCAGGTAGTGACGATAGCGGGTGGCGGCGGCCGGCAGGTGCTGGACGAACGAGGTCACGATCTGCCGGCGCTCGATGAGCGGACTGACGGTGCCGGGCACGTGAAGCAGGGTGAAGAGCGGCGCAGCGGGGAACAGCTCGCAGAAGACCTCGAGGCAGCGCTCACCGCCCCGCATGCCGGTGAGCCAGTCGTGCACGAGGGCGACACGGGGCTCGGTCGTCGCCGGCCCGGCGCCGGACGCGCTCAGCGGAAGCGCAACAGGAGGCGCCGTCGCGCGCACTCGGCGAGAGGGGTGGGACCGGAGCGCATCGCGAGTAATAGTACTACACGCCCAGGACCTCCCTGTAGACGCCGTCCAGCGCCTGCAGCATGCTCCGCTGGTCGAACTCGCTGCGGGCGCGCGTGCGATTCTCGGCGCCGAGCCGTGTCCGCCGCTCGGCGTCGTCGGCCAGCGCCCCCAGCGCCGCCGCGAAGGCCTCGGGGGTGGCCGGGACCAGCCCCATCGAGCCCTCGCCCAGCACCTCGCGATGGGCGGCGATGTCGCTCGCCACCACCGGCAGCCCCAGCGCCATCGCCTCCACGACGGCCAGCGGCAGCCCCTCCTTGCGGCTCGACGTCGCGAACACGTCGAAGGCCGCCAGGAGCGTCGAGGCCTCGGGCCGCTCGCCAGCGAACCGCACGCGCGCGCTCACGCCGAGTGACGCTGCCAGCGCGCGCAGCCGCGGCGCCTCGGGCCCATCGCCGATCAGGGCCAGGGTCAGGGCCGGCACCTTGGCGATGGCGTGGACGAGCAGGTCGAGTTGCTTGACCTCGTCGAAGCGGGCCACCGAGCCGACGACGAGCGGTGCGGCGGCCAGCCCGAGTGCTTCCCGCGCCTCGCCGCGCGGCCGCGCACTGGCGGTGAGCCGCGCCACGTCGACCCCGTTGAGGATCACGCGACTCTGGCCGGCGCTGAACAGGCCCAGCGCCAGCCCCTCGCGCTCCTGGGCGCGCGAGACGTTGATCACGACACGCGTCTGACGCGAGAGCCACCGCTCCAGCGCCAGGTAGACGGCGCGGACCGGCGCCCGATAGCGCTCGTGGTGGATGCCGTGCAGCGTGTGGATCGCCGGGACGCCGGCCAGGCGCGCCGCCAGGCGCCCGTGGAATCCGGCGCCCTTGCCGTGCGTGTGCACGAGCCGGATGCCGTGCGCGCGGATCAGCCGTACCAGCCGCAGCACGGTACGGGGGCCGAGCCGATCGGTCCGCGCCCGCTCGGTGGTGATACCGGCCGCCCGGAAGCGCTCGAAGAGCGGACCGTCGGCAGGGCCGGCCACGATCGAGCGCCAGCCTCGCGCGCGCAGGCCGAGCGCCACGGTCAGCACGTGCTGCGGTCCACCCCCGGCCTTCGTGGAGACCACGACCTGCAAGATCGGGATCGGCTCGCTCACGCGCGCGATCCGGCGAGGGCGGCGCGCACCGCGCGGCGCAGCGGACGCGGCAGCGCCAGCGCCAGCACCGGCCGCAGCGCGAAGAGCGCGCACCACGGCGGATAGGCGCCGCGCACGACCGCCCGCCACCGCACGCGCGCCTCCGCGCGCAGGCGTTCCTCCTCGCGCTCGATCGACACGCGACCCGCGCCCAGTCGCCGGTCCACCAGCACCTCGTCGAGGTTGGCCAGCCGTGTGACGCCGGCCAGGCGCATCCACAGCTCGTAGTCCTGGGCGACGGCCAGGGTCTCGTCGTAGCCGCCGGCCTGCACGAGCAGCGCGCGCCGCACCATCATCGAGGAGTGGACGAACGGGTTGGCGCGGATCAGCGCACGGCGGAGCGCGCCGTCGTCGGTGGGCGGCCGGAGCACGCGGACCTCGCGACCGGCCTCGTCGAGCTCGCGCGCCCCCGTGCCGAGCACGCCGATCCCGGGGTGCGCCTCCAGATACGCGCGCTGCCGGGCCAGCCGCTCGGGCCGCGCCGTGTCATCGGCGTCCAGGCGGGCGACGAGCGCGGCGCTGGACAGGCCGAGCGCCCGGTTGAGCGCGCGCGTGAGCCCGGTGCGGGCCTGGCGGTGCACGCGCAGGCGGGGATCACCGACGGCGGCGAGCAGCGCCGGCGTGGCGTCGGTCGAGCCGTCGTCGATCACGATCAGCTCGAGGTCGCGCTCGGTCTGGTCGAGCACGCTGGCGACAGCTCGCGACACCCAGGGGGCGCCGTCGTGCACGGACATCAGCACGGAGACGGCCGGCTCGCTCACGCGCGCTTGCGCAATATCATGTTGAGGTACGGCAGGGCCAGCGAGGGCGGCTGCCCGATCGCGCGCAGCACGCCGGCCGCCGCGGCGAAGATCGGCAGCGCCGCGCGGCGCGCGCGGGAGCGCGCGGTGGCGCGGAAGAATCGAAAGCCGTAGCCGCTCTCCTCGGTGACGTCCTCGAGATCCCCACGGCCCGTGGAGGGCAGGCAGTCGGCGAGCGTGGCGTTGCGCCAGCCCGTGCCGTCGGCCACGAACTCGGCAAAGCCGACCGCGCCGTACGTACGCGGGCGCCCCAGCCGGGCATAGCGCCAGGCCAGGCGGGGCGGCAGCCACTGCACCAGCGGCAGCCCCACCGAGTGCGTCTCGAGCGGGAACCACCGGTTCGGCGTGTCGAGAATGGCGAGGTGACCGCCGCGCGCCAGTACCCGGTAGTACTCGTCGACCTGCGCCCGCCGCCAGCGCGCCGGCAGGTGCTCGACCACGCCGATGGCGAGGACCAGATCGAAGGCGCCGGCCGGCCACGGCAGTTGCCGCGTCTCCTCCTGATCGAGATGACGGACCTCGCGGACGACCGTCAGGCCCAGTTCCTCGACCTTGGCCCGGGTGAGCGCGACGAACGCCGGATCGGTGTCGAAGGTGGTCAGCGCAGCGACCTCGGGCTGCTCGGCCAGGTACTCGGTCATGTGACCGAAGGAGCAGCCGATCTCCAGCACCCGCAGCCCCCTGGCACCGCGCCCGCGCAGGTAGCCGAAGAGCGGGGCCAGGAAGTGGCGGCCGCGAGTCTCCTTGAAGTCGAAGTAGAGCGGGGCCCGGCGCACGCCCTTGCGCGCGATCAGCATCTCGACGACGCGGGTGCTGTAGTGGGTCGGGTACTGGCGGCCGCCGGTCTCCAGCACGCGGCGATCGCCGAGGTCGACGATGCGGAACTCCTCGCCCATCGCCGCTATCCTGTCACGCCCGTCGCGCGACGACGAGCAGCATGTGACCGAGCATCCGCAGCGCCGGTTGCGTGTAGAGCGCCCGGCGCGCGAGAGCGCGCAGCCAGCCGCGACGCCGCCCCGCCGAGCGCTCGCGGGCCGCGGCGCCGCCCGGCGTGTCCGGCGGCCGAGCCCCCGAGGCCGCCGGCTCCGCTGCAGGCGCGACCGATGCAACGGAGCCTCGATGCTCCCGATCCGCCGCACGGCGAGTGCCGCGCAGCGCGCGCGCCGCGACGCGGAGCACGCGTGCGGGATCGTAGGGATGCGCGCCCAGCGGGACGAACCCGTGGCGTCGGACGGCGGCGATCAGCTCGGCGCGGGTGAACGCGTACTGGTAGAAGCTGCCGCCACTTCGCGCGCACTCCGCCTGACGGCGGCGGATCCACGGGCCGCCGAGCCGGCGCGCGCCGTTGAGGTACGGCACCGACAGCACCAGGGTGCCGCCGGAGGCCAGGACCCGCGCGGCCTCGACGAGGATCGCGTCCGGTCCGTGGGGATCGTGCTCGACCACGCCGAGGGAGACGTAGGCGGCCAGCGCGCCGTCACGGATCGCCAGCGCGCGGAGATCCCCGGCGAGCAGCGGCACCGCGGCTGTGCGCCGGCACGTCGCCAGCGCCTCGACGCTGCCGTCCACGCCGGCGGCGCGCCAGCCGAGCTCGCGCAGCAGGATCACGTACTGCCCCAGGCCGCAGCCGGCCTCGAGCACGACGCCCTGGCGCGGCAGGGCCGCGGTGATCAGGGTCGTGAGAGGCGACGTGCGAGCGACGGCAAGGAGCTCGTCGACGCTGTGACCGCCCCAGTGCTCGGTCCAGAACTCCTCGTGGACACGCCGGGAGTAGTACGCGAGCACTCAGGCCGCGCCTCGCCGCCGCCACACCGACCAGCCCCCCTGCGCCCACACGCGCTCGAAGTCTGGCGGTGGCGCCGCCGCGGCCCGGGCCAGGCCGGGATCGAGCACCGCGTAGTCGGCGCCGGTGCCCCGGGCGAGATCGAACCAGCAGCCGGCACCACCGGCGCGACGACAGGCGGTGCGCGAGCGCTCCAAGGTGTACCAGTCCGCCATCGGGCCGCTGCCGGCCAGGAACATGAACGCGCCGTCCTTGAACGAGCCGGTGACCGAGCGGCGCGTGCGCAGGCGGAACTCGAAGTCGTCGGTGAAGAACAGCGCGCCGGGCGGCGTCGCCGCGGCGGCCCAGGCCCACAGGGCCAGCTTCGAGGCGGGATCGACGGCCGGGGCCTCGACCGGTGCTGGACCCATTCCGAGCGCGTGCTTCACGCGCGCGCGCGTCTGCTCCGAGGCGGCGTGGATCACCTCCGCCGGAGGGACCAGGGAGACGAGGACCAGCGCGGCGATGGCGATCAGCGCCCGCGGCGATCGTCGCGCCAGCAGGTGCGCGTACACGAGCGCGAGGGCGGCCAGCAGGATGGGATAGAGCAGGCGCAGCACGCGCAGCTCCTGGATGTCCAGGTACGGGCGATCGCCCCAGGCGCCG
>Ga0310811_10010937_pt1 | contig 11737 bp, 8 predicted proteins | sample YCmetagenome_FD_207642 | JGI IMG/M metagenome (GOLD analysis project Ga0310811, IMG submission 207642) | Soil microbial communities from experimental microcosm in Duke University, North Carolina, United States - YC | ecosystem: Engineered > Artificial ecosystem > Soil microcosm > Unclassified ...
AGGGTCTCCACCGTCGCCTTGACGAAGAACGGCAGGAACGACAGCTTCACCCCTTCGCGGGCCTCGAACGCCGCCTTGGCCCGCTGCCGCAGGATGGCGACCCTGGTGACGTCGACCTCGACGACACACGTGAGCTGGGCGGACATCTGCAGCGACTCGACCATCCGCTGGGCGATCACCTTGCGCAGCCGCGACATCTTCTGCGTGGTGCCACGCAGCGTGGCGGCCTCGTCGGCGGACGGCTCACCGGTGACCTTGGTGGCAGCGGCCGGAGCCGCCGCCGGGGCCGATGTGGCGGCCGCCTGCGGCTGCGCGGCGGGCGCGGCCTGCTGGGAGCGCTCGGCGGCCGCCAGCACGTCCTGCTTGCGGATCCGGCCACCCACCCCCGTACCCCGCACGGACCCGAGGTCCACGTCGTGCTCGACGGCGAGCCGGCGCACCAGCGGAGTGACGTACGGAGCGCCACCGGAGCCGTTGGACTCGGCGGCCGGCGCGTCCTGCCTCGCCGGCTGGGACTCGGCGGGCTCGTCCTTCGCGGCCGGCGGGGCGGAAGCGGCAGGCTCGGGCTCACGCCACGGCGAGGAGTCACCGGTCTTCTCGTCCCGTGCCTTGTCCTCGGACTTGTCCGGGGCCTTCTCCTCGGCCTTCTTCGGGGCCTGCTCCTCGGCGGCGGTGTCCTTCTCAGCCGGCTCGTCCTGGGCCTTCTCCGGTTCGGGCTCGTCCGCCGGTCCCGAGTCCGGTGCCTCCGACGCACTGCCGATCAGTGCGAGCTGGCCGCCGACCTCGACGGTCTCGTCCTCGCCGGCTGTGATCTCCAGCAGGGTGCCGGCCACCGGCGCCGGGATCTCGGTGTCGACCTTGTCCGTGGAGACCTCGAGCAGGGGCTCGTCCACGGCGACCTCATCGCCGACCTGCTTGAGCCAGCGGGTCACCGTGCCCTCGGTGACGCTCTCGCCCAGCGCGGGCATCAGCACCGGTGAACCCTTGCCGCCGGATCCGCCGGATCCGCCCGAACCACTGGACTTCTCGGGCGCGGAGCCGTTCCCGGACTCCTCGGCCGAGTGCTTGGCCGGCCTGTCCTCCTGGGCGGGCTCGCTCTCCGCCTCGACCGCCTCCTGCTCGGCGGCCGATTCATCCTGACCCTGCTCGTCCTGTCCCTGGTCGGACCCGGCCTCGGCGGAGCCTCCCGAGTCGCCTCCGTCACCGTCTCCGTCACCGATCACGGCCAGCTCGGCGCCGACGTCGACCGTCTCGTCCTCCGGGACCACGATGCGCTGCAGCACACCGGAGGCGGGGGACGGGATCTCGGTGTCGACCTTGTCGGTGGACACCTCGAGCAACGGCTCGTCGACCTCGACGTGGTCGCCCTCCTGCTTGAGCCAGCGGGTCACGGTGCCCTCGGTGACGCTCTCGCCGAGCGCGGGCATCTGGACGGAGAAGGACATGGCTGCTTGGGACTCCTTGTTGCTCGGACTGCGCCGTTGCTGGACTGTGCAGGGTCGGTTGCTCAGCCGTGGGTGTGCAGGGGCTTCCCGGCCAGCGCGAGGTGCGCCTCACCGAGGGCTTCGGTCTGGGTCGGGTGGGCGTGGATCAGCGGCGCCACATCCTCCGCGGTGGCATCCCAGTTGTAGATGAGCTGGGCCTCGCCGACGAGCTCACCGACCCGTGCCCCGACCATGTGCACGCCGACCACCGGGCCGGTCGTCCCCTCGGCACCCGCCTTGACCAGCTTGATGGCCCCGGCGGTCCGCAGGATCTGGCTCTTGCCGTTGCCGGCCAGGTCGTAGGTCAACGTCTGGATCTCGCCGAACTTCTCCTTGGCCTGTGCCTCGGTGAGGCCGACGGAGGCGACCTCGGGCTCGCAGTAGGTGACCCTCGGGATCCCGGCCTCGTCGATGACCGGCGGGTTGAGCCCCTTGATGTCCTCGGCCAGGAAGATGCCCTGCTGGAAGCCGCGATGGGCCAGCTGCAGGCCGGGCACGATGTCACCGACGGCGTACACACCCGGCAGGTTGGTCTTCAGCCGCTCGTCGGTGATCACGAAGCCGCGCTCCATCTTGACGCCGGCCTCGTCGTACCCGTGACCGGCGGTGTTCGGGCCACGCCCGACCGCCACCAGCAGCAGGTCGGCCTCCAGTGACTCCCCGGACTCGAGGGTGACGGTCACGGTGTTGGAGTCCTGGCTGGCGCCGGTGAACTTCACCCCGGTCTTGGACTTGATCTTGCGGCGGCGGAACGCCCGCTCCAGCTGCTTGGACGCGAACTCGTCCTCGTTGGGCACCAACCTGGGCAGTGCCTCCACGACCGTCACGTCGGCGCCGAAGCTGCGCCAGACGCTGGCGAACTCCACGCCGATCACGCCGCCACCCAGCACCACGACCCGGTCCGGGACGAAGTCCAGGGTCATCGCCTGGTCGCTGGTGATGATCCGGCCCCCGATCTCCAGGCCGGGAAGGCTGCGCGCATAGCTGCCGGTGGCCAGCACCACGTGCTTGCCGGCGTAGTGCTTTCCGTCGACCTCGACGGAGCCCCCGCCGTTCTCGTCGGCGTGGAAGGTGCCCGCGCCCTCGACGTAGGTGATGCCGCGGGAGTTCACCAGGCCCTGCAGGCCCTTGTAGAGCCGGCTGACCACACCGTCCTTGTAGGAGTTCACCCCGGCCATGTCGATACCGGCCAGGGAGCTCTTCACCCCGATCTGGTCACCCTCGCGGGCCGCGTCCGCCACCTCGGCGGCGTGCAGCAGCGCCTTGGTGGGGATACAGCCGCGGTGCAGGCAGGTACCTCCGAGCTTGTCCTTCTCGACGAGCACCACGGACATCCCGAGCTCCGCGGCGCGCAGGGCGCAGGCGTAACCACCGGACCCGCCACCGAGGATCACCAGGTCAGAGGCGGTGGTGGTGCCGCCGGCGTTGTTCTCGGCGGTACTGTCGGCCACTATCGATCTCCCTACAGGCGCGGGGCGTCATCGACTGTGTCGCCGAAATCGGCCCGGTTCGCGGACGGCTTCGTTGCCATCTTGTCACCAATGGCGTCCCGGGGAGAAAGGGACGCGACCTGATCTACCCGGACGGTGACGAGACTGCCCGGTATCAGTGCCGATGCTTCGCCCGGTTGCCGCCGGTCTCAGTGCCGATGCGGCGCCGGTCTCAGCCGTTCTCGGCGATGTCGATCAGCAGCGAGATGAGGGTACGGACCGGGACTCCGGTGCCGCCCTTGGAGGTGTAACCCCAGGGCCCGCCGGTGTTGAACGAGGGCCCGGCGATGTCGATGTGCGCCCAGGGCAGGCCGTCGGGGACGAACTCCCGCAGGAAGATGCCTGCCGCGAGCATGCCGCCCCACCGGTGGTTGGTGACGTTCGCCAGGTCCGCCAGCCGGGAGTCCAGGTCACCGCGCAGCTCCTCGGGCAACGGCATCGCCCAGCCGCCCTCACCGGTGACGTCGGCGTGCCCGGCGACCCGATCGCGGAACTCGTCGCTGCCCATGATCCCGGCGGTCCTGGTGCCCAGAGCCACCAGTTGCGCGCCGGTCAGCGTGGAGGTCTCCACCAGGTAGTCGGGGGAGTCCTCACCGGCCCGCACGATCGCGTCGGCCAGGATCAGCCGGCCCTCGGCGTCGGTGTTGAGCACCTCCACGGTCTTGCCGCCGTACATGCTCAACACGTCACCCGGGCGGTAGGCGGTGCCCGAGGGCATGTTCTCCACCATCGGCACGGTCGCGGTGACCGCCACCGGCAGGCGCAGCTCGGCGGCCAGAGCGACCGTGGCGATCACCGCGGCGGCACCGGACATGTCCGAGGTCATGTGGTCCATGTTGGCCGCGGGCTTGATCGAGATCCCGCCGGTGTCGAAGGTGACGCCCTTGCCCACCAGTGCGACCTTGGCCCGGGGGGAGTCCCCGCCGGCCCAGCGCAGCCGGACCAGCCGGGGCGGGCGCGAGGACCCGGTGCCCACACCCAGGACACCGCCGTATCCGCCGTCGGCCAGTTCTCGCTCGTCGAGCACCTCCACCTCGAGGCCCGCGCCGGCGCCGATGTCCGCTGCCCGGTCGGCGAAGCTGGCGGGGAACAGGTCGTTCGGCGGCGTGTTGATCAGGTCACGGGCCGTCCGGACCGCGCCCGCGACCGCCACCGCGCGGGAGAGGGTGGTCTCGGCGTCCGGGGCGCCCTCGGGGGCCAGCAGGCCGAGGCTGCCCACCGGGCCCTTGCCGTTGCCGTTGGACTTGTAGGTGGTGAACGAGTAGGTCCCGAGCAGGCCGCCCTCAGCGGCAGCGGCCAGGTCGATGCGCGACAGCGTGCTGACCGCGCTCGCCGTACCGCTGAGCGCCCGTGACGCCGCCCCGGATGCCCGGCGTACCTGCTCTGCCGTGCGAGCCTGCGCCTGCGGTCCCTCCGGAGCCTTGCCCAGACCGACCGCGACCAGGAGCTTCGCCGTGATCGTGCCCCGGGTGGGCAGCTTGACGACCTCGTCGGCCTTGCCGCTGGCGCCCGCGAGCTTCAGCAGGTCGAGCAGCTCGTCCCCGAAGACCTCGGCCACGTCGTCCGCACCGCCGGCCAGCGTCGGGCCGTCGTCTCCGGCGCGCAGGGCGATGATCAGCGCGTCGGTCTCGACCGTCGCCGCGGATCCGGTGACCAAGGTGATCTGGGTGTCGGGCACGGGGCTCCTCAGTGTTCGGGACAGGGTCACAACCGGTCGACACGGGGCCGACGCGGGGGCCGACGCCTGTTCGAGATGGTAATGACACTGCCGTGCGTCCGAACATGCGAGGCCAGGTGCGACTCTGGTGGATGTGAACGACACCGCGCCTACTGCGCTGCCCCGGCGACTGGGCACAGGAGACGCCGTGGTCCTCGGCCTGGCCTCGATGCTCGGGGCGGGCGTGTTCACCGTCTTCGCGCCGGCGGCGCGCACGGCCGGCTGGTGGCTGCCGCTGGCGATCCTGCTCGCCGGTGTGGTGGCGGCGTGCAACGCCTTCTCCACCGCCGACCTGGCGGCCAACCAACCGGAGTCCGGCGGCGGCTACGTGTACGGGCGTCGCTTGCTGGCGCCGTGGGCGGGGCGGTTGGCCGGGGTGGCGTTCCTGCTCGGCAAGACCGCCTCCGCGGCGGCCGCGGCCCGCGTGTTCGCCGGATACGTGTTGCCGACGCACCCGCTCTGGGTGGCGATCCCGGTGATCCTGGTGGTCTCCGTGATGAACCTGGCCGGGGTGCGCTGGACGGCCAGGGGCGCCTGGGTCCTCGTGCCGGGGGTGCTCGGGGTGCTCGGGATCGTGGTGGTGGCCACGCTGCTGGGCAGCCACAACCCGGCCGACCCCACCGCCACCGCTCCGGTCGACCCGGCGGGCATCGGCATGGTCGCCCCGACGGTGGATCTCGTCCCGGTCACCCCGCTCGGAGTGCTGACCGCCGCCGGCCTGATCTTCTTCGCCTTCGCCGGATACGCCCGGATGGCCACCCTCGGCGAGGAGGTCCGCGACCCGGCGCAGACCCTGCGCCGCGCCATCCCGCTCGCCCTCGGTATCGCACTGGTGGCCTACCTCGCGGTCGGCGTCGCGCTGCTGCTCACGCTAGGACCGGCCGAGCTCGCACGCTCCGGATCCCCGCTGGCCGCCGCGGTCGGGGCCGTCGAGGCTCCGGCGCTTGGCGTGGTGGTCCGATTCGGGGCGGCGGCCGCTTCGGCCGCCGCGCTGCTCAGCGTGCTGGTGGGCATCAGCCGCACCGCGCTGGCCATGGCCCGCCACCACGACCTGCCGCACTGGCTGTCGGCGGTGAGCAGCCGAGGCACCCCGTGGCGGGCCGACCTGCTGGGCGCGCTCGCGGCAGTGCTGACGGCGGTACTGGCCGGGCCGGTCGCGGCGATCGCGCTGTCGGCCTGCTGCGTGCTCGTCTACTACGCGGTGATCAACTGCGCCGCCCTGATGCTGCCGACCGGCTCACGGCGCTGGCCCGGGTGGACCGCCGCGCTGGGTCTGGGGCTGTGCCTGCTGCTCGCGGCTCTGTTGCCGTCGGCGCAGGTGCTGATCAGCGTCGTCGCCCTGGTCCTGGGGACCACGATCAGCACGGCATTGGCCTGGCGGGCCCGCCGGGCCGCCGCGGCGAACGACCTCTAGCGTGCAGGTGTGACCTCCGACCCGACTCAACCGCCCATCCAGGGCCCGTTGCACGACCGGCACGTCGCGCTGGGCGCCACCATGTCGCCGTTCGGTGGCTGGACGATGCCGGTGAGCTACCCCGACGGGGTCGTGGCCGAGCACACCGCGGTCCGGGAGGCCGCCGGGGTGTTCGACGTCAGCCACCTCGGCACGGCCATCGTGACCGGGCCGGGCGCCGTCGGGTTCGTCAACCGCTGCCTGACCAACGACCTGGACCGCATCACCGCCGGCCGCGCCCAGTACACGCTCTGCTGCGCGGACGACGGCGGTGTGCTCGACGACCTGATCGTCTACCGGGTCGGCGACGACGAGCTGTTGCTGATGCCCAACGCCGCCAACTCCGAGCTGGTGCTGTCGCGGCTGGCGGGCGCCGCGCCGCCGGGTGTGGTGGTCACCGACCGGCACACCGAGCTCGCGGTGCTCGCGGTACAGGGTCCGCGTTCGCCGGAGGTGCTCGCCGCCGTCGGCCTGCCGGGCGGGCTGGACTACATGTCCTTCGTCGACGAGGGGCCGGTGCGGGTCTGCCGTACCGGTTACACCGGCGAGCACGGCTACGAGCTGGTACTGCCGGCCTCCGAGGCGGGTCCGTGGTGGGACCGGTTGCTCGAGGCGGTGGCCGGGGTCGGTGGCCGGCCCTGCGGGTTGGGTGCTCGCGACACGCTGCGGACCGAGGCCGGGTACCCGCTGCACGGCCAGGACCTCACGCCGGAGATCACCCCGGTACAGGCCCGGTGCGGCTGGGCGGTGGGCTGGGACAAATCCGAGTTCTGGGGCCGGGACGCACTCGTCGCCGAACGCCGCGACGGTCCGGCCCGGCGGCTGTGGGGCGTGAAGATGACCGGGCGCGGTGTTCCGAGGGCCGGGATGGCGGTGGTCAGCGGGCAGGCCACGCTCGGACGGGTCACCTCCGGCACGTTCTCGCCGACACTGCGGACCGGGATCGCGCTCGCGCTGCTCGAGACCGTCGAGGGGGTCACCAAGGGCGCCGAGGTCGAGGTCGACCTGCGCGGCCGCCGGCTGCCCGGCCTGGTCACGGTGCCACCGTTCGTGCCCTCGCGGGTTCGCTGAGCCGGCCGGGACAGGCCGTTCGGGAACGGGACGGAGTCGTTCTTGGAGAGTCCGCGTACTCAGTTGATGGGAGCGTGGACGACCGGGGTGGAGTTTCGGTTACCGTGCTTGCATGAGCAGCACGCCTCGCCCGTTGTCGCAGCCGTTCCAGCGCATTCCGAACACAGGCCCGGCCTCCGAGCAGCGCCGCGCGGAGATCCTCTCCGATCCCGGGTTCGGCCGGTTCTTCACCGACCACATGGTCACCATCAAGTGGACGACCGACGAAGGCTGGCACGACGCCCGGGTAGAGCCCTACGGACCGCTGACTCTCGACCCGGCGACGATGGTGCTGCACTACGGCCAGGAGATCTTCGAGGGACTCAAGGCCTACCGCCAGCCCGACGGATCGATCGCGTCCTTCCGGCCCGACTGCAACGCAGCGCGCTTCCGGGGTTCGGCGAACCGGCTCGCGATGGCCGAGCTTCCCGACGAGCTGTTCCTGGGATCGCTGCGGGAGCTGCTGGCGGTGGACCACGAGTGGGTGCCGGCGGCCGGCGGTGAGGACTCGCTCTACCTGCGCCCGTTCATGCTGGCCACGGAGGTCGGGCTGGGCGTCCGGCCGTCGGGGGAGTACCTGTACGCGGTGATCGCCTCGCCCGTCGGCCCGTACTTCGCCGGCGGGATCAAGCCCGTCGACGTGTGGCTCAGCACCGAGTACACCCGCGCCGCCGCCGGGGGTACCGGGACCGCGAAGTGCGGCGGCAACTACGCCGCTTCGCTGCTGCCGCAGGCCCAGGGCGCCGCCCACGGGTGCGCACAGGTGGCCTACCTCGACGCCGAGGAGCGGACCTGGATCGACGAGATGGGCTCGAACAACCTCTTCTTCGTCTTCGGGTCCGGTTCGCAGACCGAGGTCGTGACCCCGGAGCTCACCGGCAGCATCCTCGCCGGCGTCACCCGCGACGCGCTGCTGGTGCTGGCCAAGGAGATCGGCTGCCAGGTGACCGAACGGCGGATCTCCGGCCAGGAGTGGCTCGAGGGCGCGGCCGACGGGCGGATCACCGAGGTGTTCGGCAGCGGCACCGCCGCGGTGGTCAGCCCGATCGGCAGGGTCAAGCACGTCGGCGGGGAGGCCGTGATCGGCGACGGGCAGCCGGGTCCGGTCACGATCCAGCTCCGCAAGCTGCTGACCGACATCCAGCGTGGCGCCCGGCCCGACACCCACCACTGGATGTACCCGCTCACCTGAACCGGTGAGTGATGTGCCGGGTCGAGGAACGGAGCCGACTCGATGAGCCGAGCGGTCAGCGTGGACACCGGGGTGCACACGTCCCGATGGTCGGAGCTGAGCGCCGCGCTCGCCGAGGCGTTCCAGGACGACCCGGTCATGGGGTGGCTGCTGCCCGATGCCCACCGCCGGGCGGATGCTCTGCGTCGGTTCTTCGCACTCGAGACCCGCTACGTGGCGTTGCCGCACGGCGCGAGCGCCGCGGCCTCGGGGTCGGAGGGGACGCTGGGTGCGGCGCTGGTGCTGCCGCCGGGGCGCTGGCGGATGCCGGTTCGGGCACAGGCCGCCCATGCGCCCGAGTTCCTCCGGATCTTCGGACGTCGCCTCCCGCACGCGCTCGGCCTGCTCAGCGCCATCGAGCGTCGCCATCCCCGCCACCCGCACCACTACCTGGCCTACATCGGGGTAGCCCCCGCCGCACAGGGTCTCGGCGTGGGTACGTGCCTACTGGAGTCCGTCGTGCAGCGCTGCGACCGGGAGCGGCTGCCGGCCTACCTGGAGGCGTCCAGCCCGCGTAACGCCGAGCTCTACCGGCGGATGGGGTTCGTGGGGATCGACGTGATCAGGCCTTTCGGTGCCCCGCCGATGGAGCTCATGATCCGCGAACCGCGCCGTTGAGCACCGCTCCCGGGCCGGCAGCAGGTCGGCCGACCCGCGCTCGATGAACCGGCCGCCCACCCGCCCACGGCGGGTGATCGCTGATCCTGGCGCTTCACCTGCGGAGTTCGCTGTCGAACCGCCTCGATCAGCGATCACCCCGGTTCGGTGGGCACTTCGGTTCGGTGGTCACCCTGGTTCGGTGGTCACTCGGTTCGGTGGGCGCCCGGTTCGGGCGGTACCTGGGTGCTGCCGATCCGCCTCGATTGACGATCACCGCAGGTGGAGGGGCGAGCGGTCGGATCGGTGCCGGGCTCGGCGACGTGGAGCGGGCGCGGACGGGGTTCAGGCCCAGCCCAGGCAGAGGACCACGAGCGCTGACGTCGTGGCCAGTTCCTCCGCCGCGCCGAGAACGTCGCCGGTGAGGCCACCGAACCGCCGGGTGGTGTGAGCACTCAGGGCGACGGTCATCCCGGCGCCGACGAGCACCGCCACCGGTCCCTGCCAGACCCGACCGGGTACCGCCGCCATGGCCGTCGCCGCCACGACCAGCCACGCCGCCGGTGCCGCCCAGCCGGGCTGGGAATCGGCCACCAGGGCGCCCAGACCGTCCGGCCGCCCGGCGGTGACCCCGCGCCGGCAGCACCAGAGGAACCCGACCCGCCCGGTGACCAGAGCCACCATCGCCGCCGCCGCACCCTGCCAGGTGCCCGCGAGCACACCCAGCGCGGTGGCCTGCGACACGAGGACCAGGATCAGCGCGACCACGGCGAACGGACCCGCGCCGCCGTCACGCATCACCGACAACGCCCGCTCGGGAGGGCCGTAGCACCCCAGGCCGTCGGCGGTGTCCGCGAGCCCGTCCAGGTGCATTCCCCGGGTCGCCAGCGCGAGGGCGGTCACCGTCAGCAGACCGGCCAGCAGCGGCGGTGCGCCCAGCCGGCCCGACACGGTCAGCACCGCGGCGGCCAGCGCTCCCAGCAGCAGGCCGACCATCGGGGACCAGCGGATCGCCGCCGCAGCCGTCCGCCGGTCCACGGTGGCCGGCCCGGGGACAGGGAGCACCGTCAACCAGCTCAGCGCCAGCCTCAACCCGTTCACAGCGTCAACCCGTTCACAGCCTCAACCCGCTCACCGACCCGGCCCGTTCATCAGGCCGGCCCGGCTCCCTCGTCCGCGCCGCTGACCCCCGCGTCGGCGAACGTGGCCATCTCGCCCATCAACCGCCCGGCCATGATCACCAGTGGTAGGGCGGTCAGCGCCCCCGAGCCCTCGCCGAGCCGCATCTGCAGCTCGAGCAGCGGGGTCAGCCCGAGATGGTCCAGCACCAGGGTGTGGGCCGGCTCGGTGGATCGGTGGCCGGCCTGCCACCATGCCTTGGCCCCCGGGGCCAACCGGTCGGCGACCAGCGCCGCCGCACCGACCACCAGTCCGTCCAGCAGGACCGGTGTTCGCCGTACCGCCGCCTGGACCAGGAAACCGGTCATCGCGGCCAGGTCGGCGCCGCCCACGGTGCGCAGCAGGTCGACCGGGTCACGCAGCACCGGGCGGGCACGCCGCAGCGCATCGCGGACGGCGGCGGTCTTGCGCATCCAGCCCGCGTCGTCCACCCCGGTACCCCGGCCGACCACAACCACCGGCTCGGCCCCGGTCAACGCCGCGACCAGCACCGAGGAAGCGGTGGTGTTGCCGATGCCCATGTCGGCGGCGATGAGCAGGTCGGCGCCCGAGTCGACCTCCTCGTCGGCGATCGATCGCCCGGCGTCCAGCGCGGCACGTACCTCGTCGTCGGTCAGCGCGTCCTCGACGTCGATCCGTCCGCTGGAGCGGCGCACCCGGTAGCGGCTGACATCGCCGGGGAACGGCTCGGAGTCGACGGCCAGGTCAACCACCCGCACGGTCGCCCCGGCGACTGCCGCCAGCACGTTGACCGCCGCCCCTCCGGCGAGGAAGTTGCCCACCATCTGTGCGGTCACCTCGGGGGGGTACGCGGACACGCCGTGCCTTGCCACCCCGTGGTCGCCGGCGAACACCACCACCCTCGGCCGGGTGAGCGCCCGCGGCGGGCAGCTGCCCTGGCAGGCGGCGAGCCAGACCCCCAGCTCCTCCAGCCGGCCGAGGGAGCCGACCGGCTTGGTGAGCTGGGCCTGATGGGCCACGGCTTCGGCCCTGGCCTGCTCGTCGGGCGCCGCGATCGCCGGGAAGTCCACCAGTGTCTCCTGGTCCTGTGTCGTGTTCCGGGGTGAGAGTTCTCAGATGTGCGCTGCTGTGTGCGGATCAACGCAGGGTCAGCGGGATCCCCGCGACCAGCAGCACGACCGCGTCGCACACCCGCGCCAGCCGGGTGTTCAGCGCACCCAGCTCGTCTCGGAACAGCCTGCCAGAGCGGGTCGCCGGCACCACACCGAGCCCGACCTCGGCCGAGACCAGCACCAGCCGGGCGGAACATGCCTCCACGGCCCCGACCAGCGAATCCAGCCGCCGATCCACCAGATCCGCCGCGTCCGGCCCGCCGTCCCAGGCGCCGACGTCGTCCAGCACCCCGGTCAGCCACGTCGCCAGGTCATCGACCATGAGCAACTCGTCGGGCCGCGCGGAGACCAGCGCGGAGCTCAGGTCCGGGTCCTCCTCGGTCGACCAGCCTGCCGGACGACG
>Ga0310811_10010938_pt1 | contig 11737 bp, 11 predicted proteins | sample YCmetagenome_FD_207642 | JGI IMG/M metagenome (GOLD analysis project Ga0310811, IMG submission 207642) | Soil microbial communities from experimental microcosm in Duke University, North Carolina, United States - YC | ecosystem: Engineered > Artificial ecosystem > Soil microcosm > Unclassified ...
GCGGTGCTCGTGGCCCGCTTCGAGACGGGCCAGGTGCGCCTGTTTCGGATCGGCGCCGCAGCCGCGTGGCACTGGCGGCGTGGCCTGCTGCGGCCGCTCTTCGTAGAGCGCGCGGCCGGGGCGGGCGGCGAGCTCGACGACCTGCTCTTCGGAGCAGCCTGGCTCGCCATGCCCGGTCTTGGCGCGGCCGAAACACCCCATTGCGACGAAGCGAGCGGCGAACTTGAAGCCGGCGACCGCCTGTTGCTGCTCGCCACCCGCGGCTTGACCGAGCTCTCCCAGAAGGTCTTCGGCGAGGCCCTGGACCTGCCGACGTGCGAGGATGCGAGGCTTTACATCGCCGTCCGTGCCGGCCTCGGTCCCGAGTCTGCGCAGTGGCCGTTGACGGTCGTCGGGATCGAATCATGACGACACGTTTTTTCTCTGCCGGCCGCACCGAGATAGGTAAGGTGAGGCGCCTCAACGAAGATGCGATCCTGGTGCGCGAGGACCTCGGTATGTGGGCGGTCGCCGACGGGCTCGGCGGCCATTCGGCTGGCGATTACGCCAGCGCGCTGATCGTCGAGCGGCTCAGTGCGCTGCGGCGCGACGGCAGCGCATACGACTTCATCGAAGCGATCGAGGACAGCCTGCAGCAGGTCAACGCCGAACTGCGCGCTGCCGCCGTCTCGCGGCGCGTTGACGTCATCGCTTCGACCGTGGTGGTGTTGGTCCACGACAAGGATTTCGTGCTGTGCGGCTGGGTGGGGGACAGCCGCGCGTACGTCTACACGGATGGCGGCCTGCAGCAGCTCACCAGCGATCACGTGCACGGCGTGAAAAGCGACGAGACCCAGTTCGGCCGGCCTGCACGTGCCCAGCCGGGCGCGGGTGTGCTGACCCGGGCGATCGGCGCCGAGGATCGGCTCTACCTTGACTGGGCGGTAGCCGGCAGCCGGCCCGGCATGCAGTTTCTGCTCTGTTCGGACGGCATCAACAAGGAGCTCAGCGACGAAGAGCTAGGCCTTGCATGCCGCGACGCCAACGAGCCGCACGAGTGCGTCGCGCGGCTCTTCTCGCTCTCGCTGCGCCGCTCCGCGCGCGACAACCTTTCCGCCGTAATCGTGCGGCTCGAAGAGCCGTGAGAATTCCCGATGAAAGACCTTGAACAACCGACCACCGCCTACGAGCGCGCGCCGGGACACCCGGACGACGAAGCTGCCGTTGTGCACCCGGCGTCGGCCAGTCGAAGTCTTCCCGCCCACGAGGACGCCACGGTGGTGAAGCCTTCCAGCCGGCAAACCACGGACACCCGCAGCGGCGGGAACGGCGACAACAGTCTGAACCAGGCCAGCTGGCGCCGCGTGGCCGAGGCTCAGGTCGGCGACGACGCCATTGTGGGCATGTTGCTCAAAGAGCGCTTCCTGCTGGAGCGTGAATTGGGCCGCGGCGGCATGGGCGTGGTCTATCTGGCGCGCGACGAGCGCAAGGTCGAGGCCCGCGACCGCGACCCCTATGTCGCGGTGAAGGTGCTCAACGATGAGTTCCGCCGCCACCCGGATTCGCTGATCGCGTTGCAGCGTGAAGCGCGCCGCGCCCAACAGCTGGCGCACGACAACATCGTGCGCGTCTACGATTTCGACAAGGACGGCACGATCGTCTTCATGACGATGGAGTACATCGAGGGCACCGACCTGCGTACGTTGATTCGCGAACGCGCGTATGCCGGTATGCCGATCGAGGAGGCCTGGCCCATGATTGAGGGCATGGCCCGTGCCCTCGAACGCGCGCACGCGAACGGCATCGTGCATTCGGACTTCAAGCCCGGCAACGTAATGGTCACCCGCGACGGCGTGCCCAAAGTGTTTGACTTCGGGATCGCGCGCGCGGGGAAGTTTGCCGGCGAAGCAGTGGGCGACCAGACTGTCTTCGACGCCGGCACGCTCGGCGCACTGACCCCGGCCTACGCGAGCCTGGAAATGACCCAGGGCAAACGACCCACAGCGAGCGACGACGTTTATGCGCTCGGCTGCGTCATCTTTGAGTTGCTCACCGGCAGCCACCCGTTCGACAAGCTTAGCGCCGAAGTCGCGATGAACGAGGGGGCGAGGCCGCCGCTCGTGCCAGGACTCTCGAAGCGCCAGTACAAGGCGCTCACTGACAGCGTGGCATTTCGCGGCGACGAACGCCTACAGAGCACCGATGCGTTGATTGAAGGCTTGCGGCGACAGCGCTTACGCGAGCGACTGGCGCCGTATTTCATTCAAGTCGCTGCGGTCGCGCTGCTGACCGCTGGCGGCTGGGCCTTGCACGGTTATCTGCGCCAGCGCCACGTTGATGAAGTAATAGCGCGTTTCGCTTATAGCGACACACGGCGCTACGCGAACGAGGACGAGGCGGTCAGGGCGCTGGACGGTCTCGGCGACGAGGAACGCAAGCGCGTGGTGCTGGACCGCAGCGAGATCATTCAGACTTTCCTGCTCGGCCGTCTGGACGATTATTGGAACCCCGACTCGGGGCGTCTCGACTACCAGGCGGTCCAACATGTGTTCCAGTTGCGCGACAAGCTCGAGCTGTTCTCGACCGCGTTCGATGCGCGGCGCAAGCAGATCGAGGGCCAGCGCAACGACCTGATTAACACGCTCGTTACCCAACTTGACCAGGTCGACGACCACGCTGCATTGTCCGCGGACCAGCCCGGCAACGCGGCGGAGATCCTGGCTCGCATCCGCGACATTGACCCGAACAGCGCGCTGTTGAAGAAAAGCGGGCTGGAGCTGAAGTACGATGTCGCGATCGGTCAGTCGCTCGCCGAGAACAAGTTCGACGAAGCGCGTTCGCAGATCGACCTGGGCTTGTGGCTTTTCCCCGACTCGAGCCGCCTGAAACTGCGCAAAGGCCAGCTTGTCGCGGCCATGGCCTTCGCCGCCGGCCATCCTGCCGCAACCCAGCCGGTCGCGATGAGCGTGGCCGATGCGCGGCGCTCGCTCGCCGGGCTCGCGGCAAGGCCAGTGCTCAGCGCCGAATGGCAAGGCGCGGTGGCCGAAGCAATGTCGGTCCTGCAGGGCGATACTTCGCTCGAGACTAGGCAGACGATCGACGCGCTGACCGACAGCATTCTTGCCGAGACCGCCCAAGTCACCGATCCGGCGCAAGCCCAGCAAGGCCTGGATCTGGTCAACGTGGGCCTGAAATACGCCCCGCAGTCAGCCAGTCTCATCGAGCAGCGTGATCGCCTTCAAGAGCTGCTGCAACGACAGAAGATCGATCAGCAGATCATTGACGCCAACGCCGCCTCGGGGAGCACGCCGGTGGACGCAGGACCGGCGCGAAGACAAGGCGCCTCGCAAAGCGACGTGCGCTTGCGGGCGATGAGGAACGGGCAATGAGCGAGCGTGAAAGGCAGGTGAACCTCGCGTTGCACGCCCTCGACGATGCCCACCGCTTGGGCCGCATCGCGCGCGACGAGTATCGGCGCTGCCGCCGCGAACTGCTTGCCTCGCTGAGCGACGCTTGCGTCACCGACCGCGATACCGTGCGCCGGCCGGCGGCCGTGCGCGCGCCGACGGGGCCGAGCGCGCATGCTCGGCGCCATCGCGGAAGGCATTTGGAGGAGGCAACCGCGACGCACGCAAGACAGGCCTCTCCTTGGCGGCAACGGCTTGTGTTTGCCGGGGCGATGGGGGTGATCGGATTGGGCGTCGTCCTGTTCTACTGCTTCGTACTTCGCAAGGTATGAGTTCGTCGGCTTCGTCGCCGCAAGAGCGGCGGCGGTGGGTGGACTTGCGGAAAATCCAAGGATGGTCACTCTTCGTCCGGACCCGACAGCACCTGCAATTCCGAAAGCCCGCCCGGCGCCAAATTTTTCAGCACCTCCGAGAAACTCTTACCCACAAGGCGCCTCGCCCGCCTGAGCAAGATCGGCACCGGGCTGGAGGGTTCATTGCGGTCGTAATACTCGCAGATTTCGTCAATGCGCAGAACCACGTCATTGGAGCCTTGGATTGTCCGATCGCTTCTCCAAACCTCCGCCTTCACGGGACCGCCGCTTTCGTCCTCGGCATTCGCGCCGGCATTTTCCACAGCTAGCCCAGGAAACCGTCTTGCCACCTGGGCATCGACGAACTTCTTCAATTCATGAATATCGCTGGTCAGGTGCGTCAGGTCCGGGCTGGCCGTGGAGAGCCGTTCGATCAGAAGAGTATCGATGGCCCGCGCGTGTCCCAGCGCTTCAGCCAGGACCGCGGCCGCGTCGGGAAGCTCGTTATCCGGACAATCCATGCAGCAGGCTTCCACTTCGACCATGGTGGGCAGCGGTGAACCGTCCGCCGGCGGCGTTGCCTTCAGTGCGCCCGTTGCGATGCGCAGTTCGCGCAGCGAGAAACGGCCGAGCCGAGGCGAGTGCACAAAGGGCGTGGTGCGAAAGTAACCGAGTACGCTTTGCGGATCGGAGAGCGGCATCACTGCGTTCGCGCGGGCGGTGGGATCGTTGTCGTCATCAGCGTCCAATTGCGGGTGCACGCCGTCCCAGTAGTTCTCCAGCAGGCCGCGCACCAAGCCGAGGCCTGCATTCCAGCCCGCGAGGCCTTGACCCCGGGTCCAGGCGGCGGTGAGGTGTATCGCCGTACGCAGATCCTTGGTGCGCTCAAACAAAGCTTCGGTCTGGTTCGCCACCTTGTCCCAGTCGGGCTCTTCCGCGGCTTTAACGCTGTCACCGATCGAGCGCTCGGATTTCGGCGTCGCGACCCGATCGAGTTCAGCGAACTCTGGATCGTATTCGAGGTTCTCTCCGGTCGGTGAGGCTTCATTGATGGGGGCAAGTAGCCGGTTTAGATCGAATTGCGTCATGGTGGGCTCGTCGGTACAGGCGCCGTTTGCCAAAGCCGTGTCAACAAGATGCTTGAAGGTTCGCAACCGCAGGGACAAAAGCTTGAAGCGCTTCTCCGTGCCAAAACAGCTAGAGCCGGCGGATTATTCCGCAGCAGTTAGCGTCTTTGCATCATGCGGGGGCGAACTCGTGGAACACGGGCGCGCGTCGACGGCATGGCTTTCGTTACGACCTCGAGGGCGTTTGCACGCGCCGCGTCAACGCCAACTCGCCATTCAGCAAAGCTAAATCCCGGCGGAAACCTCATCAGCACTCCTCCGCGTCGGCGCTACGCAAGGAAACACGGGTAGTAGCGGAATAACAGGAGACGCCGCGCTGTTGTGTGATAGCCGGCTTGGCGATGCACTCATCGCAAGGCGCATTTCTTTTCCGAGATCAACGAAAGTGACGATCTGCATTTGTTCGTCGCGCAGACCATGGAGGCTCCATGCGGGCAAAAATGGAGATATCGAACCTGTCCGTTCCACTCGATAAGATTCAGGACATTGGAGGGGCGAATTCAACCGGCCAGGCCGGGCATAGCTTCAAGCTAAGCTTTCAGGTGAAGGTGTTGCCCCGCACGTTGGGTGTGTTGTCCGGTGAAGGCGTCGACTGTCCGAACCTTGAATGGAACGAAAGGATTGAATGGTTCGAATTCGATCATGTAGCCAACGAGTGGAGATTCAGGGGCGAAAGAAGCGCCAACATGTATCAGCGCAATCCGAACTCGAACACGTTCAGGACGTGGCATTCTCGTTACCTGATTGCTACCGATCCTACCAACCATCCGCCGAGCGAACTCGCGGCGTTGCAAGACGACAAGCTGGCCAAGCATTGGATTGCGAAGCGGGGGTTCACGTGGAATATAACAATCCAGGACGTTCCCGCGATGGGTGTACGCGGTGGGTCCGGCGGAGGCGGCGGCGACAGTCTAGTGACCGGAGACACCCGACGGCGTGTGATCTATTTCAACCTGGGCTTTTCCGGTCAGCTGCAACGCGTTCAGCTCGTGCAGATTCTGGAAACCTTCCAGGGAAGGCTAACCATCCAGAGGCTGATAAGGGGACACCTTCAAAAGTCCACCGTCGACAATCCATCGAATCTCGCACGGTGGCGCTTTGAACTGGCATCGTCGAACCATCGGCGATGGGTGTAATCGGTGCCGCCTCGCAAAATCTGACCGAGGCGGCGAGCAATGAAACCTCGGCGGGTTGTCTGCGGCATCGGGCCGCACTAACCGACGCGCTCTCACAGGACAAGGACGCCTGGCAGTCGTTACAGTCGCACCGCTGTATGTCTGCTTGGGTGTTCTTATGACGGCGGCTTTCGCAGAAAAGGATCGTCGATGGACCCCCGACTCAGAATTGACAACGTTTGATTATCGACCGAGGACGAACTTCTGGGTTCGGCCATGAGGCGTCACTCGTCCATGACGTCGTCCGGACGTTCGAAAGTCGCCTCTCGCCCATTAACGACCGTTCGCGTTGATGCACCTCTTCGGCGCTTATCAAATCTGGTGTATCCGCGTTCTCACCGTATTGCCCCAATTGCGGTCGCCGAAATCGAGCGCCAGTCGTGGCGGTCTCGCCGGCAAGTCTTCGGCGACTTGCCAGAACGGACCGCCCAAACCGTAGCTTGCGGATCGGAGCCTGTAGATGTCATCGATCGAGATATAGGTCTCCTTGTTCTTTGGATGCGGCATGACAGCGAAGACGTTCGGGTTCATGTATATCAGCTTGGCAGAGCGGCTGATGCCTGTGATCAGGATCACATGCAGCCCCAAACCGAAGCGCGCCCAGCCGTAATTTCCCTCCGCGAGTACCGGGCCTGCACGCAGCGCCAGTGACCATTCGTGCAGACCGGCAGTCGGCGAATCCAGGGAGCTGTTGGTCACAAGACCGTAATGTTTTGCATGAAGGTGTATATGGCTGCCTGCGTTGGCGCGGAATTCCTCCATCGCCAAATCGCTATGCGCCATTTGACCCTGTCCATAGATGTTACCGTACTTGCAATCCATCAGCATCTCGATGCAAGTCAGCCAGCAACTGGACTTTATCCCCTGAAACCTCCAGGCGACATGCCTGCCGATCACCATTGCCATAGCCTTTCTCCGCCGCGACGAAACACTTCCTCACTGAACTGCGCGCGGCTCGTGAGCGCACTGCGCAGCGTGCTGCCGGACCCACCGTCGGCCCGGCATTTCAGTACAACAGTTCTCGGGCCGAAACTATTCCGTGCCTGCAAGCGATAACGCGTCAGCGCTTGCCATGCGCCGGCGGCGAGCGGCGCGTCTTCTTCGCTGCCACACGCTCGCGATTCGCATCGCGGTATGCGCGAATCATTCCCGTCAAAGCCCGCACCGCGGGCACATGACGTGGTGTCGGCCGCCCCTGCTCGTTCGCAAGGCACTACTGAATCGTCTCGGCGCGAGCGACGGCGTTGGTCATTTGCGTGTTCAAGCGGATTTTGCAAAGCCTCTTTCATTTCCGACTGGTATGACACCATTTCATTTCGATCGCCGTTTAATAGCGTACCGGCCAGGTTGAGAACGGCTATTGTTGCATCATGCTCCAAGAGTGGCCTCGGTCGGCCGGACAGTTTTCTGACATCTTTAAGTGGAAAGTCGGGCTGCCGATTTGGCCGTGAACTGGCTGCCTTGATCAGTGTTCACGACGTCGGGCCGTCCGTAGCGGACCAATGGTGCCGTTTCCATTCCGTGATCTGGTTCGGGTGCACACCAAACTGCCTGCAGGTGCTTCTCAAAGCCCGCAAACGCCTCACGGAGGCCGCCGTATGAGCGCCAAGATACAAGTCGACAAATACTTCGCCGCCTTGGAGCGTCTGAAGGCACGTGGCGAGCCCATAAGCAACGATGCGGTGGCGCTCGAGGCCGGCAGCGGCCGGGGGAGCATCAAGAAGTCCAGACCCGCCTACGCCGAACTGATCGCGGCCATCGACGCGGCCGCTAAGCAACTAGCCGAGGCCAAGGTTGCCTCACCCTGTGCTTACTATGCGCAAGGACATCGAGGATCTGACGAGGCGACTGGACCAGTCCCTCGACAGGGAGGTGGCTCTGTTGCACGAGCTCTACGACCTGCGCGCCGAGATCAAGCAATTGGCGAAAGAGAACCGACTCCTAAAGCTAGGCAGACTCGTTCCGGTGCAATCTCTATTCAGGGGTATCCGCGTTTCGTGGTTGATTTGTCGTTGTGCGACGCAGCAATGTGGCAAAGGGGATTCGAGGACTGCCGGGGTGTCTTAGAATTTCCGAGATCGGCCATAAAGGGGCATTCGTCGGCACCAGTCTCCGGCCGCTCGCGCGGCGGCTTCGTCACACCAAGCGGCCATTCAAATTGCAACGATGGAATCCGCTTCATCGCCTTTTCGGACGCTTGCGCCACTTAACCCATTCGCTCCAAAGATCATGGAGCGTTTCAATGCGACCTGGTTCAGTTGGCAACGATGATCGTAACCTTTGGTCACAGCTGTTTTGCCAATCAGCGGGTAGTCTCTCGCGAATGAGGCAGTGCGAACTGCGGGCGGGGAGCTCACGACGCGGATGCCGTACTGAACTGAACACCTTGAACCTGATCGAAAATGCCATTTCTCGAAATTGAAGGACAGCTGTTGCACTATCAGACTCACGGCACGGGATTTCCGGTACTGCTGGGACACAGCTACTTGTGGGACTCGTCAATGTGGGCGCCGCAAATCGACGCATTGTCTCGCCACTATCAGGTCATCGCTCCAGACCTTTGGGGCCACGGACAGTCTGGGCGCCTCCCTGAGAATACGCAAACGCTCGGCGATTTGGCCACTCATGCGAGCCACATTCTGGATGCCCTAGGTGTCAGACAGTGCGCGATAGTCGGCTTGTCGGTCGGCGGGATGTGGGGGGCTGAGCTCGCCTTGCGTGAATCAGCCCGGGTCAAGTGTCTCGTCATGATGGATACGGACCGGGGCGCCGAGCCGGAAGCGACGCGCGAGCAATATTTCCAAATGTTGAACGTAATCGAATCGCTCGGCAGGATTCCCGAACCGATGATCGACGTCATCGTTCCTATGTTTTTCCGCCGCGGGGCAACGCTGAATGGCGAACTTCACGCAAGGTTTCGAAAAGCGCTAGCGGAGTTCTCCACAGACCAGTTGCGGCAATCCGTCGTACCGCTGGGCCGGCTAATTTTCGGGCGGCCCGACGCGCTTGACAGTCTCGCCGATCTTGATGCCGACAGTACGCTGCTGATGTGCGGCGAATTCGACATTCCGCGTCCGCCAACCGAAATGGCACGGATGGCTACGATGACAGGCTGTCGGCAAACGGTCATACCCGGCGCGGGCCATATTTCGAACCTTGAAAATCAGTCCTTCGTCACTGACACTTTACTCACGTGGCTCGGCCAGCACGTAGCGTAGGCTCAGTGTGGAACAAGCGCTCAGACAGTCGGTGCAGCGCCTGCAACGCTGGACGTGCTTACAGAGCCGACGTCTTGGAGTGTCAGCCCAACGTCCCGACAAGTGCCAGCAAGACGGCGCACAGCAATGACCGCTTCTGTTGGAACGCGCCATTTGTGCGACTCGGCAGCGAAGGTCCTGAATGGGTCGCGAGGCGAAGTTTGTGTACGAATGAGCATTTCCGCGCCCCGCGGCGGGACGAACTTCGGAAAGCGGCCAGGAAGCGTCATTGGCCGGTACCGTCACTCGGACGTTCATACGTCGTATGCGCCCAGCAAACGGCCATTCAATTCGCGAGGGTGACCGTTGCTTCATTGGTTATTGCCGACATTCAGATATCGAGGCGGCTACGCGCCCGCGTATGAAGCTCAGTCGGTCTCTTGCCGTTTCCTCGCGAAACACGAAGTGATCATGCCGAGCACGCAGATGGCGGCGACATAGTACGCAGGCGCCATCGGCTCGGACTTCATCATGAGCGCGACGACAACAGGGGTCAGTCCGCCGAAAATCGCGTAGGCAATGTTGTACGAGAATGATATGCCCGAGAAGCGCACCTCCGGTGGAAACGCGTTGACCATCACGAATGGAATCGCGCCGACCACGCCGACGAAAAAGCCGACCACGGCATAGAGCGGTATCAGCAGAGACGTATCGACGGAAAACTGCCGAAGCATCGCGTAGTAGGAGAGAGCGAGGGCAGCGTTGCCGATCACGAGCGTGCGTCGCACGCCGACTCGGCCTGCGATTGTCCCGAAGATCACGCAGCCGAATGCAAAGCACACCGTCGAGACGCAGTTCGCGAGAAGCGACGTGGTCGCGTCGACATGAAACCGCTTTTGCAGCAAAGCTGGTGTCATCAGGATCACGACAATGATCGCACTTGCAAGCATCCATGTGAGCAGCATCGAGACGATTACCGCGCGGCGGTGATCGCGCAGCACAGCCTTAAGCGGCATCTTATCCGCGAGCTGCTTGCGACTTTGCAACTGCGCAAATACGGGCGTCTCGCGTAGCCAGCGTCGCAGCGACGCCGAGAACACGCCAAACACGCCCCCGAGCAAAAACGGAATACGCCAGGCGTAGTCCCGTATGTCGGTAGAGGAGAAATGCTGGTTGACGGCCGCGGCGACAAGCGAGCCAAGCAGGATGCCGGCACTGAGGCCCGCCGCGAGGGTGCCACATGCGTAACCGACATGGCGGGGTGGCACGTGTTCGGATACGAACACCCAGGAACCCGGTATTTCGCCGCCGACAGCCGCGCCCTGCAGCACGCGCAGCGTGAGCAGCAGCACGGGGGCGCCCAAGCCAATGGACGCATACGTGGGCAAAAGACCCATCACGAGCGTGGGCACAGCCATCAGTAGCACAGATAGCGTAAACATGCGCTTGCGTCCAAGCAGGTCGCCGAAGTGCGCCATCATGATGCCGCCGAGTGGTCGGGCAAGGTAGCCCGCGGCGAAGATGCCGAAGGTCTGCAATTGGCGCAGCCAGTCAGGGATCGATGGAGGAAAGAAGAGCTGCCCAATGATGGGCGCGAAGAACACAAAGATGATGAAGTCGTAGAACTCGAGCGCGCTACCGAGCGCGGCCAGCGAGAGGGTTTTGTAGTCGTCCGGGCCGAGGGACCGCTGCGCTGCGGGCGGGTTGACGGCCAAATCTGTTGTCTGCATTGCCGAAGAAGAGCGTCGTGAATGAAAGGATGGTCACACGTTGCAACGCGTGGCGAGCGGCGGTAGTCGGCCATTTGGGCGCGGGGTCGGCATAAGACTCAGAGCGTCGGTGGATGGAGTGCGACGACGTTCGACAGCAAATGTCAGGCGACTGCGCCGGCCATGTGCGACTCGTCGTCGGCCGACGTCGGGATCGCTGCGACTTGCGAAGGATTCCTCGGCCCGCGCTCGCCGTAGTCGTAGGCCGCGAACAGATCGGCGAATTTTTTCAGCGACTCGGTGGCGTCCATCATCGGAAGCTTCAATTCGATGAAGACGAGCTGGTCGGCTTTTTCGACTTCACGCAGTGCATGTTCGAACTCGCCCACCGTCTCCGCGACGAGTGCCAGTGAGCGTGCGCGACGATCGAACACGTGCGGCAACGCCGCATAGCGCCAGTTGGCGATATCGTTATAGGCAGCGTGTTCCCCCAGAATCAAGCGCTCGATCGTGTAGCCCGCATTGTTCAGCAGGAAAATCACGGGTTTCAGTTCGCGACGCAGGATGGATGAAAGTTCTTGCGCAGTGAGCTGGAATGCGCCGTCGCCGATGAAGAGCAGATGACGTCGCGAACTGGCGCTGACCAGCGACCCGAAAAGCGCGGGGCAGCGTATAACCAATGGCGCTCCAGATAGGCTGCGCGATATAGGTCGCGCCGGCCGGCAGCTTCATCGATGAAAGCGCGGCGTGCGATGTGCCGGCTTCTCCGAAAATGACGTCACCGGACTTC
>Ga0310811_10010940_pt1 | contig 11735 bp, 14 predicted proteins | sample YCmetagenome_FD_207642 | JGI IMG/M metagenome (GOLD analysis project Ga0310811, IMG submission 207642) | Soil microbial communities from experimental microcosm in Duke University, North Carolina, United States - YC | ecosystem: Engineered > Artificial ecosystem > Soil microcosm > Unclassified ...
CGTGTCGAGCCAGCGCGAGCCGGTGTACCCACCGACCACATACGCCGTGCGGCCGATGGCCGCGCCGGCCTGGTCCGAGCTGCCAGAGGGCAGATGACCGGCGGCCTGGGATGCACCGGTGCGCGGGTCGATCATCAGGATCGTGTCCAGCTCGGTCGTCCCGGTGCCGCCGCCGAAGAGGTAGACGACTCGCCCGAGGCGCACCGCCGCGGCGTCGTGGACCGCCGCGGCGATCCGGCCGATGCGGCGGGAGCCTGCCCGCGTCGCGCCGACGATCGCGTCCGAGGAGACGTCGGCCGGCGTCAGGCCTCCGACGAGCACCGCGCCGCCGGCAAAGGGCGCGGCCGCCGCATCCTGGATCGGGTCGGCGAGCGACCCCGCGGCGACCGGCACGAGGCTTGGCGCGGGCGGATCGCGCTCGAGGCGCTTCACCAGGTCGGTGCGGGCCGCAGTCGTCGCCGGCTGTGCGCGCGTGTGCGCGCCGCCGCACCCCGCGGCCGCGAGCACCGCAAGACCGACCAGGAGGAGACCCCTCCGCATCGCGCCCGATGCTGCCAGCGCGCGCACCCCGGCAGGTTAAGTCTCTGTTGCGGGACGGTGCCGCTCCTGGCATCGTCAGGCGGTGCGCCGCTTCGCCGTCGTGGCCGCAGCACTCGTGCTCGTCCCGAGCGCGCTCGCCTGGACGACGATCGGCACCTCCGTGCCGCCGCAGTCGGTGCCGTCGATGATCGTCACGAAGAGCGGGACGGCGCTCGAGTCATGGGACTCCACCGCGGCCGGCGGGACGATCCTCGTCGCGCGGAACGGCACCACGCCGCAGACCGTCGTCACCGCCGATCCGAGCGCGGGACGAACCCAGCTCCTGCAACAGCCGGACGGCGCGATCCAGCTCTACTTCCCGAACGCGAACGGCGTCGGCCGCCTCACCTCGACCGACGACGGGCAAAGCTGGAGCGGCCCGGTTCAGACACAGTCCCACACGACCGGGCCCGTCGAAGCAGCGGCATTGATGCCGGACGGGACACCGCTCTTCGCCCAGGACGGAACCGGATTCGTGAACGTCTTCCGCGGCCTGAACGGAGAGCAGTCGAAGAACGTCTACACGCGCTGCTGCGGCTACCACGAGTCGCTCGCGGTCGACAGCACCGGGCTCGCTCAGATCGCGTTCTACTCGAACGCGGACCCGGACGGTGCGACGGTCTACCAGCCGCTCGGCGCGGATCTCACGCCGGTGTCCTCGACCGCGCTCAAGCCGGTCGCCGAGCACGGGGTGCCGCTCGTCGCCGACCATTCCGGGAACACCTTCCTCGCCTGGGCTCCGGGCTATCCCACGGCCACCTCGATCTCCGTCGTGCCGTTCCGCGCCGGCTCGGCCGCCGCCGACGGAGTCAGCTTCCGCGGCCCGTTCTCCGGCGGCGACCCGCATGTCGCGCTCGCCGTCGACGCCCAGGACCGCCTCTGGGCGATCTGGACCGCAGGCGGCACCGTCCACGCGGCCCGGTCGCGCAGCCACGGGGCGCACTTCGGCGCGACCGTCACCACGGCGATGCCGGCGACGGCCCACGGCATCGCGGCGACCGCCGTTGCGGGCAGCCCCGGCTCGGCGACCGTCGTGATCAACACCGGCTCGACCCTGATCACGCAGCAGCTGCACCCCGGCCTCAGCGTCCGCGTCACGAAGACGACCAGGAAGGTCGGCAAGAAGACCGTCGTCACGCACGTCGCGCAGGCGCTCGACGACGGGTTCGGCGTCCCCTCAGCCACGTTCACGGTCCACGGCCGCCGCTACCACGCGAACGCCGCGGGCAAGGCGATTGTCCCCGCAGGCTCAGGGAAAGCTGCGGCTCCCGGCTACGCCGCCGCTGCGTTCCACGCCTAGGCACTGCGTTCCACGCCCCAGGCACTGCGTTCCACGCCCAAGCACTGCGTTCCATGGCCAAGCACTGGGGCTACGATGAGCCCGTGGCCGTCACCACGGGGACGAAGACGCTCGACGCCCGCGCCGTCCGCGCGGACTTTCCCATCTTCGAGCAGCTGATCCACGGCAAGCCCCTCGCGTTCCTCGACTCCGCCGCCAGCTCGCAGAAGCCGCGTCAGATGCTCGACGCGATGACCGAGTTCTATTCGACGTCCTACGCCAACGTGCATCGCGGCGTCTACGTGCTCGCCGAGCGCGCCACCGCAGCGCTCGAGGTCTCACGCGAGAAGGTGCGCGCGCTGTTGAACGCACCCGACGTGCGCGAGATCATCTTCGTCCGCAACGCCACGGAGGCGATCAACCTCGTCGCCTACGCCTGGGGCCTGAGCAACCTGGGACCGGGCGATCTCGTGGTCGTCACCGAGCTCGAGCATCACTCGAACTTCGTCCCCTGGCAGTACATCGGGGGTCGGACCGGCGCGAAGCTCGCGATGATCCCGCTCACCGAGGAGGGCGAGCTCGACCTCTCCGCGCTCGACGGCATCGCCGCGCAGGGAAACGTCAAGGTGGTCGCGACGAACCAGGTCTCGAACTCGCTCGGGACGATCAATCCGATCGAAAAGCTCGCCGCCTGGGCGCACCGGCACGGTGCGATCTTCGTCTGCGACGCCGCGCAGGCCGCACCTCACGTCCCGGTGGACGTGCAGGCGCTCGGCGCGGACTTCGTCGCGATCTCGGCGCACAAGATGTGCGGCCCGAGCGGCGTCGGCGCGCTCTGGGGGCGAAGCGAGCTGCTGCTCGCGATGGAGCCGTTCCTGACCGGCGGCCACATGATCAGCTCCGTCCGGATCGACAAGACGACCTGGGGCGAGCTGCCACACAAGTTCGAGGCCGGCACCGCTCCGATGGCGGAGGCCGTCGGCTTCGGCGCCGCGATCGACTACCTGTCGAACATCGGCTTCGACGCGATCGAGGCGCACGAGCACGAGCTCGCCGCGTACGCGCTCGAGCGGCTGGCCGACATCCCCGGCATCACGCTGTACGGGCCGCCGGCTCGGCGTCGCGCCGGAATCGTGTCGTTCAACATCGAAGGCATCCATCCGCACGACGTCGCACAGATCCTCGACATGCAGGGCGTTGCCATCCGCGCCGGGCATCATTGCTGCCAGCCGCTGATGCAGAAGCTCGGGGTCGCCGCCACGAACCGCGCCAGCTTCTACCTTTACACCGTGCCCGAGGAGATCGACCAGCTCGTGGACGGCTTGCACACGGTGCGTAAGGTGTTCGCGTGAACGAGTTCGATCAGATGTACCGGGAAGTGATCCTGGATCACTACAAGAACCCTCGGGGCCACGGGGTCATGCCGGGCGCCGACGCGGAGGCCGAAGGCCAGAACCCGCTCTGCGGCGACGAGGTCTCGATCTACGTCGCGTTCGGAGACGACGGCGAGACGATCGACGAGGTGAAGTTCTCCGGCCGGGGCTGCGCGATCTCGCAGGCCGCGACGTCGATGCTGACCGAGATGGTGCAGGGAAAGACGGCCACCGAGGTCGCGACGCTCGACAAGCAGGAGCTGCTCGACGAGATCGCGATCGCACTCTCGCCCGTTCGCCTCAAGTGCGCCCTGCTCGGCCTGACGACCCTGAAGGTCGCGCTGCACAAGGCGAAGGGCACGCCGTTGCCGGAAGGCCTCGCCGGCTTCGACGAGCTCGAGCTCACGTAGTTGCGAGAGCTCGAGGTCGCGCCCGCGGACGAGTTCCCGCCTGGATCCGTGAAGCTCGTCACCGCGGGGCCGGGGACGTTCGTCGGGGTCTACAACTGCGGCGGGCAGCTGTACGCGATCGAGGATCGCTGCTCGCACGACGACGGCCCGCTCTGCGAGGGCGAGTGGGACGAAAGCACGTGCAGAGTCGTGTGCCCCCGCCACGGCTCGGCGTTCGACCTGCAGACCGGGCAGCCGCTGTCGCTGCCCGCCTATGTGCCGGTCGAGACCTATCCGGTGAAGATCGTCGACGGCATCGTTCGCGTTGAGCTCCCCGACTCGTAGCCGCTGCTGGCCGACCGCCGACCCGCTCTACGTCGCCTACCACGACGAGGAGTGGGGCCGGCCCGTCACGGACGAGCGGGGACTGTACGAGCGGCTCTGCCTCGAGGGGTTCCAGTCGGGCCTGTCGTGGCTGACGATCCTGCGAAAGCGCGACAACTTCCGGCGGGCGTTCGCGGACTTCGATCCCGACGCCGTGGCGCGCTTCGGCGAGCGCGACGTCGAGCGCCTGCTCGACGACGCCGGAATCGTGCGGCACCGCGGCAAGATCGAGGCCGCGATCGCAAACGCGCGAGGCGTCCTCGAGCTGCGAGCTTCGGGAAGCCCGCTCCCCGAGCTCGTCTGGTCGTTCCGCTCGGAGGGCCGGCCCGCGCCGCGCAGCATGGCCGACTGGCACGCTCAGACGCCCGAGTCGAAGGAGCTGTCGAAGCGGCTGAAGGCGGCCGGGTTCCGCTTCGTCGGCCCGACGACGGTCTGGGCGGCCATGCAGGCGTGCGGCGTCGTCAACGACCACTTGGCGACGTGCTGGGTGCGGGCCGAGGTCGACGCTCTTACGGCTCGAGCAGCCGCTTCAGCCGCTCGAAGTCCTTCCTGAACTGCTTCTCGGCGCGTCGTGCCATGATGCCGGACGCAAAGCCGGGCAGCAGGCCCGCGTCCCCCTCGCCGACCACGGTCAGCCGCGTGCCGACCGCGCTCGGCTCGAGCTCGTGGCGCACGCTGAACGGCACCGGGCTCGACTGCGCGCGCAGCGTAAAGAGCCGGGGCCGCTCGTACTCCTCGATCTCGAGCGTCGTTCGAAGCTCGCGTCCGAGCAGGTGCCGCGACTCGTGGATCAGGGAGCCGGCCGCAGGCTCGCCTTCGAGGGTCGCTGCGTGGACGCCCGACTGCCACTGCGGCAGATTCGAGACATCGGTGAGATACGCGAAGACCTCCTCCGGCGTCCGCGCGATCTCCACCGTCACCCCGGCTCGCACGGCCGGCAGCATATGCGCCGCGCCCGAATCCTCGGCGCCCGTATCCTCAGAGGCAGTGCTGGACGACCGGGTCCGGGCCGTGCTCGAGCGCCTAGAGCGCGAGGACGCCGAGGAGCGCGAGCGCGGCGTGCAGGCCGCGCTGCGGTCACGACAGGTCGCACGTACCACGGGCCAGCTCCTCCACGCGCTCGTCGCGCCGCAGACCGACTGCGAGGTGCTCGAGATCGGCGGCTCCCGCGGCTACTCGACGATCTGGCTCGCGGCCGGCGTGCGGACCCTCGGCGGTCACGTGCTCTCGCTCGAGAGCGACCCCCGGAAGGTCGAGGCCTGGCGCGCGAACATCGCCGCAGCCGGCCTCGCGGACTGGGCGGATCTCCTCGAGGGCGACGCGCGCCGGACACTGGCTGCGATCGACGACGTCTTCGATCTCGTCTTCATCGACGCGGAGAAGGACGACTACGAGGAGCTCTTCGCGCTCGCGCGCACGAAGGTCGAGCCGGGGGCGCTGATCGTGGCGGACAACGTGCTCTCGCATCCGGAGCCGCTTGCCCGGTACTCGTCGGCCCGGCAGGCGGACCCGACGCTCGAGTCGCTGACCGTCCCGCTCGACCGCGGGATCGAGTTGAGCGTCGTGCTGCGGTAAGACGCCCTCACCAAGGGAGGACGACGGCCGCGGCTTTCGCTATCGTGGCGTTACCGCGGAAAGGAGGTGGTCCGGCAGTGATTTCATCAAGTACGGGCAGTGGAGGTACCAGCGGGTAGAGGTGCGTCCCCGGGACCCACGGGGAATCGCCTAGCCAGCGTAGGGGACGACGCATCATGCGCCGCCCCGCTCGGACCACTGAGCCGGGGCAGGAAAGCGCCTCTGCTACTCCAAGCTGGTGACCGGATCAGGGGGCCGCTGTAGCGGCCCCCTGTCTCTTTCGAGGCTGCGTCTCTTTCTAGGCTGCGACGGCCGCCGGGGCCGACTCCGCCGCGAGCGTGCCGAGCAGCAGGCGGAGCCGTTCGTGGAGCTCGCCGTCCAGCAGGCGCCCCTCGGCGTCGAGCTTCTCGTGCACGAGCGTCACGGGGAGCTCGTCCCCGACGACGCGGGCGCCGGCGATCCCGAGGATCTTCCGCAGGTCGGCCTGCGCCCACATGGCGCCGAACCGGCCGGGGCTCGCCCCGATCACCGCGACCGTCTTGTTGGTGAGAGCGGCCTCGAGCCGCGGCCGCGACGCCCAGTCGACCGCGTTCTTCAGGCCGCCGGGCACCGAGCCGTTGAACTCCGGTGTCGCGAAGAGGATCGCGTCCGCGCGACCCCAGTCCGCCCGGAGGCGGGCCACCGAGCGCGGCACGTCGTCGCCGTCGAGATCCTGGTCGTAGAGCGGCAGGTCGGCGATCCCGGCGGGGTCGAAGAGCTCGACCTCGACCCCGTCGGGTGCGGCGTCGCGCGCCGCGCGCAGCAGGCTGGTGTTGTGCGAGCCGGGGCGGAGGCTGCCGGAGACGGCCAGGATCCTCATGATCAGCCCTCCCGGCGGACGAGCGCGAGCTCTGCGACGAGCTTCACGTCGTTTCCGAGGTAGTCGCCGCCGCTCTGGTTCGGCGCGTTCCAGCTGACGCCGTACGCCGTCCGGTCGATGCTCGTCTCGAGCCGAAGGCCGAGGCGCTCGCGTCCGAACGGATCCGTGGCCGGGGCCTCGGCGACCGTGCCCGTGAGCCTGACCGGCCGGGCGACCCCCTTGATCGTCAGCTCGCCCGAGCCCTCGACCCGGTCGCCGTCGAGCCGCTCGAGCTCGGTGGCCCGGAAGGCGATCGCCGGAAAGCGGGCCGCGTCGAAGAAGTCCGGCGTCTGGAGATGCCCGCTCAGCTGCTCGTCCTTCACGTCGACGCTCGCGACCTTCGCGGTTCCTTCCAGGGACGGCCGCTCGCCGCCTGCGAGCACCGCCTCGAAGTCCGTGAAGCTGCCGCGGAACGTGTTGACGCCTGCGTAGCCGACCTCGAACGAGACGTTCGAGTGGACGGGGTCCGCGACCCAGGTGCCGGCCGGAGCCAGTGCTTTCGTGTTCTCGGTGCTTGGCATGTGACACTTCCTCCCGAAGGCAGATTGCTGTATACTTGCGACGTCAACGATCTTACCGGAGAACTCTTGTCTAGTCAAGTATTGAGTGCGCAAGTGACTGCCCGGCCCGACCTGGAGGCCTGGGTCCGGTTCCTCCGGGCCCACTCCGCGACGACGCGCGTCCTCTCCGCCCGGCTCGAGGAAGAGCACGCGCTGACCCTCAACGACTACGACGTCCTCGTGCAGCTGTACTACGCGCCCGGCAACCGCATGCGCCGCATCGACATCGCGCGCACCGTCCTCCTGACCGCTTCGGGAGTCACCCGGCTCCTCGACGGGCTGGAGCGCGCCGGCTGGGTCGGGAAGGAGCGTTGCGCGACGGATGCGCGGGTCACCTACGCGGTGCTCACCGAGACCGGCCGTGAGAAGTTCGTCGAGGCGCAGGCCTCCCACGTCGCCGACCTGGAGGAGCTCTTCGCGTCCCGCTTCACCCGCGAGGAGCGGGCGACGCTCGCGGAGCTGCTCGGCCGGCTGCCCCTCGCGCCCGTACCCGCCGCCTGCGAGGCCCAGGAGCCGGAGTGAGCCCCGCCTTCTCGTCGCTCGACGAGCTCGGAGAGGGCTACGGCTTCCGCAAGATCCGCCGCCCGCTCGGCGTCACGGCCTTCGGGGTGAACGCGATCGTCTATCCGCCGGGCTTCGACGGCTTCCTCCACTATCACGACACGCAGGACGAGCTGTACTTCGTGCACCGCGGGCGCGTGCGCGTCGAAGTCGGCGGCGAGACGCGCGAGCTCGGCGAAGGCGGGCTCTTCCACTGCGAGGCGACGACTCCGCGCAAGATCTCGAACCCGTTCGACGAGGACGCGATCCTCTACGTCGTCGGGGGCAAGGGCGGCTACGTCGAGCGCGACGGCCACCTCGTCGACCCGTCGGACGCCGAGCGCCGCGCCGACTTCGGCAGGTAGCTGGGCTCTACAAGAGAGCGACGGTCCGGATGCCCGTCGAGGCGTGCAGCTCGTCGAGCGCCTGCGGAACCTGCTCGAGCGCGATCGTGCTCGTCACGAACCGGTCGAGGTCGAGCTTCCCCTCGAGGGCCGCCGCCGCGAGGAACGGGAAGTCCTGCTGCGGAATCGTGTCGCCCCCGTGTGTGACAGCGATCGACACCTTGGGATGGAAGAGGTCGAGCTCGAGGTCGACGTCGAGCGTCCTGCCGGCCGGCGGCACGCCGACGAGCGTCGCCGTGCCGCCGTACGCACACATCCGGACGGCGTCGGCGAGCCCGGAGGCAGGTGTGATCACCGAGAACGCGTAGTCGACACCGTCGGTGAGCTCGCGCACGGCTGCGACGGCGCCCCCGTCCGCGGCGTCGACCGCGTCGGTCGCGCCGAGCTCGAGCGCGAGCCCGAGCTTCTCGGCGACGACGTCGACCGCGACGATGCGCGCCGCACCGGCAAGCCGTGCACCCTGGATCGCCGCGAGCCCGACGCCGCCGCAACCGATCACGGCCACCGAGGCTCCCTCGTGCACAGGCGTCGCCCAGAGGGTCGCGCCGGCACCGGTCGAGAATCCGCATGCGAGAAGGCAGGCCTGCTCGACGGGCAGCGCCTCAGGCAGCTTCACCGCACACGCCTCGTGCACGATCACGCGGTCCGCGAAGCAGCCGCAGCGGAGCACCGCGTTCAGGAGCGCGCCGTCTGCGGCCCTGTGCAGCCGCCTTCTCGCGCGCAGGTTGTTCGAGCAGCGGCGCGGATCGCCGCGCCTGCACGAGCGACACGAGTCGCCGCACGGCGCACGCCAGGCCACCACGACGCGGTCGCCCGGCGCCACCGAGGTGACGCCCGCTCCGATCTCTTCCACGACCCCCGCGCCCTCGTGACCGAGCAGGATCGGGAACGTCATCCCCCACCCGCCGGTCTCGACCACGTGCAGGTCCGTGTGGCAGACGCCGCACGCCTCGACCCGAACCTGCACTTCGCCCGCCTCAGGGGGGTCGAGCCTCAGCTCCTCGACGCGCGGAGGCTCGCCCGGCGCCGCGTAGACGAGCCCTCGCGTCACGATGCGGCGCGCCGGAGCTGCTCGTCGAGCGGCACGAGCGGCAGCTTGAACGTCTCGACCGCGTCGTTCGAGCCGACGACGTTGTCGCCGAGCTCGAGCATCGTCAGCTGATCGCGCGTCACCGGCGCGAAGGGCAGCCGCTCCGTCAAGGCCGCCTGCGCGCGCAGCGCCGCGAACGGCACGTGAATCGACGGGCGATGGACGCCGAGCACGCGCTTCAAGCGGTCCCAGAACTCGTTCCAGGTCGGCGCATCGGGGCCGCCGACCTCGAACGTCGCGCCGGCCGCCACCGCCGGGTCGACCGAACGGGCGTAGTACTCCGCGACGTCCTCCACCCAGATCGGCTGCAGCCGCTGCGTGCCCGGCCCGACGATCGGCGTCACCGGCGCGAGCCGGGCGAGCCGCACGAACGTCGGCAGCACGCCCCCGTCCTTGCCGAAGACGAAGCTCGGGCGGATGATCACGTGCTCGAGGCCCGACTCCTCGACCGCGCGCTCCATCGCCCACTTCGCGGCGAAGTAGGGCACTGCGTCCTTCGTGCGGTCGTCGAGGCCGAGGGCGCTCGCGAGCACGAACCGGCGGACGCCCGCCTCCTTGGCGGCCGCGACGACGCTTCGCGTCCCCTGCGCCATCACCCGCTCGAAGTCGGCGCGCGAGCCGCGAATGATCGCGACGAGGTGCACGACCGCGTCGGCGCCGGCGCACGCGGCGCGCAGAGAGACCGGATCGGTGACGTCGCCCTGGACGAGCTCGGCGCCCCACGCGGCGAGCCGCGAGCCGCGGCGTCGGTCGCGAACGAGCGCCCGGACGGGCAGATCGCGCGCGCGCAGCGCGTGGACGACGTGCGGGCCGACGAAGCCGGTGCCGCCCGTGACGAGAACGGTCATCCGCCCGGCTCGAAGTTCTTGAAGTACCGGCTCGGCGTCGGCCCCTCCTGACCCTTGTACTTCGAGCCGATCGACGACGCACCGTACGGGGTCGTCGCGGGCTCGCTCATCTGCATGAAGGAGATCTGCCCGATCTTCATCCCGGGGTAGATCGTGATCGGCAGGTTCGCGACGTTCGAGAGCTCGAGCGTCACGTGCCCGTCCCACCCCGGGTCGATGAAGCCGGCCGTCGAGTGGATCAACAGGCCGAGCCGCCCAAGGCTGCTCTTGCCTTCGAGCCTGGCCACGAGGTCGTCGGGCAGCCGGATGCGCTCGAGCGTCGAGCCGAGCACGAACTCTCCGGGATGGAGCACGAAGGGGTGGTCGCCGTCCACCTCGACGAGCTCCGTCAGCTCCGCCTGCTCGACCTTGACGTCGATGAACGGGTAGCGGTTGTTGTGGAAGACCCGGAAGAGCCTGTCGACGCGGACGTCGACGCTGGAGGGCTGGAGCAGCGCGTCGTCGTACGGGTCGATCTCGATGCGTCCCTCGGCCAGACAGCGGGCGATCGTCGCGTCCGAGAGGACCACGCGGCGATTCTACGGGCTACGATCCCACCCCTCGTGGCAATTGCGTCGGACCTCGATTTCCGCGACGAGCGCCGCCGTCGCCGCGACGCGCGGAGGCGGCAGATCCGCCGGCGCCGGCTGGGCGCGCTCGCGGTGCTCGCCGGTCTCGCGGCGGCGGCGGTGTACGGCCTCGTGCAGCTCCTCGCAGGCACGAGCGCCGGCGCGGCGATCGTGCTCGTCCCGGTGCGGTCGGCCGCGCCCGCGAGCCCGTTCCCGCGGCAGCTGCCGGAGGAGATCCGCGGCGTGCACGTCACGATGTCCCTGCTGACGCTGCCCGGCAAGCTCGACGAGTACATCGCGCTGAAGAGCCGCGGGCTCAACACGCTCGAAGTCGACGTGAAGGACGAGAACGGCAACGTCGGCTTCGTGAGCGGCGCGCCGCAGGTCGCACGCCGGGACGGGGCCGCCCGCCCGTACTACGACCCGCGGAGCGTGGCGCGCCGCGTTCACCGTGCAGGCCTCTACCTGATCGGGCGCGTCGTGACCTTCGAGGATCCGATCACCTCCGCCGCGCACCCGGAGCTCGCGATCCACCGCTCCGACGGCTCGCTCTGGCGGACGAACGGCGGCCTCGGGTGGCTGAACCCGTACTCGCGCCGGGCCTGGCGGTACGACGTCGACGTCGCCGCCGCGGCGGCGAGCGCCGGCTTCGACGAGATCCAGTTCGACTACGTCCGCTTCCCGAGCGACGGCGACCTCTCGATCATCCGGTACCCGGGCGCGCACCCTCAGCCGATGCAGCAGACGATCCCCGCCTTCCTCCGTTACGCGACGACGCGCCTGCATCGGCTCGGCGTACGGGTGTCGGCCGACGTCTTCGGGCTCTCGGCGACCCACGACCTCGGTATCGGGCAGTTCCCGGCCATGCTCGGCAAGGTCGTCGATGCGATCTATCCGATGACCTATCCGTCGCATTACCGGCCCGGCGAGTACAACCTCCCGAACCCCGACGACGCCCCCGGGACGACCGTGACGAGCTCGCTCCGCGACTTCCGCGCGAAGCTCGCCGGCGACCGGGCGCTCCTCGTGCCCTGGCTCCAGGACTTCTCGCTCGGGCGGACGTATTCGCTCGCCGACGTCCGGGCCGAGATCGACGCGGCGCGGCTCCACGACACCGGCGGCTTCATGCTCTGGAACGCCGCCGGCCTCTACACGGCCGACGCGCTCCGGGCGGGGCCGCCGCCGCCGCTGCCCGCGGTCGCGGCGCC